>Ga0247676_1000034_pt1 | contig 66879 bp, 98 predicted proteins | sample CNK17_metaG_FD_182802 | JGI IMG/M metagenome (GOLD analysis project Ga0247676, IMG submission 182802) | Soil microbial communities from Purdue University Martell Research Forest, Indiana, United States - CNK17 | ecosystem: Environmental > Terrestrial > Soil > Temperate forest > Bulk soil...
CGCCCCTTTATGCGACGGAGAAAATACGGCTGGGGGGGTCCAACCAGGGGGGGATATATGATCGAATGCACGGACGACGCTTTGGGGAGCGCAATGTGATCGAGGAAGCATTCACTGAAGAGGAACGCCGCCGGTTGCTCTTGCTTTGCATGAGAGCGGTACCGGCGCAGGGTGGCGACAACGTCCTGATCAGCATCATCGCCAAGGTGGTCGGCGTCGACACTGTGTTGGTCGCGCGACGGGCCTATCCGGCGCACCTGCCTCACTCCACAGCTAATGCACCACAGCAAAGGAGATAGGCCATGGCCATGGACAAGGCCGAACAAGAACACCGGACCCTGGTCGAGACGAGTAAAACCGATGCGTTCGACAAATGGCTCGGGGCGTCAACCACGAAACTGATGATCAGCATCTTGCCACCGCTCGAGACCGATCTTCAGCGCGAGTGCTTCACAACCCTCCTGCGAGCCGCTTTCGACACCGGATACAATGGCGGGGAGACCGTCACGATGCTCTCCCTCCTGAGAGCCGTGAAGGAGCCCCGCTCATGACGATGAACGATCGCCCCATCGACGACGAGCGGCTGCAGAAGGCGCTGGACGAGGTCAAGATGGTGTTCGCCCGCTATGGGTTCGCCGGCGCGGCAATGGTGATCTCACCCGACGAGGCCGCATACTTTTACGCGATGCATGCGCCATGGAGTGCCATCCGCTACGATCCCGACTCACCGCTCGGCTGGCGATTGCGCGCCGTATCCGGCGGCTCGGAAAGCAAAGAGGTGCTGAAGGCCAAAGTGGAAGGTGCCGTGCACACGATCTGCCAGCTGGCCGACTGGGGCAGTCAGACGATGGACTGGATGGAGCAGGTCAAATCCCTCGTCCGTGACGCGGGCATAGACTTCGATCATGTGCCCTTCGGTGGGCAGCCGCTGCCGTCGATCGCGAAGCTGCCGCCGCGATGAGCGATCTCGGCCGGGGTGATTTCGATGCCATCATTTGCGTGGTCGGTGGCAAGGGGATGACCTGTCCGACGAGACCCTGGCCAATGTCCTCGGGCATTGACAAACGGGAAGGGCTTAGGGCTTTTATTTGCCATCCTGCGGCAATCCGTTGCTACTGCACTGCGACCACGGTGTCAGATATGCCGACATTGCCGCCCAAACACCGTCCGCCCGGGTGGCATCCGACACCGAAATTCGTCAATCCGGACCACGCTTTTTACGGCACCCAGGAGTGGAAAAAGAGGCGCCGGTTCGTCAGAGAACGTGACGGCGGGATCTGCGCTCGTTGCGGAAAACCGGATACGTGGCGGGTCGATCACATCATCCCGCGGCCAGAAGGGAGCGACGACCCGAGCAACCTGCAGCTTCTGTGCGACGATTGTGATGCCATTAAGCATCGCGAGAAAGGCCACGCGTGGCGCTGAGTCGACGGAGGTGGCCATGTCGTTGCCAGGGCTGCCACCGGATCCGCCTCCGCCTGCCCCAAAGCGGCCGTTCGATGCCGCGAAATGGGCGATGGTGCTGCTCGGGGTGCTGATCGTTACACCGTCGTTGCTCGTGCTGCTCACCACGCTGCGCTGCGTGATCGCCCTGGTGCCGGAATGCTGGGACCGTCCATGGACGACGATATTCCGCGACTGGTTGTCGGAAACCATTCCGGTGTTGGTGGCGATCATCATGTCGGGCCGCAGCAATCGCAATCCGCCCGAGTAAGCTACACTTGATCTGTCGTGCCGCTCTTGCGCCCCCAACGCGAGCAGGCGGTGCGGCAGGCGGGCGGCGAAGTGCTTTGGGTGAGCTTCGTCGCTCGCCACCCAGGAATAGGTTTGGAATATGCGCGGTCGCAAACCGAAGCCCACGGCGTTGCGCAAATTGCATCGCTCGGACCAACCGCTGAACCCCAACGAGCCGAAGCCGGAAGGCGATCTGGCGGCCAGGACCAGATCGGTACCGGCGCACTTCGATGACGATCAGCGCGACGCCTGGAACTACGCACTGGCGAATTCGCCACCGGGCCTGTTGAAAGCGATCGACGCCGGCGTGCTCGAATGTTGGGTGGTCGCGCACTGCTTCCATCGCCAAGCGACCAAGGCGCTGATGAGCGAATCGTCCCTCCTGGTGCCTGCAGCGCCGGGTTCAACGCAGATGGTGCAATCAGCCTACCTGCAGATCGTCAATCGACAGGCGATGATCATGATGCGCGCAGCCTCGGAGCTGGGCTTCTCACCGACCGCGCGTCCCCGGATTGGCCTGACACTCGGCGGCGGGGAGCTGAACGGACCACAGGATGTCCCAGCCGGCCAAGAATCGCTCGACGCTTACCTCCAGCGAGCTCCCAAGGCGACGGCCGTCCACTGACAAAGACCCCGTCAGCGCCTACGCGTGGGACGTCTGCAAGGGGAAGATCATCACCGGCCGCCTCGTGCGGCTTGCGTGCGAAAGGCACTTCAAAGATCTCGCCTACGGTCCGCAGCGCGGCCTCGTGTGGCGGCCCGACATCGCGATCTACGGCATCCAGTTCAGCAGCTACCTTGTCCACTCGAAAGGCGAGTGGGCGGGCCAGCAGGTTCGCCTCGAGCCCTGGCAGCAGTTCATTCGCGGCAGTGTCTATGGCTGGTTCCTGGCCAACGGTCTGCGTCGGTTTCGCACGGTCTTCGAAGAGGTCGCACGCAAGAACGGCAAGTCGACCTCCGCCGCGGCCGTCGCGCTCAAGGCACTGGTTGCTGACGACGAGCCGGGCGCCGAGATCTACAGCGCCGCCACGAAGAAAGACCAAGCGAGGCTGGTGTTCGATGAAGCGCGGCGCATGGTTTTGCGCTCGCCGATGCTGCTGCGGCGGGTCAAGGTTCTCACCAGAGTCCTCGCAGTAGATAGCACGCTATCCAGCTTCGTTCCGCTGTCATCGGACGATCGAACATTAGACGGTCTCAACCCGCATTGCGTCGTGGTCGACGAGCTGCACCGTCACAAAAGCCGCGCCGTGCTCGACGTGCTCGACACCGCGCAGGGTTCGCGTCGCCAGCCGCTGCTGTGGATCATAACGACCGCCGGGGACGACAATCCGGAGAGCGTCTACGCGGCGGAGCATGACTACGCGATCAAGGTGCTCGAGGCCCTGGTCCTCGACGACAGCTACTTCGCCTACATCGCGACGCTCGATCGAGACGATGCCTGGGACGATCCGAAGAACTGGATCAAGGCCAATCCCAACCTGCACGTCAGCGTCAAAATGGACGACCTGAGGCGCCAGGCGCTGAAGGCAAGCCGATCGCCGCCCGCGTTGGTCGCATTCAAGCGGCTGCGTTTGAACATGCGCACGTCGGACAGCTCGCGCGCGATCGACATGGAGGTGTGGCGCAAGAACAGCCAGGGACCGTTCGACCCTGCAGAGCTGATGGCACGGGTGTTCTTCGGCGCACTCGATCTGTCGTCCCGCATCGATCTGAGCGCCTGGGTGAAGCTGTATCCGCCGATCGAGGAGGAGACACGTTGGAAGATCGTGCCGCGGTTCTGGATGCCGAGCGACACCATCGAGGCAAAGAGCGACCGTGATCAGGTGCAGTATCAGCGCTGGATCGAGAACGGGCTGATCGAGGTCACCCCAGGCAATGTCATCGACCACAATGAGATCCAGGCTGCCGTGCTGGAAGACTGCCGTCTCAATGAGCCACGCAGCATCGCCTACGATCCATGGAATGCCACGCAGCTCGCCGTCGCGCTCGAGGGCGAAGGCCTGCCCATGTACGAGTTCATCCAGGGTATTCGCAGCTACACAGCACCAACGAAGATGCTGGAAGCAATGCTGCTGTCCGAGCAACTAGATCACGGCGACAATGAAGTATTGGCCTGGATGGCCTCTAATCTTCATGTGCAAAGCGATAAAAATGAGAACAAGATGCCGACCAAGAAGCACAGCACTGGTCGCATCGATGGCATGTCCGCCCTGATCATGTGCATCGGCCGTTCGATGGCCGAGGACGACACCGCCGGTTGGGACGGTTTCCTCGGCCGTCCGATCACCGCCTGAGAAGGGATGGATATCATGGCGTATAGCCATCCGAATTGCACCCGAGACCCTGCCGAGTGTCGGATCACCGTGCTCAGTTCGACCGTGACCGCCATCGACTGGGCGCCGGTTTACGATGGCCATGGCGTGATGAGGAACAGCGATCCGAACACGTCGACCACCGTGAAGAGCTGCAGCACCTGCAGCGCTGAATGGTCCGAGGTGCAGAGCGCGGGCGAGCTGATCTATGCGACCACGAAAGACCCGGTGCAGCCATGACGCCGGGCTCGATGCCGATCTCGATCTACCGCGGCGATTCTTATCGCTGGCAGTTCACGCTCTGGCAGGATCCCGGCAAGACGACGCCGGCGGATCTGACCGGGGTCACGGCCAAGGCTGAGATCCGTAGCGCACCGGGCGGTACGCTCATCACCTCGATGGATCTGACGGTCGTGATGCCCAACATCATCCAGGCGGTGCTGCCGGCCACCAAGACGTCGACGCTGGCGACCTCTGGCGGGGTGTGGGATCTGCAGCTCACCTACACCAACGGCGATGTGCAGACCGTCCTGCTGGGCGGCGTGACCGTCACCATGGACGTGACCGGCTCGGCCGCCCTGGCCGCCGCGGCCGCCGAGGCGAAGCGCCTGCCAGGGCGTCCTGTATGAGCGGCAGCACGGTCGTCATCGTCGATGTCGCTCCGCAGCAGCCGCCGCTCTCGGTCGTCGAGGTTGAGATCGATGACGCCGCGATCGACGTAACACTGCCGCCGCCGCCACTCGTTTCGGTCGAGTTACCGCCGCCGCAGCCGCCGCTCAGTGTCGATGTGGTGGCGCCGGTTCCGCCCGTCGTCACGGTCGATGCGTCACTGCCGCCGCCGCCGAATGTCGATGTGACGCTGCCGGATCCGGTGACCGTCGATGTCGATGCGACGCCGCAGCCGCCCGTGCAGGTCGATGTCCTGGCCGCATGGCAAGGCGGCATCCCGGATGCGCCGATCGACGGCACGCTCTACGGGCGACTGAATCAACACTGGGTCGGTGTACCTGGTGGCGAGGATCTGGTGACCAGCGTCGCGCGCAAGATTGGTGACGTATTGCTCTACACCGACGACCTCGAGGACTGGGACAGCAAGGTGCTGGATGGGGGCAACTTTTAGATGACCGACATCCTCCGCATCAAGCGCCGCACCTCCGGAGCTACTGGCGCCCCTGGCTCGCTGGCGAATGCCGAGCTGGCCTACAACGAAGTCGACGACGTTCTCTACTACGGCAAGGGCACCGGCGGCGCTGGTGGCACCGCAACCGTCGTTATCCCGATCGGCGGCCCCGGCATGGGGTCGAACGCCAACCCGGTTATGAACGGTGTCGCTGCGCCTGGCGCCTTGGCCAGCTGGGCGCGCGGCGATCACGTCCATCCCAGCGATACGTCTCGTGCACCACTCGCCTCGCCGACCTTCACTGGCATACCGGCCGCACCAACAGCAGCGCCCGGCACCAACACCACACAGCTCGCGACCACAGCTTACGTGCAGGCCGCTACAGCAGCCGCCGGTGTGCAGAGCTTCAACACCCGCACCGGCACCGTCACGCTGCTGCTGACGGACGTGACCGGTGTCGGTGGAGCGCCCCTCGCCAATCCGGTGTTCACCGGCGATCCACAAGCGCCGACGCCTGCCACGGCCGACAACGACACCAGCGTTGCCACCACAGCCTTCGTGAAGGCGCAGGGCTACGCCACCGTGGCGAGCGTGCCGGTGGCGTCCTCGACCAACCCGCTGATGAACGGTGTGGTGGCGATCGGCGTCGGCACCACCTGGGCGCGCGCAGATCATGTGCATCCGGTCGACACGAGCCGTGCACCGCTGGCCTCGCCAGTCTTCACCGGCAATCCGACCGGGCCGACGCCGGCGACCGGCGATAACAGCGTCTCGCTGGCCACCACAGCCTTCGTCAAAGTGCAGGGCTATGCGCCGCTCGCCTCGCCGGTCTTCACCGGCAATCCGACTGGGCCGTCGCCTGCCAACACCGACAACAGCGTCTCGCTGGCCACCACGGCGTATGTGCGCGGGCTGCGCCAGGATCAGTTCCTGGCGCCGACGTCGGATGTTGCCTGGGGCAGCCGCAAGATCACCGCGCTCCTGGATCCCACGAACCCGCAAGACGCGGCCACGAAGAACTATGTCGACGGCGCCATCCAAGGCATCGCGCCGAAGGACAGTGTGCGCGTTGCGACGACTGCCAACCTCGCGGCGCTCTCGGGTGCGCTGACGATCGACGGCGTGCTGACGGTGGTCGGCGACCGTGTGCTGGTGAAGGACCAGACGGCGCAGGCGAACAACGGTATCTATGTGGTGGCGGCCGGCGCGTGGGCTCGCTCTGCTGACACCAACACATGGGCCGAGCTGGTCAGCGCCTTCACCTTCGTCTCCGAGGGCGCGACCAACTCGAACAACGGCTACACCTGCACGGTCAATGCTGGCGGCACGCTCGGCACCACGGCCGTGACCTGGGTGCAGTTCTCCGGTGCCGGTCAGATCAACGCCGGCAACGGCATGACGAAGACCGGCAACACGCTCGATGTCGGCGGCACCACCGCTCGCATCACCGTGCTGGCCGATAGCATCGACATCGATGCAGCCTATGTCGGTCAGACGTCGATCACCACGCTCGGCGTCATCGCGATCGGCACATGGAATGGCACGACGATCGCGGTCAATCGCGGTGGCACTGGCGCGACCACGCTGACCGGCTACCTCAAAGGCGCTGGCACGTCAGCGTTCACCGGCGTGGCGACCATACCGAACACCGACATCACCGGCCTGGGCACGATGTCGACGCAAGCGGCGACCGCGGTTGCCATCACCGGCGGGAGTATCGACGGCATCACGTTCGATATGGGCAGTTTCTGACCTAATGGCCGACGTTCTAAGGATCAAACGGCGCGCAGCTGCAGGAGCTGCGGGCCCACCATCATCGCTTGCCGCTTCGGAGCTGGCCTACAACGAGCGGACCGACATCCTCTACTACGGCAGCGGAAACAGCGTCGGGCTCGCGACCACCATCATCCCGATCGCCGGGCCCGGGGCCTTCCTGGGGCTTGGTGGCGGCTCGCTGATCGGCGGCATCGACTTCGGTTCCGCCCTTGCGAGTTCGGTCACCGACCTCTCGCGGCACATCGCGCTGTACGGCGCGGCCTACGGTTTCAACGTCACCTCGAGCCGGTTGAACGTCGTCTCAGGCGCGAGCATTTTTTTCGTTTCTGGTGGCGCCGACAAGGTCACCATCAACTCGCTCGGTCTCACCATGCAGAGTGGGACGGCGCTGACGCTGGCGCAGGATCCCACGGGAGCCATGCAGGCCGCCACCAAGCAGTACGTCGACAACAGCCCGCCAGGAGAGGCACCGAACAACGCCAACGCATACGGCCGCAAAGCGCTGGCCTGGACGCCGGTGACCGACTACACGCGCGTTGCCACCGACAGCGCGTTCGATCTCAACTCGATCAGCGGCACCGGGGCCGGGCCGTACACCGGCTACCAGGGCGTCTACAGCATCGTCAACCAGACCGCGGGGCTGAATTTCCCACCCGGCGTCACGACGGCCGCGGTGCTCAACCTGTGGAGCAGCAACCAGGGCTGGACCAATCAGCTCTCGTTTTCCCAGCAAGGCCTGTTCCACCGATCGATGTCGGGGCAGGGGACGTTCCGAGCCTGGGAAAAGGTCGTCACCGACACTGGCGGCAACTTTACGTTCACCGGGGTCATAAGCGGCCCAACGCCAGCCCCCGGCACCAACACGACGCAGTTCGCAACCTGCGCTTTCGTGGCGGCGGCTACAGCAGCGTCGGGCGTGCAGACTTTCAACACCAGATCCGGCGCTGTCGTGCTCACCAATGCCGACGTGACGGGCGTCCTGCTGCCATCGTCGACCAATCCGCTGATGAACGGGACGGTCGCGATCGGCACATCGGGCACCTGGGCGCGCGCAGATCACGTCCATCCGGTCGACACCAGCCGTGCACCGCTGGCCTCGCCCACGTTCACTGGTGTACCGGCCGCGCCAACAGCAGCCCCTGGCACCAGCACAACACAGCTCGCAACCTGTGCCTTCGTCGCCGCTTCTGCTGCAGCTGGCGTCGTCTCGTTCAATGGCAGGACCGGCACAGTCACGCTGACATCCACCGACGTGTCCGGTGCGTCGGGCCTGCTGACCTCCGGTGGCATCGTGAGCGGCCCGCTCACCCTCGGCACTAACACCGTCTCGCAGCCACTGACTCTGAACGGTCCCACAAACAGCGCGCTTCGCGACATCTACTGGCAGACAGCGGGTGTCGCGCGCTGGCGGCTGCACCCCAATTCGACCGCGGAAAGCGGCGCGAACGTCGGATGCGACCTCGATCTGCTCGCCTACGATGACAGCGGCGCGGCCATCGGGACTTTCGTAGCGCGGTTCAACCGCAGCACCGGCCTTGTCACGATAGGCAACGGTGGTCTCAGCTTCGGTTCCATCGTTGCGCCGGGCGGCACCACCGACCTCTCGCAACACATTGCGCTGTTCGGCACGACGTACGGCATCAGTGTCACGTCGTCGCGGCTGAACATCGTCTCAGGCGGCGGCATTTGGTTCAATTCGGTTGGTGTCGACAAGGTCGTCATCAACTCTACTGGCCTCACCATGCAGAGCGGGACCACGCTGACGCTGGCGCAGGATCCCACGGGAGCCATGCAGGCCGCCACCAAGCAGTACGTCGATGCCGGTGTCACTTCGTTCAACACCCGCACCGGCGCCGTCACGCTGACGGCCGCGGACATGACGGCAGCGACGGCCCTCGGTGCTCTGACGATCGGCAGCAACACGGCCTCGCAGTTCCTGTATCTGAACGGACCGGCTGCATCGTTCCGCAATATCCGCTGGCAGACGGCGGGCGTGGCGCGCTGGCAACTGTCCGCCAATGGCACCGCCGAAGCCGGCAGCAATGCCGGAACCGACCTCGATCTGATCAACTACGACGACAGCGGCACGATCCTGCTGAACCCGGTGGCGCGGTTCACGCGCAGCACCGGCATACTGACGTTGAACGGCGGCCTCCTGCTCGGGGCAGCCGCTAATATCAGCTTCGGCAGCACGCTGGCGTCGAGCACCACCGATCTGTCGAAGCACATCGCCCTCTGGGGCACCACCATCGGGTTCAGCGTCACCAGCGGGCGCATGAACATCGTTGGCGGGACTGTGGTTTTCGTCTCCGGCGGGACTGACGTCGCCACCATCACCACGACCGGCATCACCGCCAACACGCCGACAGCGACGGCCGGCACCGAGACCACCGCCCTCGCTAACACGCTGTTCGTCGCGCGGCTTGCGGCCGCTTTCGCGGGGACGGCCATCACCGATGCCGACCAGACATTGACCGCGGCCCAGGTGGGCAACGCCAGGATCGTTAACATCAGCGGGACGCTGACCGCCGATCGCACTCTCACGATGCCACTGACAGGGACGCAGAGAAACTGGATCATCCGCAACGGCACGACCGGCGGTTTCAACATCATCGTCACGGCCGGCGGCGCCACGACGTTCTCGATCCCGCCGGCCTATGAGATCGAATTCTGGACCAACGGCGTCAACCTGTTCCCGACGCATGTCCTGTTCGGGGGTTTGCCAACTCGCTTCGGTGACGCCACCCGCAACGCACTGCTCATCAACCCAGGCTTGGCGTCCGCCGCATGCACCCTCAACGTCAGCGGCACCGGGCCGCTGCAGTTCCTGGTCGGCCCGACCGCACCAACGGCAGCGCCTGGGACCAACACCACGCAGCTCGCAACCTGCGCTTTCGCAACCGCCGCCGACACCGCTTTGCTGGTCTCGCCGGCGCTCACCGGCACGCCGACAGCACCGACTGCTGCGACCGCGACCAACACGACGCAACTTGCCACGACCGCGTTCGTGAAAGCACAGGGCTACGCACCGCTCAACGCGCCAGTCTTCACTGGGGCTGTTCAAGTCACCGGCGCAGGAAGCCAGCTATCGATCATCGGGAACACCAGCTCATCGCTCTTTATGTCGAAGTCTGCGAGCGGCCAGAGCAACGTCATCAGCGGCTATACCGGCGCCACCACCCAGCGATGGGCGATCAACCTGGGGGACAATACGACTGAAAGCGGCAGCAACGCCGGGTCGGACTTCTCCATCGCCCGCTACACCGACGCCGGCGTCTTGAACGGCGTGCCGTTCCTCATCAATCGCGCCACTGGCAACACCACGGTCACCGGCAACTTCCTCGCGACGGGCACGGTCAGCGGCAACGGCGCCTACATCAACACCTCCGATCGGCGTCTCAAAGTGGACATCGCCGACACCGACCGCGGGCTGCTCGAGATCATGCAGCTGCGGCCCGTTAGTTTCAGACGTAAGCGCATGACAGACGGTCCCCTCGAGCTCGGTTTCATCGCGCAGGAATTGCGAGACGTGATCCCTGAGGCTGTGGGGCCCACTGACGACCTCGAGGATCCAACCCTCGGCATCATGCTCGATCCGATTGTCGCGGCCCTGGTGAACGGCATGAAAGCGCTGGCCGCGCGCGTGCAACACCTTGAAGGAAGGACACTCCACTGATGACGCAGCAAACACAGCAGCCGCAGGACACCCAGATGCTGCCGGCGATGGTGACACTGACGGTTGCTGACTGGGGTCGGGCGATCCAGCTCATCGGCGTCAACCCATGGAACGACGTCAACACGCTCATCGTGAACATCCACCGTCAGGTCAACGATGCCGTGGGAGCGCAGACCAGTCGCGAACCGGAGCGTGCCACGTCCGACTGATCGTCTGAGGTCTTAACGGCGGCCTGACCCGGCGCGGGCCAACACACGCAGGGTCGGGAGGCGCTCACAGTGGGCATGATCCGCAACGCGGTCTCGACCATAGCGCGCTCGCTTGGTCTGACCGACACACGATTGATCTCATGGCTGGGCGGCGGACCGACGTGGTCAGGCGAGATTGTGTCGCCCCGCACCGCGCTGGCGATCGGCACAGTCTATGCCTGCGCACGGCTGATTTCGCAGACCATCGCGACGCTGCCGTGCCAGCTCTACAAGAACGATGACGCCGGCCGCGGCACCCTCGCACGCGACCATCCGCTCTATCTGCTGCTGCACGACCAGCCCAACGCGGACATGACCGCGGTGACGTTCTGGGAGTGCGTCGTTGTCCACATCCTGCTGTGGGGCAACGCCTACATTCAGATCGAACGCCTCGGCACTCGCGTCGTTGCGCTGGCGCCGATGGTGCCAGACCGGTTGACCGCACGTCGCAACTCTGACGGATCGGTCACCTACTTCTACTCGTGGTACGGGAAGGTCACTGAGCTCGACGAAACCCAGGTGCTGCACATCAAGGGTTTCACCCTCGATGGCATGACGGGATTGTCAATCGTCGGCCAAGCGCGGGAGACGCTGGGCATCTCGATGGCAGCGGACAAGTCGGCCGCATCGTTCTTCAGAAATGGCATGAAGCCATCGATGGTTTTCACGGTCGACAAGTTCCTGCCAGAGCCGCAACGCAAGCGGTTTGAAGAAGAAACGAGGGATAAACTGGTCGGCGCAATCAACGCCGGCGGCTGGGCGCTGCTCGAGGGCGGCATGAAGGCCGAAGCGATCTCGATGAAGCCCGAGGACGCGCAGCTGCTGGCGAGCAGAGCGTTCAGTGTCGAGGAAGTCTGCCGCTGGTTTGGTGTCCAGCCCGTAATGATCGGGCACATGGAAAAATCTACCGCCTGGGGCACCGGGCTCGAGCAGATGAACCTCTGGTTTCTAACTTACACTCTGCGTCCGCTGCTGAAGGCGATCGAGCAGGCAATTAGAATGTCGCTGCTGAACGCCGGTGAGAAGAGCACCTATTACGCCGAGTTCAATGTCGATGCATTGCTGCGCGCCGACAGCGCGGGCCGTGCAGCACTGATGAAGACCATGGCCGAGAACGGCCTGCGCACGCGTAACGAGCTGCGCGCACTCGACAACGTCGCACCCATGGATGGCGGCGACGACCTCACCGTCCAATCGAACCTCTTGCCGATCCAGCTGCTCGGCAAGGAAGCGCAGTTCCGCATCCTCAAGCCGCTCGATCCGAACTTCAAACCGAGCGATGCGCAGCCCGGGCAAGAGCCGCCTGCCAGCTAGGAGATCGATCATGTTGTACGACCGGTTCGCAGCGCCGATGGAGGTGCTGTTCGTTGGCGACGGCCAGCCGGGCGCCTTCGAAGGCTATGGCGCGGTGTTCAACAACACCGACTTTTACGAGAACGTCATCGCGCCTGGTGCCTTCACCGATACGCTCGCGACGCACGCAAGCGCCGGCACAATGCCAGCGATGTTTGTCGAGCACTCGGCGTTTGAGCTGTTCGGCGATCCGCTGCCGATCGGTGTCTGGCAGGCGATGTCGGAGGACAGCAAGGGCCTGCACGTTAAAGGCAAGATCAGCGCGCTCGACACCGACCACAGCAAACGCATCATCGGGCTGATGAAGGACAAGGCCATCACCGGCCTGTCCATCGCCTTCAAGGTGCCCGCGGGTGGCGACGTTCGGTCCAACAAGGCGGGCGAACCGAAGCGCCTCATCAACAAGCTGAACCTATACGCGGTCGATCTGGTGCGTGATCCGGCGAATGCCCAGGCGCAGGTCACGCATCTCAACTCGATCATGCGCAATGTCGACGCGCAGACCGCAACCGACGCTGTCGCGGCCTGCATGAAGCTGCATCAGACGTCGCTCGCCGGTCAGAACAGTCCGACCAACGATCAGCGCTCTGCCATGTGGGGCCACCTGTCGGATGCGCATCGCGCGCTGACCGGCCAGGACGTGCCGTTGGGCATGACGTTGGCGAAGCCCACCACGATACGCGAGTTCGAAACGTGGCTCCGGGAGGAGTTTCACTTGTCGCATTCGCAAGCCCGAGCCATCGCCGAGCTTGGGTTCAAAGCGCCTCGGGATGAGGCCGACCAATTGGCGGCAAGCGAACTGCGGTCGGAGACGCTCAAGCAGCTGTCGACGCTCGCAGCTGATCTCTCCCTCATCTCCAGCAAAAGGTAGGACACCATGGCTGCTGACCCCAATCCCGAGGTCGAACTCAAGAACCTTGCCGTCGATCTGAAAAAGGCGACCGACGAAGTCAAAACCTTCGCCGAAAAGGCCGAGACCGAGATGAAGAACCTCGGCACCATCACGCAGGAGACCAAGGACAAGGCCGATAAGGCGCTGACCGAAATGAACACGATCAGCGAGCGCCTCACCGCGGTGGAGCAGAAGATGGTTCGCCGTGGCGGACCGGGCGACGAGGAGCTGAAGACGCTCGGCGACCTCGTGGTCGAGAATGCTGCCGTCAAGGGCCTGATGGAGACCAAGAACGGGCAAGCCCGCGTCGCCATCGAGCTGAAGGACATCACCTCGGGCAATCCCACCGTCGGTGCCGGCCGCTCGCCGTCAACCTCGTTGGTGCAGGCCGATCGCGTCGGCATGGTGACGCCACCGATGCGGCAGATGGTGGTGCGGAACCTGATCACGCCCGGGACCACGTCGTCGAACGCGATAGAGTACGCGGTGGAAACCGACGACCCGAACGTGACCGGCGCTGCGGTGGTGTCGGAAGGCCAGCTCAAGCCGCAGAGCAACATCACCTTCGATCTGAAATCGACCCCGGTGCGCACGATCGCGCATTTCATGAAAGCCTCGCGGCAGATCATGGACGATGCGCCGCAGCTGCGGAGCATCATCGACGGTCGGTTGACCTATGGCTTGCAGTTCGTCGAGGAAGGCGAGCTGCTCTACGGCGACGGCACCGGCCAGCACATCCTCGGGATCGTCCCCCAGGCCTCGGCCTATGCACCAGCCTTCGCGCCCACCAACCCGACGCCGATCGACCAGCTCCGACTGGCGTCACTGCAGGCGACGCTCGCACTGTATCCGGCAAGTGGCTACGTGCTGCACCCGACCGATTGGGGCCGCATCGAGCTGACCAAGGATCTGCAGGGCCGCTACATCGTCGGTGACCCGACTGGTCTGCTTGGCAAGCGTTTGTGGAACCTTCCGGTGGTCGATACGCAGGCCATGCAGGTCGGCAAGTTCTTGACTGGCGCGTTCCAATTGGGTGCACAGATCTTCGATCGGATGTCGATCGAGATCCTCATCTCGACGGAAAACGCCGACGACTTCGTGCGCAACATGATCACCATCCGCGGTGAAGAACGCCTCACCCTGGCGGTCTACAGGCCTGCAGCATTCATCTACGGCACGCTGCCCTGATGCTGATGGAGGCCCTCAAGCCGTGGATCAACCGCGACCACGAGGGCGTGGTGCATCCAGGCCAGCGTTTTTACGCTCATGGCATCCGCGCCACTGAGCTGGAACTCGCTGGTCTGGCTGTTCCTGTGCTGGACGAAGACGACACCATCAAGGTCGTTGCGGACACTCCGCCTGCGCCGGCCAAAAAGGCGAAGCCGGATGGCAAAAAGCCTGTTCATCGTCGGCCCTTGGGGGCTCGGTGATAGCATCTATGTCAGGCCGTTCATCGCGGCCACGGCGCAGCGCCGGGATGTCTACTACGAAACACCGTGGCCCGAACTGTTTCACGATCTACCGCTGCGGCTCGTGCGCGGCCAGCGACGGTTGCGGACTCAGATGCGCAACCTCGCGCGTACGCGCCAGGAGCAATGGTTCAGGCCACCGGATGACGCCAGGACGATAAGGCTCGGCTACGGCGTGCTCGAGGTGGCGAACGGCAACGTGGCCACCGCGATGGAGATCAAGCTACCGCCGCTCAACAAGCTGAACCCGGTGTGGGATCTACCAGAGCTCGGCAAATGCCCGTTCGACACCGGCGGTGCACCGCTGGCGATCATCAGACCGGTGATGCGCCGCATCGAGTGGGATAACGAGGCGCGCAACCCGTATCCGCAATACGTCGACGAGATCGCCGGCGACCTGAAGGCCCGCGGCTTCGCCACCGTCGTCATCGCCGATCTCAAGCACGGTTACGAATGGATCGAGGGCGGCCGACTGCCGCCGCACAACGTCGCGCTGACCAATGGCGAGCTGTCGGTGCGGCAACTGCTCGCCGCGGTGCGCGATGCCGCAGTCGTCGTCGGCCCGGTGGGCTGGATCGTGCCTGCCGCCATCGCCCTGCACACCCGCGCTTTCATCATCCTCGGTGGCAACGGCGGGATGAACGCACCGGAGAAGATCATCGACCCGCGCATGGACGCCAAGCGCATCGGTTTCGCAACGCCGGAAAGGTTCTGCTTATGCACGGACATGCGCCATCGCTGCGACAAGCGGATCCCAGATCTTGGCCAGCAGTGGCAGTCCTGGATGCGAAGCGTGCGCCTGCCGGTCCCACGCTCTTCCGCCAGCTCGCGGCGCAGCGACTGACCTGGCTGCCTGAACTCGGCGTCGGCTACTACGACATCGCGGATCCGCTCGAGCCCTACGACGTTCGCTACTTCGCCAAGTACGTCGGGTATCGCGACACCGACCTGGGGCGACGCCTGACCCAGTGCCGCGTCGATCTGGTGGACCGCCACTGGGACCGGCCCGTGGTCGATATCGGCATCGGCGCCGGCGCCTTCGTGCAGGCCAGGGCGAACACCCGCGGCTATGACGTCAATCCGGCGGGCGTGCAGTGGCTGCGCGAGCGCGATCTCTATTGCGACCCCTACAGCGAGGCTGTGGCGGCCATCACGCTGTGGGACGTGCTCGAGCACATTCCCGACTTCGACCGCCTCCTGGCACGCGTGACGTCCCGCGTGTTCGTGTCCATGCCGGTGTTCGGTGGGCCGAAGGAGGTGCTGACGTCCAAGCACTTCAGACCGGACGAGCATTGCTGGTACTTCACCAGCTTCGGCTTCCTGGCCGTGATGCGCATGCTCGGCTGGGAGCTGCTCGAGCACAACGAAGAGGAAAGCAGGCTCGGCCGCGACGGCATCGCCTCATTCGCGTTCCAGCGGTTCGCCTGATGTCGATGCGCTCGGTCACCACCGTCATCACGAAGGCGACCAATCGCGACCTGACGACGCTTGCGACCGCAAAGGAGGAGCTCGGCATCACCGGCTCCAAATATGACAGCCGGCTGAAGCGCTGGATCAAGGAAGAGAGCGCCGCGGTCGAACGCTATTGCGGGCGGCGGCTGATCAAAGAGACGCTGCAGCAGGTCTTCACCGGCTACATCCATCAGACCGATCTGGTGCTGGTGCTGTGGCCAGTCACCGAGGTGATCTCGGTCACCTGGGATAGCACGGTGCTGACGCCCGACCAGTGGCTGCTCGATGGCGAGGCCGGTCTGCTGCGCCGGTTCGACCCAGACCAGGGCTGCTGGATCCCGTGGTTCGATTACCCCTACTACATGCACGGCTACGGCTACCCGTATCCGCACATGGTCACCGTGCAATACACCGGTGGCTACACGCTCGGCGACGATCTGCCGCCCGACATCGAGGCCGCAGTGCTGATGCAGCTGAACGTGCGGAAGTCGGCCGGCACGCGCGATCCAACGATCAGGACCGAGACCGTGCCGAACGTGCTGTCGACGACGTATTTCGGTGGCACGCCCGGCGAGAACGCAGCGATTGTGCCCGCGGCCGCGTCGCGTCTCGAGGCCTATCGCGAGCAACGGCTGTGAGGGCGTTCCGCCAGGACGAGCCTGTCGTCATCCACTGCGAGAACTGCGAGCCGGAAGCAGCGCGTGTGGTGTCGGTTGGGCCGCGCTGCCCCGAGTGCGGCAATCGCACCTATCGCGTGCAGACCGAAGCGATGCTCGTCGAGTGCTGCTCATCAATCCTGCGCCCCGTGAACTGAGAGGCTTCTGATGCTGCAATCGACAGAGGTCTATGCCCTCCAGGGCACGGACACGCTCGACTTTCAGATCACGGCACCCGGCACAATGACCGGCGAGTGGACGGCCGGACTCGAGGGTATGCAATCCGTCGCCGTCGAGCTCCGCTTTCTGTGGGGGTCCGGTGGCACCACGGTGAAGGCCCTGGTGCAGTCAGCGATGGGCCCCGATGGCCCGGCCTATGACATCGCCCAGGTCACGTTCGATGTCGTCGCACGCACCGTGATGTTCGAGCTGTATGCAGGCACCACGGATCTCGTCGATCCTGGTGTCGGCGGCATCGATGCCAGCGGCAATCCCGAGACCGATGGCCTGCTGTGCAATGTGCTCGGCGATCGACTGCGTCTGGTGGCGATCGTCACCGGCAGTTACCTCAACACGGTTCTGTCCGCGCGCGTGCTGCCGAAATGAACGCTGACGGCGTCATACGCGCGCTCACCACGCAAGGTGAGATCGTCACTGTCAAACGGCTGACCGGCACGCGCCAGGTCGCGTTCAGTGTCGACTGCCTCGCGTTCGTGGAGATCGGCGTCGAATCGGTCCTGGTGGGCTCGGTGCAGCAGACCGCTGACAAGATCACGCTGACCGATCGCGAGATGAACGAAAAGCAGTGGCCGAAGCCACCGCGCCAGGGCGACCAGATCGTGTTCAGCGACGGCACCACACGCACGATGCAGGGTCGCGCGGACGTAAGACGTGTCGCCGAGGATCTCGTCTACTTCATCAAGACGCTCGGCGGCTGATGCGATGTCGCCCGAAGTGTTCGACGACTGCATGCCCCGCATCCAGGCGGTGGCCACGCAGTTGGGCATCACGCTGGAGATGCCGAACGAAATTGCCGGGCCGCGACCGTCGCCACCGAAGACATGGGTCGATGTCGAGGTTGCTGCGCAGTCCGCCGGTCCGATGCAGATCGGCTACGACGCGTGGAACGAAGAAGGCCAGATCTTCATTCACGTAATGGTGCCGATCGGCACCGGCATGCGCGACGCCCTGGTGCAGCGCAAAGCGTTCTCCACCGCATTTCGCGGCATCAACGTCACCACACCTGACGGGCTCTCCTACAGCGACGATCAGTCGATGGATCCGCTCGGCCCTGGCGGAGACGACGGCGTGTACCGGCGCCTGACGCTGATCGTTCGCTACCTCTGGCAGGACCGCCTGACCGCACCCCCGCCCTACTGAGCGAAAGGAACGCAGCTGTGCCGCAATTCCACATCGTTGAAGAGATGCCGACCAACTCTGGGATCTTTGAAGAGACCACCCCAGCCGAGGTCATCGCCGACGACGTCGAGAAGGCCAAGCTGCGCTGCATCGATCTCAGCCAGGACGGCAATCGATACGGCGTCTGGGTCGAATCCCCCTGAGAGCAAGGAAACCGTCCATGGAAGAGTTTCATATCCTGGTTGAATCGGCCACGCCCGGTAGTTTCGTCGAGACCGGTGAGATCATCAGCAGCAACGCAACCGACGCCATGGATCGCTGCGTCGAACTCGCAGTGGACGGCAAGAAGTACGGCTTCTGGGTTTACGAGAGTGTCGTTGCCAAGAACCTGCTGCAGCCCGCAGGCGCGGACCCCAATGCACCGCCCCTGCCGACCGCCCCGCCGGTCAATGTCGATGTTCCATACGTCTCGCAAAACGGCGCGGTGCTGAGCTGCACGCTGGGCAACTGGGACGGCTCGCCCACGTCCTATCTCTATCTGTGGCAGCTCGACGGGACACCCGTTGGCACCGCGGACACCTATCCCGTGCAGCCGGCCGACGTTGGCAAAAGCGCGACCTGCACTGTCAGCGCCACCAACGATGCGGGCACGACCTCAGCGCCGGTGTCGAACGCCATCGTCGTCACCTGAGAGCAGCGACCGCGCGTCGCGCGCACTGAAATCTAAACACAGGAGAGAGCCATGCCCGCGACCGCCGGATATCAAGCTGGCGTCGAAGCCAACCAAACGCGAATCTCGTACGCCGTCGAAGCAACCTGGGGTGTCGCCCCGGCCGTCGCCTTCAAAGCGATCCGGTATATGAGCGACACGTTGGCGGAGACGAAAACCCGCCAGCGACCGAGTGAAATCAACATCACGAGGGAAGCCACGCAAGCGGTCACCACGCAGCAGACCGCAGGCGGCACGATCAACTATGCGCTGTCCTATCAGACCTTCGATGACTTCTTCTCGGTGGTGCTGCAGCGCGACTGGCAGGCGTTCCAGACCATCAACGGCATCGCCGGCGACATCACGCTCACCAACACGGGTGGCGTGGTCGTGCTGTCGTCGACGCTCGCCACCAAGTTCGCGACCCTGGCGCAGGGAACGTGGATCAAACTCTATGGATTTACCAACACGCTCAACAACGGCTGGTGGTTCATCAAACTCCACACCGACGACTCGCATCTCACGCTCGAGGGCACCAACCGGGCCGCGGTGATCACCGAAACACCAGCTGGTACCGCGGCGCATGTGCGCGGCTCGACGATCAGCAACGGCACCACGTTCAAGTCGCTGTTCATGCAGCAGATGCTGTCGTCGACAATGTTCCTCGTCTATCCGGGCACCTACATCTCGCGCATGACGATCTCCGGTGGGATCGGCAACTTCTTCACCGGCGCGATCGATATCATCGCCAAAGATGAGGATGGGATCACGGTCGACAGTTCGACCGGCGCCGTCATCGCCGCGCCTACCACCATCGTCCTGGACCCGGTCAATGGGTTCGTCGGCGCATTCTGGAACGGTGCGCCAATGGTGGGCACGCTCGACCAGATGGCGATCACGCTGGAGAACACCGCAGCAGCGCCCGAATACGGTCTCGGCAATCAGCTCTCGGTCGGCATCCTCAGCGGAACATTCAGCGCGAACGGCACGTTCCGGATGTACTTCAACGACTTCACCAACTATAACATGATGCAGGCCGAGCAGACTGGCACCCTCTCCTTCATTCTGAAGGGCTCTACTGGAAACTCCTACGCCTTCACCTTCGTCAATGCTTTCATGATGGTGAAGATGAATGCGGGCGGGCCAGGGCAAGCGGTCTATGCCGACATCACGGTCGAAGGGAACCCCGGCCCGAACGGCGGCACGTTCATCATCGACCGCTTGGCCAATACCTAAAAGCGAGGAGACGCAGCAATGCCCGCGACTGCAGGATATCAGGCTGGCGTTGAGGCCAACCAAACGCAACTCTCGTATGGCAATGAGGTTACCTGGGGTGCGCGGCCACTCGTGCAGTTCCAGGCGATCCGCTACACGGGCGACACGTTGGCGCTCACCAAGACGAGGCAGCGGCCGAGCGAGATCAACATCAGCCGAGAGGTGTCGGGCGCCGTTACCACGCAGCAGACCGCAGGCGGCACGATCAACTATGCGCTGAGCTATGGCACCTACGACGACTTCTTCGCCTCGCTCTGCCAGGACGACTGGTCGCCGCCGCTGAACATCGCCAGCATCGGCACCGACATCACCATGACGTCGACCGGCAACACGATTCAATCGCTGTCGTCCACCTTGACGACCAAGTTCACCAACGTTTCGGTCGGTCAGTATATACGGGTGTCCGGTTTCACGACGATCACGCAATACAATACTTGGTGGCGGGTGCTGACGAAGACGGATAACTCGCACATCACCGTCACCGGCAATGCGGTCCTCGTCGCGACCGAAACCTCGGCTGGGGCCAACGTCCTGATCACCGGCTCGTCGCTCAACAACGCCACGACCTTCAAAAGCCTGTTCATCCAGCAGAAGTTTTCCTCGACCCGGTTCCTCCGCTATGGCGGCGCCTACGTGACACGCATCACGCTTGGCGGCGCCGTTGGAAACTTCTTCTCGGGTGCCATCGACGTCGTTGCGCAGACGGAAATCGCCGCCGCGGTCGAAGCCTCAACCGGTGCCACGCTGCCAGCGCCGTCAGGCACGGTGTTCGATCCCGTCGCCGGCTTCATCAGGATGAACTACAACGTCGGCACCGTCGCCGGGCTCATCGATCAGCTGTCGCTGACGCTGGAGAACACTGGTGCCGCGCCCGAGTTCAGCATGGGCGGCAGCGCCGGCGCCGACGGCATGCTTGGCGGCACGTTCACCGGCTCGGGTGCGTTCCGCCTCTATTGCAAGGATTTCACGCTCTACAACCAGTTCCAGTCGGAGCTGTCCGCCGACCTGCAGATCTATCTGCAGGACGCGCAAAAGAACTCCTACGTCATCTCGTTCCAGCAGGTGTCGCTGTTCTGCAAGATCAACGCCACCGGCCCCGGCACGGCCGTCATGGTCGACGTGACATTTGAGGCCAACCCGGATCCCACGAACAACGGCACGTTCCAGATGGACCGCCACCCGCCACCGAACTGAGCAATTCAGAGATCGGCGTCTGATCGGACGCTGATGGCGCGCGCGAGGTTTCCTCCCCCGTGCGTCGGCGCGTGACCGTTGCCGTCCGGGCTGTGGTCACGCGCCACCCTTCCAACCGGACAGGAAGACACAGCAACAATGGCAAACTTGAAAGAGTTCCAATCGGACATCCGTGCGATCAATGATGGCATATGGGTGCGCGTCAACGAAGCCTACGGCGATCTCGAGATCCAGGTGAGAGGCTTCACCGATCAGTTCCATGATGCACGCACCGCCCGCCAGATAGCTGCAGCGGAAGGCTATGGCGGCGACGAAAAGCGGATACCCAACGACGTCCAGCGACGCATCAACGCATCGCTGATGCAAGACTTCCTCATCATCGGCGTGCGCAACCTCGACAATGGCGACGGTCAACCGGTGACGATCGAGCAGTTCCACGAGCTGCTGTTCCAACCCGACTACGGTCGCCTGTCGCGCATGGTGTGGGACGCTGCAGGCCGCGTCTCCGCACGCTCGATGGCGCAGGTCGAGGCCGCAGCAAAAAACTCACCGACGGACTCCGCCTCGAGTTGAACTACGGCAACCTCCGATCGCGTCTCATGGCGCGTCGGAAGCAGCAGATCGCTGCGGGCGAGCGCCCCGATATGTCCGAGACGGACATGCCGCCGGCGCCGTGGATCGAACCCGAGTTCCTGTGGATCTGGCGCGCTTGGCATCGGCTGCACCCTGATCGTCCGCAGTATGGCGGCGGCATGGGCCCGACGGTGCCGGGCGACATCCCATGGACTGTCGTGCGCCAGTGGGCGGAATTCCATGATCTGACACGCGGAGAATTCGACATGCTCGACCGCGTGCTTCAGCGCATGGATGGCGAATATCGGGAGTGGTGGATCTCACGCCACCCGCCTGAGTCGACGGCGCCGCGACGGCGGGAGATCCGCTGATGCGGTCGGTGATCGGCGCAGACCTCGGAGCGAATCTACGCACTGTCGTCCGCAAGATGCTCGACAAGCAGGTGCAGTCACCCGATGCGCGTGCGCGCGTTAAGAAGCATCTGCAGCTGCGCATCGAGGAGATGGAGCAGAGCGGCGTCACGCCGGTGTTCCGGCAATTCGTCAACGGCGTCGAGACCAACGACCTCTCGAAAATCACCTTCCGCGGTAGCACCATCGAGCTGAAGTTCGATCGGCTCGATGGTGTCGCGCGGGCGATCCTGGCGTATGCCAAGGAGATCAGCCCGAACCCCGGTGGCCCGTACTCCCAGGCGTGGTTCTTGGCAGTGAACGGTGTGCCGGTCACCGACCTCTCCCAACACATCCCCCACGACGCGACGGTCATCCTGACCAACTTCGCGCCGTTCGCCCGTCGCCTCGAGGAACGAGGGCGCACCGGGCGCAGCGGCAGGCTGTCAGGATACGCGCGTCCGGAGCTCGTGGTGACCGAGCGCACCCGGCTTTGGGCCCGCAAGCAGTTCCCCAGCGTCAACATCGATCGGCTGTTCGTCGCCATCCCAGGCGGCGGCGGCACCGCGCGCGGCTGGCAGGTGCCGTACGTCCTGAAGACCGGGCCACACCGCGGTGAGCCGATCCTCTACCCCGCCATCCGGCTGACGGAACGCTGAGATGGCCAACGAAGAACAACTCCGCGACGACTACACGCTCAACCTCCAGGCCGAGGACAACACGAGCGCGCCGGTCGATAAGGCGGCCGCGTCGCTCGATGGTTACGTCAAATCGGCTGAGAGCGCGGCTGCGGCGGTCACTGGGCTGGGTGGCACGGTCAAGACGGCCGCTGACCAGATCACTGCGGCCGGCGCCGCCTGGGACCGCGTAGCGCGGCGCAATGACGATGTCACCGCCGCTGCCTACCGGCTGAAGAGCGCGCAGGAGGAGCTCACCCGCGTCCAGGCCCTGGCCGCCAGGGCGCTGGAGGCAGGCGGCGCCGACCAGGACGTCGTCAACCGTGTACTGGCGCAGCAGACCGAGAAGGTGCGGCAGCTGACTGCTGCGCTGATCGAGGTGCGCGCTGCGACCGAAGGTGCCGCCGAGGCGGCGGCGCTGTGGGAGACCAGGATCGAGCAGGGCGACGAGCTCCTCACCGGGCTGTCGGCGTCCGCAGCTGCTACCGCGGCCGCTTTCACCAAGGGATCCGCCGAGGCCGCCGTCTATGGCCAGTCGCTCGCCTCGCTGCGCGCGCAATTCGACAGCGTGTTCAAGGTCTCCCAGGCCTACGAAGCGGAGCTGGCGACGCTCAACAAGGCGTTCGCCACCGGCGCGATCGAGGGGCCGGTGGCGCAGGCCAGGGCGTTGGATGATCTGAACGCGAAGTACGCCAGGATCACCGGCACTGCCGACGCGCTGCTGGCGAAAAAACAGGCTGAGACCGATGCATCGGCCAAGCTGGTTGCGCAATACGCCGCTGAGCGCGCCTCGTTCGACAGCATCTATGCGGCATCGAAGCAATACGAGGAGCAGTTCAACAAACTGACCGCGGCGCTGGAGGCGGGCCGCATCAACCAGGCGCAGTTCGACGTCTATCTCGACAAAGCCAACGCGACGATGGCAACCGCCTCGCGCACGGCACAGGCCTACAGCCAGTCGCACGGGCAGGCCGCATTCGCGACAAGGCAGCTCGGCGTGCAGACCGTGCAATTTTTCTCCTCGCTCGAGTCCGGCATCCCGTTCATGACGGCCCTCGTCGAGCAGGGTCACCAGCTCGTCGACGTGGCCCTGGCGACCGGCACCGGCTTCGAAGTGATCACGAACGCGATGAAGACGGCGTTCGGCGCAATCGCCTCGCCGCTCGGCGCAGCGATCACCAGCGTCACCATTCTCACAGCCGGCCTCGTGGCCATGGCGTTCGCCACCGAGGGCGGCCAGAAGAATTTGCTGAGCCTGCAGCAGACGCTGCGCGCGACCAGGGACGATTACGCCAGCTTGGCGGGCGAAGTGAACGCCGCTGCGAAGAACGTCGCGGCCAGCAGCACAATCTCCAGGCCGGATGCGCGTGCGGCAGGGGCAACGATCGCCGGGACATTCAACTTCGAAGGCACACAGAAGGACATCGAGAGCCTCATCAAACTGTCGGGCGATCTGGCGGTTGTCTGGGGCACAACGGTTCCGGATGCCGCGAAGTTCCTGTCGAAGGCGATGGAAGATCCGGCCAAGGCCGCGCAGGAGCTCGCCGAAAAACACTTCCCCGGAATGAACGCCGCACTCGTGCGCAACATCGAGCGCATGCAGGACTCCGGCCACGCCGCCGACGCCTACGCGCAAGTGCTCCGCGTGCTCGAGGGCGTGAACGGCGCTGCGGTTGATTCGATGACGCCGCTGCAAGCGGCATTGCATCGACTGGGCGAAGAGTTCTCCAGCACGAAGAATGCTGCCGACAGCGCCGTTGCGCCGGTGCAGGGCGGTCTTTCGCGGATCGCCACCAACACGCTGAACGCGGTGAGCAACGCGATCGACGCGCTGAAGGGGCCCGACCGCCCGGTCAATTCCATGCCGATGACGCCGTTTCAGATGTACGGCGGTACCCAGGCACAGGTGCAAGGTCCGGACTTCGGGCCCGACAGCTTCGGCGCGGGAGGCGGTGGCGCCGACCCAGGCAACCGCAACCTGCTGGCACAACAAGCTGCAGAGGCAGCGAAGGCCGTCGACGACTTCAATCGGGTGATGCAGAGGGCGAATGCCACGGTCAAAGACTCGCCGTTTGGCAAGCTCCAGGATGCCACCGACACCGCCAAGGCGCTCAGCGATGCGCTGGCGACGCTTGGTGATCGCACCGACGACAATGCCGCCAAGTTCGACACCCTGACGACGGCGCTCCAGATCACCCAGAAGTCCCTCGAGGAGGCGGAGAAGGCCGTCGCCCTGTATGGCGAAACGGCGACCGACAAGGCGGTCAAAGCAACCGAGGCGCAGGCGCAGGGGCAGCGGGACATCGCCGCCGCTTATGCTGACGGCACTGATGCCGTCATCCAGGCCACGGCGTATGCGAAGGCCTACGAGGCCGCGCTGTCCGAAGGCCTGATCCCCGGCACTGACAAGTTCACCGACGCCGTCATCCGGCTGACGGTGGCGAACGTCGACAATGCGCGCGCGGTCGGCGCGGTCAAGGCGGCTGAGGACTCGCGCAACATCGATGACCAGATCGAGCTCATCAAAGCCGAGACCGAGGCGATCCTCAACAACACCGCTGCGAACCGGGCGAACGTCCAGAGCATCAAAGACAAGCAGGCGGTCGATAAGCTGGGTGAAGCGGGTGCGTCACCCGACCTGCAAGCTCATGCACTGGCACAGAGGATCTCGCTCGATGCGGCCACTGCTGACAAGCAGTTGGCCACCTCGGCGGCGTCATTGGCCGATAAATACAAGCCCGCGGAGGTTGCGCAGCTCAACGAGAAGATCGGCGAATTCGCTGCCAAGCTGCGCGAGCTGGGGCCGCGCACTGAGGAAAACGCTGCGACCGTCGACAAGTATTCGAATGCGATCAAAGGCGCCGAGGCCGAGATCACCCGGCTGAACAAGACGCACGAGGTGCATCGCGCCGAGCTCGACAAGCAGCAGGACAAGGTGCTCGCGCAGATCGATGCGACGGACAAGCTGACCAAGGCCTACGGCGAGGGCGGCGAGGCCGTGACGTTGGTCACCGCGCAGCTGCAGGCGCAGGAGAAGGCGATCTCCGACAACCTCAAGCCGGGCACTGATAAATACAGAGCGGCAGTCGCGCTCCTGACAGATGAGTTCCTGCGCCTGGGCCAGTCGCAGGCAAATTTGAAGGCTGTGCAGGAAAGTAACGACATCAACCAGCAGATCAAGCTGGTGCAGGCTGAGACCGGCGCGCTGCTCGAAAACGGCGATGCGCGCACGCTGATGCTGCAGCACATGAAGGACGAGTACGACGTCCGCAAGAACAACCTCGGGCTATCGAAGCCGGCACAGGACGCACTGATCGCACAGAAGGATGCACTGGCTCAGCTCACGCTGGAGATGAACAACCAGAAGCAGACGGTCAGCTACCTGTCGCAGCAGTTCAGCAGCGCGTTCGATGCCATCGGCACTGCCATTACACAAACGTTCGTGCAAGGCGGAGGCGCCGCCGTCAAATGGGGCAACGTGATGCAGGGCGTGTTGACGCAAGTCCTGCAGGCCTTCGGCCACCTTGCGATCCTCAACCCACTGATGAATGCACTGACGGGCGGCACCGCACCGACACTCAGCTCGGTGTTCTCTCTGCTCAGCGGCGGCGGCACCAGCAGCGGTGCTGGCGGCGCGTTGTCGCTGGTGAGCGCAGGTGGCGGCCTGTTGCGTCTGGTCAGCAGCGGCGGCGGCGGTGAGGCCGCCTCTGGCGTCCCGGGCTTCGGCGGCGGTCTGAATCTCATCGGCACCCAGGCGACGGGCGTTGGAAGCATCCTGGCCGGCGGCGGCGCGTTTGGCGCGCTGGGGTCGCTCTATGCATCCGGTGTGGGCCAGGGAAGGACGACCGGCAGCGCGGCTGGTGGCACCGACCTGCTCAGTATCGGCAGCGGCTTGCTCTCAATCGGCAAGGCGTTCTTCCCCGGCACGTTTGGCACCGGCACCGGCAGCCTGTTCGGCAATATCGGGCAGTCGCTCGGGTTGACCGGCCAGGGCGGTGCGCTGACCGGCATCACCAGCTTCCTCAACACGCCGATCTACTCCGCGGCGGGCGGCTTCTTCCCGACGTTCGCAAGCTCAGGCGTTTCGGCGGGCGAGGCGTCGTTCCTGAGCAGTGCTGGGATCTCGGCACCGACCGCTGGTGTAGCCGGTGCCAGTGCCGCGACGATTGGCAGTGTCATCGGCGGCGTCGGGGCTGGTTATGGCGTCGGCTCGATCATCGGCAGCTACGAACAAAGAGCGCTCAACAAAACCGGCCCAGCGCCGCAGATCGGTGCTGCCCTCGGGGCGGGCATTGGCGTCGCCTCGGTGGCGCTGGCTCCTGAGACCTTCGGCGTCTCATTGCTCGTCGGTGGCTTGATCGGTGGCGCTCTTGGCGGCGCTGCCGGCGGGCTGATCGGGCCCAGGCCGCCGAGCGCATTCTCAAGCACGATGATCACCGTCGGGGACGACGGCCTGCTGAGGGTCGGCGGCACAGCATCCCAGCGGGTCGACGCATCCAGCGAGCGCGCCGGTGCCATCAGTGACGCGGCTGCGATCAACCAGATGCTGCAAGGGCGTGGTCTGAGGATCACCAGCCTCGAGGGCGCGAACACTGGCGCGCCGTATCTACAAATCGGCCAGAACACCCCGGGGGGATTTCAGGATCCAAGCAAGTATAGCTCGTTCGCCGCGGCCTTCCCGAGCCTGCGCTTCTCGTCACCCGACGCGCTCACCAATCAGTTCATCCAGGGGCGCTTGTTCGCCTCGCCCGACGAGCTGCAGGGCGTCACCACATCGCTGGCGGATTTCGAGAACGCCCTCAAAGGCACCAAGGCCGAGTCCGATACCATGGGCATCGCGCTGCGTGCCCTGGCCGGTGTCACGAACACCGGCGTGCAGCCGGCGTTGCAAAAGGCGGCGACGTTCATCACGGCAACCTTCCCCGCGCTGACGGCAGGCGCGCCTGGCTCGTTGGCGACCGCGCAGAGCCAAGTCCATTTCCAATATCAGGATGCACTGAACACCGCGCAGCAGCTCGGCTTCGGCTACGACGAGCTCGCGGCGGCACAGCAGAAGGCCTTCGACAAAAACAACAAGGCGGCGCAGGACGCGCTCGATGCATCGGCAGCGAGTGTGCAGAGCCGTTTCCTCACCGCGCAAGGCACGGTTTCCGGCAGCCCACAGGATGCGATGAACGCCCAGCTGTTCGCGTTCGACGCCAATGCCAAGCAAGCACGGCAGCAGCTGTCCGACACGCTCACCGGCATCTTCGGCGATGCATATACGACGTCGGCGGACTACGCGCAGCGGATGGCGGACAACGACAAAGCCACCGCCGAGGAAAGGCTGGCGATCCAGGTCCAGTTCAACAAGCAGCAGCTGCAGATCCAACAGGCGAGCGATCAACAGCTCGCGGCACTGCAGGTCCGCTTTGCGACCAGTGTCGCTGCATTGAGCGGCGATCCACGGCAGATCCAAGCCGCCCAGGTGAACGCGTTGGGCGTCACGCAGGCGCAGGAGCGAGCCCAGTACATTCAAAGCGAGCAGCAAACCTACGGCGATCTGTTCGGCACCGCGGATCCGAACAACCTCGACAAGTGGATCGCGCTGCTCTCCTCGCAGAACAACGAGATGCAGCTGCTGCAGCAGCAAATCGCCAGGACGAACCTGCAGAATCAGATCGCCAGCGATCAGCAGAACCAGGGCTTCAGCGTGCGCTCCGCCAATGCCCAGGCAGCGCTCAACCCCGCCGTCGCCCCGCAGGCGGCGCGGTATGCGTTCGACGTGCAGGCGCAGCAGGAACAGCAGGCCCTGTACCTCAGCCTCACCGCGACCTATGGCAACGCCTATGCACAGACGCAGGAATACGCGGACAAGCTGCTGGCCCTGCAGAAGGTGCAAGGCGAGGAACGGTTGGTGCTCGAGCAGACGTTGCACGACCGCCAGATGCAGCAGGACATCGCCAATCAGCAGCAGGATGCGAACCTGCGAACGCGCGTGCAAAATGCGCGGGCGCAACTCAGCGGCGCCCCAACGACGATGGCGACTGCTGAGATAGACGCTTTGCGTGCGCAACAGCTCACCGAACGGCAGAGCTTCCAGGTCGGCCTGCTCTCGACCTTTGGCGATGCCTATGCGTCCACGAAGGAATACTACGACAAGCTCGCGGCATTGAACGATGCGCAGGTTGCGGAGATGCAGCTGCTGCAGGCGCAGATCGATCGCGCCAGCCTCGAGCGCAACATCGCCAGCCAGCAGCAGGACCAGAGCTTCGCAACCCGCTACACCAATGCGGCCGCCCAGGTCAGCGGCAGCGTGTCCGATCAGAATGCGGCGGTGCTTGCGGCGTTCGATGCGCAGGCCCGGGCCGAGATTCAAAACCTGTACCTCAGCCTCACCGCGACCTATGGCGTGGCATACGCGCTGACGCAGGACTACGCGAACAAGCTGACGGCACTGCAAAAGGCCCAAGGCGAGGAGCGTCTCGCACTGCAGAAGCAGCAGGACGATGCCCTGAAAAGCCAAGCCGTGGGCACGATCTCTTCGCTCAATCAGTACGCCATCAGCCTGCAGACGGGCGACAAGTCGCCGCTGTCGCCCAAGGCGCAACTCGACTTGGCGCAACGCCAGTTCGAGACCCAGGCGCAGCTGGCATCACATGGGAATTACGCGGCCGTGCAAACCCTGCAGCAATACAGCGAGGCCTATCTCGCTGCAGCGCACACCGTGTTCGGATCCGGCATGGATTATGTGCAGGCCTTCAGCAAGGTGATCAGCACCCTGGCGACAGTCGCGTCGCAATCGCCTGACGCGCTGACCGCATCGATCCTGCAGACCGAGACGCGCACGCAAACCGCGATCCTGGTCGAGCAGCTGCAGGAGCTGCAGGACGAGGTGAAGCAGCTGCGCCTGCAGCTGGTGCAGGGCCAGACCGCGCCGGCGCGTGTCGGATGACGGCCTACTTCTTCGCCATCGAGCAGGCGATCCGCCAGCCGAGTCCTGGCGGCATCAAGTTCGATCTCGGCCATGCCACGCGGCCGCACGGCGCGCTGTCGATGCTGGAGACTGTCTACACCGACAGCCAGATCCTGGCGTCCGACTCAGGCTACTGCACGCAGCCCTCCGATCCGGCGGGCCCAACGCCCTATCCGCCGCGCGTGCAGGAAGCCTTCGCGATCGATGCGATGGTGAACCTCGATCCCACAGCGAGCGCGGTCGGCGCGTCGTGGGGTGCGATCAGGCTCGCCAACAACGACGGCAAATACGATCCGATCATCACCGGCGGCTGGATCGCCGATGGCCAGTCAACGCACATCCTCTACGGCACGAAGGAGCTGGAGAATTTCGACGGGTTCAGGACCGCGCGCAGCGCTGCGGCCACACGGCTCGATCGGACCAACACGCTGGCGCTGGCAGCACCCGGCGCGTTGCGCCAGGACTTTACCGGGGCACTGACGCTCGATCAGAACGCGACGAATTCGCTACGCAATTCGAGCGCAAACGGTGCAGTTCCGGGTACGATCGGTGCGGGTGGCGTCATGCCCGCGGGGTGGCAGACGACCGCTGTCGGCCTGACCATCGAGCTGTCCACCTATCGGACCGCGCTCGCCGGCGGCACCGCGACGGTGCTGCGCCTGCGCTATCACGGCACAACCAGCGCCACCTCGGGCACCCTGATCTACAGCAACGCCGGCGGGCTCTCCGGTCTCCCGGTCAATCAGCCTGTCGCGCAATCGGTCTCCATCGCGCGCGCCGCGGGGAGCTTCACTGGGGTCACACAGATAACGCACTATCTGGTGGCCGCCGATGCAACAGGTACGGCCATCGCAACGGCGCAGCCCAATTTCCTGCCGTCGATCACCACCAACCTGACGCGGGTGTCGCGCACCCTCAACCTGCCTGCGACCGGTGTCGTGCCGTTCTACACCGCAGCCGCAGGCATGGCGTTCTACTGGGCGAGCGGTGCCGCGATCGATTTCACCATCGACGTTGTTGCACCCCAGGTCGAGCTGGGCGCGGTGGCGACGCCGTTCATCGCGTCCTCGGCCGGCGAAGTGACGCATGGCGATGCCACGGTGAACTACATCCCCCATGGCGATATGTCTGGCGCGGTAACAGGCACACCGGGCACGCTGCCGACCGGATGGAGTGTGAACCTCGGTACCGGCATTTCGCAGCAAGTGGTGGCGATTGGCACCGATGCGGGGACCGGTCTGAAGTACATCGATCTGCGATTCTTCGGCACCACGGGCAGCACGCTCACCAACCTGCATTTCACCGGCGCGAACGCGATCGATGCCAACACCGGGCAGAAGTGGTGCATGAGCGTCTATGCCCTGCTCGCCGCAGGATCCCAGGCCGGGCTCACCTTCGCGGTCGGCGTGCAGGAAATGGATACGGGCGGCGCATTCCTGGTGTGGGATGCCGAAACGCAGAAACAGCTTGCGGTCGCCGCCATCGGCATCGGCCGCACCAGGCGCGTCGCGCCGATCACCACGGCCAATGCAGGCTGCCGTTATGTGCAGCCGTCGATGTGGTTCACCTACGCCAGCGGTGTCGCGATCGACTTCACCGTGCGGCTGATGGCGCCGCAGCTCGAGGGCGGCACGGTGGCAACCGCGGTCGTCCCCACGACCACCGCAGCTGCAGGTCGGGCAGCAACCTACAGCGTCACCGGCACGCCGGTGCTGATGAACGAAGCTGCCGCGACCAACTATGTCCGCTCGACGCAGACACCAGGGGTCGCCAACGTGACGGTGGCGGCATCGACCGATGTGCCTGCGATCTACTCGGGCGTGCCGGTGTGGAAACATACGCGCACAGCAACAGGCACCGACACCAACACCGGTTCGTTTGGAGTGACCGCGCTGCCGTCAACCGGCGTGCATATTCGTGCCTCGATGTGGGCCTGGGTGCCGTCATCGCTGAACACGAAAAGCAACATCAGCATCAACATCGAGGGCAATGTCACCGCAGCGGTGAGCGGCCGCGCCGACACGACGCGTGTCGATCAGTGGCAGCGCATCACCGCGACCGCGACGCTCAACTCAGGCAGCACCACGACGAACATCGTCTTTCGCACCACCACGCAGCAGGCCGGGGACGTGCTCTACACGGCCGCGTGGCAGATGGAGCTCGATAGCGGCGCCCCCACGTCGTTCATCCCGCCAGCGACCGCCGCAGCCGTCCGCGACGCCGATCTGCTCTATACCGCGCGCAACATCCTGCTGGATCCGCCCTACGCATCGCTCATTCCGGCCTTCAACGGCGTCGCCGGCTCGATCACCTCCGACGACCAGGAAATGACCATCCCGCTGCGCGATGCCTCGTACTGGCTCGAGCGCCCGCTGCTGCGATCGACCTATGGTGGCAATGGCCAGTACGACGGCAGCGCCGCCCTGGCCGGAACGCTGAAGCCCCTCGTCATCGGCGCTGGCACGAAGACCGGGACGCCGGCCTTCCCCTTCTGGGACGGTCCGGTGAGCAACGTCACGCCGGTGCTGATCGATCCGGCGGCGTTGATCTACCAAGTGAACGACGGCCCGATCGGCCGGATCGCAGGGTTCTATGAAGGCGGGCACGCAGGCGGCTGGCCGAACGCTGGCGATGTCGCTGACTTCTATGACGGCAGCTCGACTCCTTCCGGGCAGTATCGGACCTGCCTCGCGCGTGGCTGCATCCAGCTGGGATCGCAGCCGACGTATGCCATCACGCTCGATGTCAACGGCCCGCCGATCCAGGCGCCGGCGACCAGCCTCGCCGTCGCTTACTACGCCCTGACGCAGCTGTGTGGCGTGCCGACGAACCTCGTGGGGTTAACCGCCGGTGAGCTGACCGCCATCGGTGCCACCGCACCGCTGCGCAATGGCTGCGGCCTGTTCCTCGGACCGCAGGACAATCCAAGCGGCGTCGATCTTTTGACGCGGATCCTCGCGCCGTTTGCGATGAAGCTGGTGTCCTGCCGCGATGGGATGCTGCGCGCGCTGGTGCTGGCCGCGCTGCCGGCGTCGCCAACCATCAAAGCGGTGCTCGATGATCGCACGATCATCTCAATCACACCGATCGATCTGCCAGCCACCGTATCCCCAACGCCCTACAGGATGAGGGTCGGTTACAACGACAACTACACCATTCAGACGAGTGGCCTGTCGCCCCTCGCGCCGCCGGCCTGGGTGCAATACGTCGCCACCCCAAGCAGCGTGGCACAGGCGAATTCGCCCGTCCTCGCAAGTGCCATCGCGCGGCCGAATGATCCGCCCGTCATCACCGGCAGCATCATCACCCATATCGACGGGTTCGGTGCGCTCGACGCGGCGACCCAGAGCGCGGCCCAGTACATCGGATTGTGGGGTGTGCGACGACGGCTCTATGGCATCGCTGTGCCATTCACCGTCGGCGTCGCGCTCGAGTATGGCGACGTGGTGTCGATCACCACTGAGATCGGTGACCTGTCAGGCACCGTGCTCGGTCAAGTCGTCGGCTACAGCTACCGCAGCGAAGACGCTTCGATCGTGCTGAGGATCCTCACATGAGCGGCCCATTGCTCGGCTACATCAACTTCGTAAAGAGCGGCACGGTGACGGCGAACAATGCCGCGGCCAATTTTCCGGTGACCAACCTGCAGAACGATTCCGGCCACGCGGCCGATGGCTGGCAGACCACGATCAAGACCGGCATTCTATTGACCATCACGTCAGCGCTGGGGCTGCAGCCTTACCGCCTGATCGGCCTGTTCCGCTCCAACATGACCTCGGCCGCCGTGCTGGTGTTCACTGTCTACACGAACCCATCGACAGTGGTCTGGACTGCCACGGTCGGCGGCCCAGTGAATGGCAGCGGTCAGGTCGTGGTCGACACCGGCGGCGTCATCGGTGACTACGCCACCGTCCTCATCAACGACGCGGGCAACCCCCAGCCGTACGTCAACGTGGCATTGGCCTACGCTGGGCCCGCCTGGAGCCCGCTCTCCAATTTCTCGCTGGCCACCAGCTACGGCCGTGACGTCACCACCGATGAAATGATCTCGCACGGCGGCCAGGAATACCCGGTCTATCGGTACCAGCGGCGTCGCTGGGATCTCGACATGCAGGGCGTCCGCACCTCGAGCGAGCTGTGGCCGATCCTCGATGCGATGATGCGCATCGCCGCACCCGGCGCGAACATTCTCGTGGTGCCCGACTTTGGCTCGGCCGACATGACGACCGAGGCATCATTCGGTCGCATCAAACAGACGGCGGATGTCAAATACCCGTTGGGCACTGCCGATCGCCGTTCCTGGTCAGGCCAGCACACCGAACGGGTCTGAGCGAGGTATCATGGCAGAGAAAACCGGCAACCTGATCCTGGAGCTGGTGCCTGCGCCTGGCACCGGCAGCTTCACGTTGGGAACGCCCGCGCCGAACCGGCTGCCGTGGTCGTTCGGCGAGGGGATTTATTGGACCTCGGGGGCGCAGCTCTACTACTTCGCCGACGACACCGCGCAGCAGGAATGGGGCTACGGCACCTACACCAGCGGCAGGCTGACGCGCGATCAGGTGCTGTGGAATTCCAACAGCAGCAACGCGCGGCTCAACTTCGGGACCAAGCCAGTCTACCTCTATCCGGAGATCCCGGCGGAACGGCAAGTGTATCGCGATCCGGCCTCCGGGCGGCTGATCGCGGCCTACGACATCACCAGCCCGACGCAGAACCTGGGTCCGCTTGCGGGCCATCGCAACCGCCTCATCAACGCCGGGTTCCAGATCAACCAGCGGAACTATGCCGGTGCCGCCACCGCCGCAGGCCTCTACATGCACGACCGCTGGAAGGCGGGTGCGGGCGGCTGCACCTACAGCACCAACCCGCTGTTCCCGGGCTCCACGATCACCATCACCGCGGGGACGCTGCAGCAGGTGATCAATGCCGTGCAGATGGACGGTGGGACTTACACGCTGTCCTGGACCGGCACGGCCACGGCGCGGGTCGATGCCAGTGCCTACAGCGCGAGCCCGCTGACGGTGACCGGCCTCGCCGCCGGCGTGACCCACACCGTCGAGTTCAATACCGGCACTGTCCGCTACCCGCAGTTCGAGCCCGGCGACGTCGCCACGAAATGGGAGATCCGGCACGACGAGCAGGCGCTGTGCGACCTCTACTACAGCTGGGGAAATTTCAACTACCAGGGCTGGAACGGCGGAAGCAATCCGATGGTGTTCACTATCAGCCTGCCACAGAAGATGCGCGCCAACCCGACGCTGACGCTCAACGTGAGCACCATCACCAATCTCACCGGCCCCACACTGACGGCGTTGAACAGCCGCGATCTGGCGCTCTCCGTCTTCGGGGTGGCGGCCAATCCCTTCACGTTGTTCGGCAGCTACACCGCGTCGAACGAGCTTTAGTTCGCGAGGTGCACGAGGTCGTCAGCCCACAGGTCGAGTTTCATACTCTCGCCGACGGTGCGGGTGAGGAGCACCAGGATGCGGCCTTCCTCGGCGCGTATCACGCTTTTGACGTTCCACAGCCGGCCATCCTCCAGACGCACGTTGTCGGAGGAGCTGAGGTTGGCGGCGCGGCGCAGGATCATCGGTCAATTTCCCGATCGGCGTTGGTGTCATAGTTGACACGACAATGACCATCACTGTGAATGCCAGCATCAAAACGACGATCAAGGCTTTCCCTCCTGGGGAGGCGTTGCTTATTCGCAACACAGTAGGCCATGAACGTGCGAGATGCAAACTGAACCTTCACTCGGTCCGTGCTGTGGATGCGAGCGCGACGACGGCACCACGCACACCATCGTTATGCTCGGTTTTCGCAACAAGGTGCCTGGGCACGGCTGGGGCTGCGTCGTCTGCCACCTGCCCTTCGACGGGACGAGCGCGGTCCTCTGCGATGAATGCACCGCCCGGATGGAACGCGGCGAGGATGTGATCCGCTTCGCATGTCGCGGCTATCCGGACACCGAGGGCCGTGCACCGATAGGCAAATTCACTGAGCCATTTGAGCATGATCTCACCATCGAGCATTGAGACATCGAGGTCGTGCCAGCACTCGTCGTGGCGCAGGATGTATTGACACGCGCCAGGACAACGCCGACGCGGATGCCGATGGCACTGCGGCAATGGTTGAGGGCGCGGAGGTGAACCTTTGACCGAGGAGCCGCTCTGGCGCTGCGTCCGCTGCGACCTGGAACTGCTATTCGTGGTCGACCGCGCGTGTCCGCGTTGTGGCTGTTGGTGGTTGTCGCTCGATGGCACAACCAAACACGTCGGTGGTCCGAACTGGCCCAAGCCATGATGCGGAGGAGTTATGTTCGTCACCAGTGAATCTCGTCGCTACATCGGCATGGTGATCGGCACCGGCCAATGCATGGCCCTGGTGCAGCTCACCAATCCGGGGATGCCGGTGTCGTCGAAGCTGCGTGCCGGTGCGCCGGTGCGCGATTTCGCTCTGCCGCGTGGCACGGTGATCGGCACGTTCAACGCCGAGGGCCGGTATGCCAACGCCACCGACGGCTCCTCGCATGTCGCGATCTTCCTGGAGCAGGTCGAGGGAGGCCTCGCTGTGGTCGACCAGTGGACTGGCCAGCCGGTGCACGAGCGGGTCATCCGCTTCAAAGCCGGCGCCGGGCCCGCCTGCGATGACGGTGACCGCTTCTGCGTCGTCGAGGCCGTGTGAGGCGCGCTGAGCGCAAGGCCGCGGCCGAGGCGCTGCGGGTGCAGCAGCTGGCCGAGTTCCACGCCCGTCATCGCTGCAGCGTGTGCGGTGAGGCGGCCGACGTGTTCGTCATCACCCCGGTGCCCCGCGGTTCGGTCACCCGGAAGTACTGCATTCCTCACGCTCCCAGGACTGCATCAGACGCGCCAGCTGCAGCAGCTCCGCCGCCAGCTTGATCGCCGCGACGAAGGCCACCAGCTGCTGGGCCGCCCAGGCGTCGTTGGCGATCTCAATCGCCTCGTCCGTTTTCTCCAGCAGCCAGGGGATGGTGATGGTGGTCACCAGATCCGGCCGCCGCCGAACAGGATGATGAAGATGATGATGATCAGCACGAGGACGAGCCCGCTGTAGTGCGTCGTCCCCCAGCCAAGGCGCGGGCCCAAATAGACGCCGCCGCCGCCGAACAGCAGCAGCAGCAGGATGATCAGGAGGATGAGGTTCATGCCAGCAGCCAATGCTGGCGCGACAGCCCGAACAGGATGATCGCGAGGCAGATCAGCACGATCACCAGCTTGAGGATCGGGTCGATCAGCACCGGGCCGCGGGCGACGATGATGATAAGATCAACCAGCCAGCAAGCGAGCCACGCGACGACGCCATAGACGAGTGCTTTCTCTTGCATCGGTACCTCCCTAGGCCGAATCGGGAACACGAGATTCGCGCGACTCGCGTCGCATTCTCTCGCTCCATTGCTTGAGCGCGTTGGCCAGCTCGCCGAAGGCCTGCGCCCGGGCGTCGTGGCGCTTGTAGAACTCGCCCTGCCCTGGCGCCCGGTTCCGATCGCGCTGTGCGGCCTCGCGGATGCTGTGGGCGGTCCCCAGGCCGATGCCGACCAGGATGCCCATCTGCATGCCGGCTTCGAACACCTCGGTGACGTCGCCGCTCCCCACAGCCGCCGAGGCCTGCTTGGTGCCGGTCTCGAGTAGCGCGGCCAGCTCCGCGATTTCATCCACAGGCGGCTTCTGGTCGGCCATGGCGCCCTCCCCTGTGCATATTGCACCGTATTGGTCGCACCTCGTCCACCGGGTTGTCCACAGAGCGGCCAGAGACCGTGCATATTTTTGCTTCCCGTGAAGCACGGGTCAGGAGCGCTGTCATTTCCCCGTCGGTAGAGTCCGAACTATCGGCTCGGCTGGTGGCGGCCGCGATAGCCCATGCCGCGGCGTTGCAGGATCTCGCACTCCGGACAGAACGCGACGCGCTGCTCGGGGGGACCGGCATACCAGTACTCGCACTCGATGCACCGGCGCTTCACCATGCCTGGGAGCGGATCCCACGGCTGCTCGTTGATCTCGCGGGCAAGCGTCTCAGGGTCGGAAGGGTGGGTCATCCGGGTCGTCCCGATGCTGGATCGCACGCTCGTTCCAACCCATCGCCCAGGACAGCCGCTTGACCGACAGCCAGTGCGCCCTGTGAGGGTTCTCGTGAAAGCCCAGGCCTGCGCGATGCGCCAGGACGCCATCGGCGAACGCATCGATGTCCAGGTCGCGCAAAGTGGCGTGCTTGTTGGCCAGCAGCGCCTCGAAAGCAGTCTCATCGTCGCTCATTGAACGCGCTCCAGCTGGACAATCTCGCGGCTGACGATCGAACGAAAGCTGCCATCCTCGCCCTGCAGCACCGGCATCATCCCGACATGCCCTCGCAGGATCTTATCGAAGGTCAGCATCAGCGACCGGCCGTTGGCAGACGCCAGCAGCACCACGCCGGTGACCTCGTCGAGCCCCATGGTGATGATGACCACATCGCCCTTGTGGAACGCCATCCGTGCACATTGCAATGCCGTTGCTGGTTCGTCTACTGTTCGAGGGCTGGCGGGGGGTTCGCCATGGTGGCCCCTTCGAACAACCGAACCCGGGAACTTCAGATCGGCCCCCGTCAGCCTGGGCCGGGGGTGAGCCAATACCGGCGACCCTGGAACCGGCCGGGTTTCAGGTCTCCCCCGGCCCAGCCCCCTACCTCCGTTTTTTCTTGATCGACGGCTTGGTGCGGGCGAGCGTCGACTCGATCGACAGCTTGCCGCCCGCCGTGTGCCCGGGCATGCCGCGCCGCAACGCCGCGCGACCTTTGTCGGTCATCACGAGATCATTGCCCTGGCGCGCGATCCAGCCGGCGGCGAGCAGCTGCTCGATCTTGTCGGGCGGGAAATCGGTCACCAGTTCTTGCTTCCCCAGCCAGGCACCTTGTGGCGCTCTGGCTCGTCGGCGTCAGGCTCTTCGAGGACGGGTGGCGCCGGGCGGCTGAACAGATCGCAGGTCGCCACCGCCAGCACGCTGCCCGCTACGCGCGGGCAGGTCAGCATGTAGGGGTCGAAGGCCTCGCATTCGCGGCAGGGCAGCCGCCCGGCGGGGCAGGCGTCGAGGTAGCCCGCCTCGGTCTTAGGTATCCGCGTCACACGGATACCTTCAGCCCCACCACAGCCACCAGCCCAGCAGCCCCAGCAGCGTCCACATGACAGCTCCGATCGCCAGCCCGATGATCATACCCTTGGCGGCCAGCAGGTCTGGATTGTTCGTGAACATACGGACGTTCTCCTCGGGCAAAAAAAAGGCGGTGCACCCATTGGCCACGGGCGCACCGCCAAGTTCAGACCTCAGATAGCCTCAGCGGCGCTTGCGCGACGCTGCGGCGGCGGTGCCCAGCAGGCCGAGGCCAAGCAGGGCTAGGGATGCAGGCTCCGGGATCGGCGCACAGCTTGTCGTGCTGGTCAGCTCGCACAGCCCGCTCACGCGCGGCTGCTTGAAGCTGTTGAAGCCGAAGGCCGTGCCAGGGATGTCGTTCTCCACCTTGATGTCGGTGATGAACTCGCCGTTCACCGCCACCATGGTCAGGAAGTTCTGGCCATTACCGAGGGCGAAAACGAACGGCGCACCGAAATTGTCGGTGACGGTGATCTTCGCCGTGCCGGTGCCGAAGTCGAGGTTGATGATCGCGTCGGTCCAGGCGGTCTTCTTGCCGTTGGCATCGAGACCGGCGGTCATTTCGATCGAGTTAAGCTGGGCCGACTGGTTGCCGCCGTTGTTGATGCAGTTCAGAGCGCAGAAGATGTCCGCCTGCCCCTTAGCCTGCTGGGTGAGCACCTGTCCGGTGAGGCTGCGGAAATCCACATCAGCGCCGGTATGATCGACCTCACCGTTGTCGAGCACGACACCAACCTGTGAGGCTTCGAACAGGATGTTGTCCTCATTGGCCTGCGGGTGGTTGCCAGTCGTGAAGATGATGTTGGCGGACGCTGGTACTTGGCCCCAAACCAAGGCACCGGCGATGAGTGCGGTCGTGGTCAGTAGTCGTTTCATGGTATCGATCCTATCCCAGTTGGGTGATGAAGGCGGGGGCGGCATTCCCAGTGCCGCCCCGTCGTTCCCAGACGCGGAGTTGCTCCCCGCTTATGCGTCGCGACGCTTGCGGCTGACCATGCCGAGGCCGAGGAGGCCGACGCCCAGCAGGGCCATCGTGGTGGGCTCTGGCGCGGCCACGGAGGCATTCGCGACGCCACTGAAGGACGAGGTGAATGGCGCGATCGTGGTGCCAGCGATGGCGAGGCCGCTGAGGTTCGACATCGAAAGAGTCCAGCTCGACGGCGCAGCCAGATCGGCCGCCGGGATGATGCTGGAGCTCAGCAGCAGCGCGTCGGGCGGATTGGCGACGTTGACCGACAACTGAGAGCCACCGGTGAGCCCGAACGCCGCGTCAGTGAAGCTACCCTGCAGGTCGATGGTGCCCGAGCAGTTTGCACCCGAGGCGACGCAGAAAGTGCCGCTGTAGTGCTGCAGGATCGCCGGGCCGATCGTCGTGGCCGCGTCAGTCGAGTGTGCGTTCAAGGTGAAGATCGCGGCAATCGCTGGCGGCGTGACGACACCGAACAGCTGGCTGATCAGGACGTTCGCGCCAAGCGGGTTGATCGTGGTGATCGTGGTCTGCGTGTTGCCCACGTTGGTCGTGGCGACGAGCGTGTTGAGAGGCGAGGTCTGGCCGAAGCTGATGATCTGCGTGGCATTGGCCAGTGGAGCGGCAGCGACGGCAGCGATTGCCGTGGCAGCCAGTAGCAGGTTTCGCATGTGGTTGTTCCCTTGCAAGGATTGCCCCACCGGGATGGGGGCCATGGGATACAAGCACGGATTGTTCCGCTATGGTTGTAAAGAGTTCAAACAGTTTTATTGAAATATCCACAGGCCTCAAGGGCCCACGAACATGCCCATCAGGCAGACATTGCAGATCCGCTTAACCGTGCGCGGCGCGTACGGCCGGAAGTAGACGCCGTGGCCACACCGCGTGCAGGCCGAGGTCTGGTTGTCGGGGAAATCCCCAGGATCGGGCAACCGCATGCAGACCATCAGATCGGCGGTCTCCGCGGTCGCATCATCAACCACCTGGATCGTGACCTTCTTCGTCATAGCAGCTTCGGCTGCGCTGGCGCCGGGGTGACGCCCGGCACCCGGGGCAGCGGCTGGTAGCGCGGCGCCTCGTAGCCCGCGTCGACCTGGGCGCGGTGTGCGAGGCACGCCCACACCACCGTGGGGTCAGGCCACAGGCCGAACCCGAACCGGCCCGGCCCGCCGCAGATCCGACAGGCTCCGCTCAATCAGGAGGCGAGGCCTCGGGCTGCTTCACCCAGGCCTTGTCCATGATCATCACGCCAGTTTTGCCAAGCAGGACGCGCGGCATCTCTGGCTCGAGCAGCGCCGCGACCGCGCCGCGGAGCTCCTCGATCTGCCGCGCCTGGGCTTGGTTCTCGGCCTTGAGGGTGGCGACCTCCTCCCGCAGCCTATCCTCCTCGGTCATGACCACAGGTCTCCCGCGACGTGCGTGGTCGGGATGGTCGGGGTGGTCATCTCGAACACGATCGCCGACAGCGCTGAGCTGCTCATCCACACCTCCGGGTGCGCAGTGGCGTAGAGCGAGAAGTCGGCGACGGCCATCTGGTGGTACTGGTCGAGCGTCAACGCCGGCGGCGGCGGAGGCGGAGGAGGCGGCGGTTCCGTCGTGCCTCCACCACCAGTGCCACCACCATCGCCACCCCCACCAGTGCCACCAGTGCCCCCAGTACCACCCCCGCCATTGGCACCCCCGCTGCTCGGGTTGATGAACGTCATCGAGCTGGTATCGAGGCTCGGCCGGGAGGCCAGCAGCACGGTGCCCGACTGGGCCAGGGGCCCGGTGGACAGCTGACCCCCGGTCAGCCCGAACACGCTGTTGTTGGTGAAGCCGATCGTGGTGCCGTTGGCATCGAGGATGCCGCGGCCGCTGCCGGTGTCGTCGTTGACGACGGTGTTGCCGGTGAGCGCGACGCTGTTGCCGTAGCCGGCGGCGACGCCCTCCTCGGCGTAGGCGACGATGAACGGGTTCTGGGTTGCGCCACCCTGCTCGATCACGTTGTTGGAGATCTGCGCATTGCCGCCGTTCGGCAGGTCGATGCTGTAGCTGGCGCTGCCGCCGTTATCGAAGATCCGGTTGCCGGTGATGGTGTTGTTCGCCGCGCGCGACTTGACCTCGTGGCCGACCACCGCGTCGTGGATGTAGCTGTTGGTCAGGGTGAAGCTGGCGATCTGCCCGATGTAGAGGTTGTGCGTGCTGCCTGACCCATCGCCGTTGTGCGAGAACTCGCTGTGATCGATGGTGATGCTGCCGTTCGGATCCGCCGCGCCCAGGATGCCGTCCTGGTTGTCGTGGAAGTAATCGTTCGAGAGGGAGAGGTTGCCGCCCTCGTAGCGAATCGCCGCGCCGTTCCTGTCGGGCACCGTGACACCTGAGATCTCGAACCCGTTGATGACGACGTTGTCGCCATGCTCGGTGATCATCGCCTTGCCGTCGTCAGGCGAGCGGGTCTCGACCATCTGCACCTCGCCGTCGACCGCCTGCAGCGTCAGGCTCTTGTCGATCGAGAGGAACTGGTCGGTGTAGACGCCGGCGGCGACGTCGATCGTGTCGCCAGGGTTAGCGGCGTTTATCGCAGCCTGGATGGACTGGCCTACGGCCACGTTCAGCACAGTCATGTTCGCTCCTGTGGTTGGTTGCGGATCAGCTCGACTAAATGGCGGAGCCATTGAGCTGCGTCGGTTGGGGTCAGCGCGCCCCGCTCGAGAAGGGTGGCAATGTCGCTGAGCGCATTGGCCATCGATCTCGGGACCATAGCAGGCTGCGCCTTCGGTGTGTGGCTGGCTCCTGCCACCCCGACCGGACGATCCTCCTCATCGGTTGATTTCATTCAGCTGCCATAGTCGGTTCGCGTGGATCTGCGGGCATTGGGTTCGCGTCTCCCTCGTCGGTTATCTCGCTATGCTTAGCCGAGGTTAGCTCGGGCTCGGGGGCAGCAATCGCCTTCACCTTCGCCGGCCGAGGCTTTCGCTCGGGCAGCCCGCGGGCCTCCCTGACGCGCTCACCGACCAGGGCCTTCAGCCCTGGCACCCCCTTGCCGCCGGTGGCCGACAGGACCGCTGCAGAGGCGTGCAGCAGGGCGTTGAGATCCCCCTCCGCAGGATCCTTGCGCTGTTTAGCGCGGCCCGGCTTAACGTCGATAACCTCGCCGCCGATGCCGTAGGTGTTGAAGTAGTTGACCAGCCAGACCGGGACCGTGACGTGGGCCTCGTAGGCGGCGGCGTTGATCTTCTCGCGGAGCTCGACTGGGAAGTCCTTCACCAGCCAGGATTTCACGTTGGGGGCCATTTGGTAATGTTTACCTCGCTAAGCGCATAGCCGAGGTTAGCCGCGAATTCTTCTTGTTTGCAAGCTGCACGTTTTCCTTGCAAGCTATTGGAATTGCCCCGAGTCGCGGGGCGGCGGAGTGATCCGAATGGCCTAGAAAAGCGAAGGCCGACCCCGAAGGACCGGCCTCCCTCCCTGGCAGGGGAAAACTGACGAACTGACAGTTGTCAGTCTTCCCCAACTCCGTGCCGATTGCAAGCCTCGAAAGAGGGGGGGGAAGCTGCGTCCTGGTTGGTCGGTCTCGCGGGGAGACCGAGAGTGGACCAACATGAGAAGAACGCCGTGCTGTTCGCGGCGGATGACAGCCTGAACCCGAAGCTCCGAGGCCTGCTGCAGCTGCTGCTGTTCATCCTGGCACCGCGCAACAGTGACGAGGCGACCGCCACCGTGGCGGCGATTGCAGCGAGCTGTGGCGGCAAGGTCCGCACCATCCGGCGCTACCTGCACCAGCTGGCGGAGCTGGATTACCTCGACGTCCTCGACAACGGCGCGACGCGGCAGGGCGACCGATTCGTCCAGCGGCCGAACACCTACCGCATTCTCACCGTGGCCGAGCGCCACGCCCGGCGAACGGCGCGGGCAGCCGAGGTTGAGATCATCACGGTCACACTAGACGGCCAAAATGGCAGCCAGAGTCTTCCCGAAGAAAGTAAACCTTCTTCCTGTGCCGGTACCGCGCGTGAGGCGGCCCGGGCGTTCTGGCTGCCCTTGCTGCCAGACCCAGACGCTTCGCCCGAAAGGCAAGGCGCTCACGAGCAAGGAGGCCTGGGCTTTAGCGGGCAGGTGTGGAGTCTACGCGCGGGCCCGCTACGCTCAGCAGCAGCAGCCGCGACACCGTGCCGAGGGCGTAGCCGACCGCCGCGGCCGCCGTCACCGTCAGCACCAGGACGAACATGAAGTAGGTGAACTGGTCCCACCAGCCCATGTCACCAGCCGTCGCAGCGAGGGCACCGCCGCGGCACCGCGTCCCCGAACGCGTCTACGGCATTGCGGATAGCGATCCGCTGGTCGAGCCCGAGCCGGCCGATCGCCCGCTCGATCGCGTCCAGACAGCGGTCCAGCTCCACCGCGCGCGGATCCGGCGGCTTCACGCGGACGATGTCGGCGCTCATCTGAGGTAATCGAGCCAACGCATCAGCACGATCCCGGTCGCAAGACCGCACACATACCAGAGGACGCAGAGCCGCACCCAGCGGCGGGTCAGGTTGGCGAGGTTGGGCGCGGACGCGGACCAGGGGTATCGCGGCTCTGGCTCTCCCTTTCCTGGCATGGTCACGACAACCGCAGCCGGCGCTCTGGCGCTTTGCGCTTCCTGGCCAGCGCCCGCTTGGCCGCCTCCATCTCCATGCGCTTGAACTCGCCGGCGACGTACACCGCGTCGCCATCGCCCATCCGATCGAGCATGATGCGCCGCCGGTTGGTGTCGACGAACGCCGTGCCTGGCAGCACGAACCGGCGGAACATCCCGATGTAGGCCCTCGCATCGGCCGGGCCGTCGGCGTAGGGCACCGTCGCCGGATCCGCCCGCCGATAGATCCCCGATTCGGTCCTGGTCGCGCACCAGCCGCAATACTCGATGCGGGGCTGCGCCATCCTGACCGGTGAGTTGGGTTCTGAATCGGTCCAACAGTTGTCGCACACTGCGTGGGTCCATCGTGTCAATCTCAGTCCTCCTTATTAACGAACCTTGCGATAGCCTCGCGGTCCTCCGGATCCAACGTCCGCAACCACTGGCACATGAAACACAATGGGGGATCTGGCGTGGGGTCTTCTGCGATGGCCTGGAACACATGGCAGCCGCAGTCGGTGCAGATGAACTCGCTCATCGACTGGCCCACCCGATTGCACCCGCAAGGTAGAACGATCGGTCGATGTCAGCGCAAGTCTCGGCCCAGCCCAGCCAGAGCGTGGCGATCTCCTGGGTGGTCCTGGATCCGTACCACATAGGCACGCGTCCCGCGTCGGTGGCGACCTCGCGCTCGATCTCCTCGCCACGCAGGATGCGGTCGATGCGCTCCAGGATCTCGGCGGGAGCGAGCTGCTCACTCACGCCTCCATGCCCCACCACGTCCTGCAGCACGCCTCGCAGAATTGCGCAGCCCAGCTGTCTTTGTTCCAGATGATCAGCGGGACGAAGTCGTCGTCGAGCTCCGCATCGCAGTAGGAACAGGTTGTCGCCATCGGTTCGTCAGGGCCGCCCCACGACACCGCCGTCCAGTTGAAGCCCTGGCGCGGACGCAGGCTGTGCGACATCAGTCGATCCCAGCGAAATCGAGGATCCGCTCGGCATAGCGCGACAGCACCGTCCGTACGTCTCGGTCATCCAGCTGGGCGGCCGTGAGGGTGGCCATCATCGCTGCGGCGAAGGCCTCGATCACCAAGCCAGTCGGCTGGTCCTGCACGATCGGCGCAATCGCGTTCATCAGCTGCTCGGTCATCGCAGTGCCGGCGTCGAACTGGTCGTCGTCGTCGCTCATCCGAATACCATCTGCGGCTGTTGGGCGATTCGATCCAGCCATCGCAACATTCTCCGCTCGTTGATATCCGGCGCTGTCGCGAGGAAATTGCCGTCGGCCGAGGCGCAGCCCCACATCGCTGCAGTGCGCAGGCGGACCTCGCTGTTCACCCGGCCCATGTGCACGCCCTTGCCACGCGCCAGAGCGCCGGCGACCAGCTCACGCGCCTGGTGGGACAATTTGAACCGGGTGGTGCCGCCGATGAACAGGACGTCGAACGCATCCCATGGCGGATCGCGCAGGCCGTCCTGGGCGACCAGGGCAGCCCTGAAGCCCGCGTCCCTGATCTTGGCCAGCACTGGCTCCGACAGGCGCCATGTCGCCACAGGGTCGCCCACGACGTCGGGCGCGGGCGCGAACAGGCACGTTGAGGCGGCGTAGTGGCGGCGGCGCAGGAACTCGAGGTAGAGCCCCTCGTCATACGTGCCGGTATAGCAGCCGGTATCCGCAGCCCAGGTTCCGGCGAGAAGATCGAAGACTTGGCGCCGCCTGGGCGTGGTCAGGAAACCAAGATCGGGCCGCTTCCCCACGAGCGACATTCGGATCACTCCGCTCAGATAGATCAGGCGACGACCGTGGTGATGACGCCGCCATGGTTGCCGTATGTCGTCACCCTGGCCGCGAACGTGCGCGCCAGGAGGCAGGTGATCTCCTCCTGCGCCATGTGCTTTTCTGACGCACCGATGCGCTTCGCCTCGGCGAGCAGCTCTTCGCAGAGGATGGTGCGCGAGCTCTCCACCAGGACGTCGTAGACATCCGGCTCCTTATCGACCGGGCATCGGGCAAACAGCTGGAAGCGATATCTCGCGATCATTCCCCCCACGTCCTTTCAATGATCAGACAGGCGATCCATGCGATCACCACGAGCGTCGGCCATGCGATCCAGATCAGCTCCATCGCCTCATTCCGGCGGCACGTAATCGGGCGGCGGATAGACGGACAGGCCGCCGACGTCGATGCCTTGCTCGCGCAGGTGCTTCGCGATGTCATCGCCGAACGCCTCGTGCAGCTGCAGCAGCATCTTGGCGTGCTCGACCGGGAACATGGCGATCACCCGGCTCACATCGCGCGGCAGATGCTGCAGCACGGCGCGACGCAATGCCTTGACGCCATCAGCAGTTTTGATGGCTGCTTCGATCGCCTCATCGGTGAGGCGCCGATCCTCGGTCCGGATCTCTAGCAAGAGGCAGAACGTGTGTTTCTCGGCCATCAGTGCATCGAGCCTTTCTGCTGCAGCGACGCATGCACGGAGAGCACCTTGGAGTTGTGATCCATCAGGAACCTGTTGACCACGTAGGGGTCCATATCCCGCACCATCAGGCCCATAGCGAGCGCCAGGATGTGCAGCATGTCGCCGCAGGAAACCTGCTCCTGCTTGGCGCGATCAACGATCACGGTGACCGCGTCGACTATCTCTTGTTCGTCCATCCAGGCACCTACCTTCCCCAAAAGACAGCAACCCGGCTGGGCAAGCGTGACCTGCCCAACCGAGCCCTGCCCGGCGCGACCTCGACGGGCGCGCCACGCCGGTCCTTAACCGCCGCGACGACACCAGAACGAACCCGGCCTAGCCGGGCCCGGCCCCGCGCCGTCTAGCCGCGCCAAGACCGCCACACCGTTTCCGGCCAAGCCCCGACATGACGAACCAAACCCCGGTTCCCCTTGCCGCGACCGCCATACCAGACCGGACCCGGCCAAGCCCCGGAGCGCCCCGCCACGGCATGCGTTGCCAAGCCAGGGATTGCCCAGACCGCCACACCGCGTCTAGCCGCCGCCATGCCCGGCCACACCCAGCCAGCCTCGCCTAGACCGCCATGCATGGCCTTGCCAAACCGGGACGGGACTTACCGTGCCGCGGCCAGACCACGACCGCCGATCCGAGCCTCGCCCTGCCGAAACGAGCCTAGCCTTGTCCGCACCAGGACCGCCGCGCCTGCGTCTCGCCGTACCCTGAACGGGCCTCGCCGAGCCGCGCCGTTCCATGCCGCAACGCACCTTGTCTCGCCGCGTCACGCCCAGCCAAGACCGCCGTGACATCCAGCGCCGCATCAAGCCGTAACCTGTTGCGCGCGCCCCGAGAGCTGCTCCACCTGGAAGTGCAGCTGCTCGACCTCCCTGCCCATGCCGATCGCGTGCGCCACTTCCTTGGCCCGCCGTAGCGCGGCCAGCGCCCGATCGAACTCCGCCAGCAACACCTCGCGGGCCAACTGCTCGTCCGTGCGCAACCGAGCCGTCGAGATGTAGCCCTGCAGGGGCGCCATCGTCGGATCCCGCACGAACATCGGCGCCTTGACGACGAACGGGCTGACCGTCAGCACATACTCGTAGCTGGCGATCAAGGTCCGCGCTTCGTCGAGCCGCCACGAGGCCGCAGCCTTGCGATCGTCCCAGGTGAAATGACGATGCAGTGGCGATCGGGGCGACTTGGCCGCAGCGACGACCTCGTTCGGCGTCAGTCGCCCCTTATTGCGAGCAGCGATTGCATCCAGAGCTCTACGTGCTCTGTCGTTCATGCCGCTTCGTCCAGCTCTGGCTCATCCTCGTGGCCTGGGATCTGCGCCCCCTTGGCCTCGCGGCCGAGGCGGATGAGCTCCGCGCTGTATTCGGCCAGCTGTTCCTGCGATTCATCATCGTAGCAATCGAATTTTTCGAGTGCGCGATCCTGTGCTGCGCAACCACCCTCGCGGATGATCCGCTTGTAGTCTGCGTCAGTGGCACGGCAGAGCCGGAATTGCCCAAAGCTGCCGCTGCCCTTCTCCTGGCGCCAATCACCGATGCCGCAGAGGATGCCGCCGGCGTGCAACAGCGTGGCAATCTGCTTGGCTGTCATCAGCGGTTGCGCGAAGCGAATCGTCACCTCACAGCACCATTCAGGAATGATCGCGCGCGTACGGATGTCCGGTGTCTGCTTGATGTCGGCTGACCGCACGACCGACATCAACAGCTGCGGCACGCCGTAGATGTCGACGAATTGGCCCGGCACCCAGATGCGTCGGCCAACGCTGGTTTTGGTCGCGCCCGGCATGTCGAGCGCGGCCGTCTTGATCGAGCCCTTCAGTGCTGAGGCCGGAAAGCGCAGTCGTGTCGGCGGGTTCGGTCCCGAGTTGCGATAGACCGATGAACGATATTCTGCTGGCGGATTGTGCTTGACGTTGGCAGCGCGTTCCGCGGCATTTTTCGGTGCTGAGCCCATCAGCAGGCTGCGCTTCGCCTTCTCTGACATTCGATTGAAGATCAACGGCGATGTGCCGATGATCCAGAACTGCACTGAGCCTTCTGATAGTTCGAGGATCTTGGCCTCGGTGACGACCTTGCCTGCGCTTTTCTGTGCTGGTGCTCTTGCCATTTGTGCTTCTCCTGTCCGGTAGGATTGGCGTTCAAGTCATGCAGTCTCCCGCAATAGATCAGTCTCTTCCTGGGCTCCCCCAGGCGGTTTTGGCGGCATGAACGGCGGCAGCATGTCGACACGATCGTTGACATACTGCAGCACGCGACGCCGCTGCGGCACCGGCATGGCTTGCAGGATCGCCATGATGCGCCGGATATCGTAGAGCTCGTGGTCCCTCGCGCGGCCCATCAGCGCAGCACCAGCAGCGCAGTGCTGGCCGCTACAGCCAGGGCGAACAGCGCGAGCGCGCCATCGGTCCGCCAATCACGCAATGCTCGTCGCAGTCGTCGCTGTTTGTTTGTCATGCGCTGACACTCCTGAGTTCTGCCGCCTTCGCCTTCTCGGCATTGTTGATCCGCTGCGCGAGTTCCGGTCGCTCCATCAGCAGCCGCTTGGCCAGGGTCTGCAAAGCGGTGCCACCGGTCGCCATCTTCAGTTGCACCTCGGTCTTGGCTGCTGCGATGTCGGCGAGGATCTGCTCGGTCCGCTCCAGATCTTTGTCGGGAGCCCGCTGCTGTCCCTCGTCGACCGGCGTGTCACTTTTTGCCGTCTCATTTGAGGGCGGATCGGGGTTGCAACGTTTCCAGCTGGCGTTCAGCGCCGCGTTGATCTCCTTCGCCATCTCGGGCCGCTTCTCGACGAACCAGCGCAGCGCGTCCTGCACCTCGTCCAGTGCGATGAGGGCGTCATGATCCGCCGGCGTCGTGGTGGCGTTGAACCGCGCGATCAGCTCATCGGCCTTGGCGCGGTTCTTCGCCTCGCCGCGCAGCTGCGTGGACTCAGACTGAGTCCTGGGTGTGGACTTTGGTGGCGGCGGGGCAGGGGCCTCGCCGCGTGCCTTGGCGGCGATCGCCGCGCCCACCGCCTCATCGAGCGGCCGGTTCAGCGGGATCAGGTGCGCGTCCTGCGCATCGAGCTTGATCGGTACCGGGAAGCCTCGCGGATCGATGTCCGGGTGCTTCACCGGATCCAGTGGATACAACATGAACGACATGGTCATATCGAACATGAAGTCGCTGCCACACACCGGTTGCAGGCCGCCGTCGACCCACTCGGTTTTCTTCGGATCGTCCTTCTTCGGTCGGATGATCAACTTCGGCTCGGCGCGCAGGCAGCAGATCACATGCATATTCAGCTGTATGAACCGCTGCAGCATCGACTTGTGCGCGCGCTTCGGCTTGATCCAGGCGGTGCCCTTCACCCGTTCGCGCCGGTCCCAGTAGCCCCTGGCATCGGGGTCGCCGGCGAGCCGGTTGAGCTCATCCTCCATGCGCTCGAGCACTCCGCCGGGCCCGACGTGCTCATGGCTGACGCTGTCGAGGATCAATACTGCGGCGCCCATCTTCTGCGCCTGCTCGGCAGCGGCTGTGTATTTCTCGCTGATGAACGGCGGGTAGATGCTGCAGTGCTGGAATTCGAATTGCCCGGCATAGCGTCGGCCGCGATTGTTCTCGGTGTCAGCGAAGAAGATCTTGCCCTCTGGTCCAGCGAGCCCGCGCGCCAGGCGCAGTGCTGACATGGTTTTCCCAGCGCCTGTCGGGCCGCAGATTGCGATGAGATAGGTCTCGGCGCCCTGTACCGCTGGCGCATAGATCAGCTCTTGCGGCGCGTCAGGCATCAGGGCTCCAACATCGCCGCGACGGCGCGCTTGAGATCGCCGACCGTGAACATCGCTTCGCGGCACGGCCGCTCGAGCAGTCCCCAGTCCTCGGCGCAGAGCAGCCGCAGATTGTCGTGGGCGGGATTGGTGCCGAGCCACTTGCGGCCTTCGTCGGCAAACGGTCGCAGCGCCTCGGTGAGCACCTCCAGTCTGCGGCGCAGCTGCCGATCCTCTTTCTGCTTGCGCACCCGATAGGCGCGGTTGCGTTCCTTGCCGGTGAGCTGCGGTTGAATGTGGATCACGACTTCAGCTTCGGATCGATCACGACGCGCGTGCTGGGGCCGATGCCATCAGCCTTGGTGATGATGTCCGCCAGCGCGGCCTCGTTGTTGCCAGAGAAGATCATGATGTCGACGTCGATACCGAGTGGCCTGCCGTCGACCTTGATGAAACCATCGCCCGGCGTCCGACGCAGATAGTCGAGGTTGGCAAATGTGAGGCCGAGCACCAGCAGATGTCGGCCGTCTTTGCCCTGCACACTTGCTTTCAGCATTGCTCACCCCGCCCAGTTGTATTGATCGACGATCTTTCCTGCGATTGCCTCGTCGCGTGCGCGCTGCAGTCCCGACTGGTTGGTGGGATCCAGCCCGCGTGCCGATGCGGTGAACGCGCTCCAGTCATCGCGCGCGCCATACGCTGCATCGAGGAACACCTCCTCGTCGCTGTAGTTCGGCCAGCGATCGGTGGCCTGACACTCGCGCCACAGCTCGGCAGCCCGCTCAAACTTCGCCTGCGCGATCTCCAGGGCCTCGCCCGAGTAGCGGAACACCCGGATGCCGTGCGGCTCCTCCTCCTCGATAACGAGGAAGCGCATGCCGTCCGGTGACCGCGGGCGCACCGCCGTCACGCCGCGGGGATACATGACGGCCTGGATGTCGGCCGCGACCTCGGCAGCGCGATACTTCCAGGTCGCGGCCGACGCGATGCCCGAGGTCACCTTGAGATCCCACAGCGGTGCGGTCGGATCATCCGGCAGCCAGTCGGGCTTGCAGCGGCACCAGATCTCGCCTTCCTGCCAGATCACCGTCTGCTCGGCCTTGCCGCGGGTGAACGCGCCAGTGCGCTGCCGGAAGCGGTAGAGCTGCTCCAGGACGGCGCGCACGGTCGCAGCCTTGTCTTGGAGCAGGGGGATCTTGCCGGCCGCCCTGGCCGCGCTGCGCCGCGCCTTGGCCACGTCCGACCGCCAGCTGGAGAACGGGAACTCCGCGATCAGGTCGTCGCCCAGCAGGAACGCGGCGTGCACCGCGCTGCCGACGTCCATGGTGTCGTTGTCGTCGGTGGCCTCGGCGGCAGCGCCGTAGCGCGGGTGCGCCACCCAGGCGTGCGCCGGGGAGCGGTCAACCAGACGCTGGGCGATGCCACGATTGAGCGAGGGCCGGATGCACGGATCGGCGAGATACTCGGCCGCCGTCAGGTCGTAGATGCCGGGCTTTCGAATGCGGCGTGGCCGTTGTGCCATACCGCAGTCTGTGCAGTTTGCACGGTGAGGTCAATCGGCCGCGACATAGTTGTTGCGGAGCAGGCCGCGATGGATCTGCAGCACCGGCGCGGCGCTTTGCAACCGCACATGAAACAACGGCGGCGCGTGCGGTCCGATGATGCTGTAGTAGTCCTCACCTTCGGATCGAATGATACCGAGCTTCACATCGCCTGATGCCGTTGTGACGATGCATTCACGCTCGTTTACACTAAGCGGCAAGATCGGCCCCTGGTCTCGCGCGACAATGACCACATCGCCACGGAAATACGTCGGATAGAGTGAATCACAGGTCACCTCGAACGCGACCAGTGTTGGCCTCGGAGCCCCGTTTACTTGGCGCGCTGACATCCCTGTTGGGATTGCCACCCGGCGCACATCCTCCCCTGTTTGCATGGTTCGTATGTTCCCACCGGCTTCTATCTGGCCGACTATATCTACCAAAGTCTCGCCCGGTAAATCATCGCCAAACAAAATGAAACCTGCAGGCACATTGAAGAAGCGTGCATAGAGTTCAGCTGCTTGACGCGTGATCTCGCGCAACCCTTTCTCATGGTGTGTCATTGTCACCGGGTTGACACCGATCATTCTGGCAGTAGGAGCCAGCTTCACAAACCCGCGATCCTCACGCAGCTGCCGCAACCGATCACCGCGCGTCGCTGCAGGCCCCACAACAGTGCTTCGCTTGCGCGATGTTGTCTTCATGCTCGGTCCATCGAGCAGAAAGTCGAGCGTCACGCCGTAGAATTTCGCGTAGCGTAAGACCGCCTCCTCACCGACATGGCGCCGGTCGTTTTCGTGCCTGCTGATCACCGCGGCATTGATGCCGAGCGCGTTCGCAACATCCTGCTGCTCGAGCCCGAGACCGATGCGCACGGTGCGCAGTCGATTGCCGATCGTGGTTCGCTCTTCGACCATGGTGCTTGACCCTACCCCCTTCGCGGCGCAATCGTGCGCCATGCAATCATTTGCCGAGCTGCTATCGCTCTGGCCATCACTCGCGCGGATCGCCGCCGAGCTCGAAGTTCCGTACGACACGGTGATCGCGTGGAAGCGCCGCAACAGCGTGCCCTACGAGTACTGGACTGCACTCACGGCCTCCGCCCTGCAGAACAACCTCAAGGGCGTCACCATGGAGATCATGGCTGAGGCCGCCGAGGTGCTGCGGCGCGAACGACGCCAGCAGCGGCGCGTCAAGCGGCAAGGCAAGCCCAACCGTCATCGTCGGAACACCGGTGATGCCATCAGGATCGACGACTCCGTCGCACACTAACGACCGTGCATTCTGCACAGATTACAGGGAACGGGAGGGGACCGACAATGGCGCAGAGGTTGAAACGCGGTAATGGATCCGAGAGCACCGTCGGGATCGTGCCACCTGAGGTGGTGCTTGATGCACGTCGCGAGATCACCTCATCCAAGACCGCGCTCGAGACGGCACAGACCAACCACCGCAACACCTGCAAGCGGTGGCAGAACCAGGGCGTGAACACCAAGGCGCTCATTGAGGTCATCCAGCTTCGCCGGAAAGAGCCCGAGGTCGTCGTCTCACACTTCAAGGATGTGTTCAGGTACGGGCGCATCGAGAAGGCCGAGTTCGCGATGCAGCCGGATCTGTTCGTGGTGCGCGACACCGAGGTGACCGGCAAGGCGCGCGCGCAGCACGAGGAGTTCGAGGCCGAGGAGGCGGGCTACATCGCGGGCCGTCGCGGCTTCGGCCAGGACAGCGCACCTGGGGTGCAGGGCGAGAAGCAGAATGCGCTGTGGCTGAAGGGCTGGAAGCGCGGCCAGTCGCACATCGCCAAGCAGATGGGCAAGAACGCCCAGGTCGCCACGCGCGCCCCGCGCAAGGGCGGCAAGCCGGCGACCGGTACCACAACCGCCAACCCTGGCCGCCGGCGAGGTCGCCCTGCAGCTGCTCCGCCGCCCGCGGAAAGCGCGGAACCCAACCTGCCGCTGCATTGACCGCGCGCCGTGGTGGCGCGTGGGGGCGTGTTGTCGCTTGATCTCAGCAGCAACTGTGGCTGGGCATACGGCACACCGGATCTGAAGCTGCCAGCGGCCTGGGGCCTCTGGCTGCTCCCGCAGCGCTATCTCGGCGATCGACTGAACGCGTTCCGCAGCATCTTCGTCGATGCGGTGCTGCTCTATCAGCCCTCCATGGTGTTCAAGGAAGCACCGCTCGCGCACTTCACCGACGATCCGCTGCCGGTCATCCGCCAGCAGTATGGCCTCGATGCCTACGTCGAGGGCGAGTGCGCCGAGCTCGGGATCCGCTGCTGCGAGAATGAGCCGTCGACCATCCGCCAGGAGGTGCTCGGCTGCGGGCAGTTCCCCAAGGGCACTGTGAAACGCGTGGTGATCCGATGGGCGCAGCAGCGCGGCATCGACACCCAGAACGACAACATTGCTGACGCCTGCTGCGGCTGGGAATTCGCCGTGCGCCACGTCGTGCGCCGAGAGCTGGTGTGAGTGAGCCGTGCCTACCCACCCAAACAGGAGAACATCGTAATGACAGTCGTTAAAGTGACCGGAGGCTATCTCCGGGTCGAGGGGGTCACGCCAGGGCATCCCGATCAGGGGCTGCCCGGCATCGATGGCCCGGTCGATCCCGGCTATGGCGTCGGCATCGAGCATCCCGACCAGGGACTGCCGGGATACCCCGGCCGCCCGTCGCATCCGATCGCGCCTGGGGGAAGGCCCATCGATCCAGGCTGGGGCGTCGAGGGGCCGGTCGACCCGGGCTATGGCTGGCCGCTGCCGCCCGTGATTTCCCACCCGATCGTGCCGCCGTCGCCTGGAGAGCCGACGCACCCAATCGCGCCTGGTCGCCCAGTTCGTCCGTCGCACCCGATCGCGCGGCCGCCGACCTATCCGGTGGATCCTGACTACGGTCTGCCCTCGCCGCCGAGCGTGTGGCCACAGCCGCCGCGCCCAGTCGATCCTGGCTTCGGCGTTCCGCTGCCGATCGGCCCGGAGCATCCGATCTACCTGCCGCCTCCGGGCGTCGACAACACGTTGCCACTACCTCCAGGAGCCGTCTGGCCGCCGCTGCCTCCCAGCGTCACCGGTCAGGTGATGGCGCTCGTGTGGATCGTGGGCGTTGGCTACAGGTGGACGACGATCGACACCTCGCTGAAGCCGACGCATCCGATCACCCCGCCGTCGACGGTGCCGGAACCTACGCCGAAGTGACGCGGCTTGCAGCAGCGAGGGGGCAACCCCTCGCTGGTCTGCGGGGGAGGTTGTGCGATGGCGGTGCCGCATCTCATGCCGGTTGGCCTAACGGGCATTCCGCGCGCCGATGCGGAGATACACCGCACGATCGCGACCTTGCGCGTCGTTCAGTTCGATCAAGACCCGTTGTGGGACGCTGCGGACTCATTCCGAAAGTCGCTGATGAACTCAGCGGAAAAGCGAGAGGGCACGATCATCGAAGCCGCGATCAGGGATGCCATAGAGCAGACCTCGCACCTGCGCTTGGTGACAGTCGATCGACGGTTGCCCCGTGTGCCCGACGTCCAGTTCGAGATCCGCGACAGCGGTTGGATCGTCGCGCTCGAGATCAAGCGCGGCTCGCACCATGACTCGACCAAGCTTCGGCAGTTCCGAGATGACCTCAAACAAATACCGCCGCTGCTGCGCACGGCGTTGCCGTTGTTCCCGGCCGAATGTGTGCATTTCCACATCGTGTTCATCAGCGGCCAGCCGCCGTTGTCCGAGGGTCTGACGCTCGACGACCTCGGCAAGCTCTACGACCTGCATGCCCGGTCGCACATCCTGACGGCAAGGCAACGATATTCCGGCGCCCTCAAAGCGATCATGCGGGAGCGCGGACTATGACAGGAGGTTCCGATGCCTGACGGCAGCCAAGGCCGCATCGTCATCGACAAGCCGCACCCGCTGTCAGGCCTGTTCCCACTGATGCAGGGCGCTGCCTACAAGGCCCTGGTCAACGACATTCGCATCAACGGGCAGCGCGAGGCGATCGTGCTGCACGAGGGCATGGTCCTCGATGGCCGCAACCGGCAACGTGTCTGTCGAGAGCTTGGCCTGGAGCCGAAGACCAAGGCCTTCAAAGGCAAAGACCCGCTCGCTTATGTCATCAGTGCCAATCTGCACCGCCGACATCTGGATGAGAGCCAACGCTGCATGGTCGCGGCGCAAGTGGCGACGCTGGCGGGGAAGGGTCGGCCAGCGAAAAATGCGCCAATTGGCGCAATTACCCAGGACGATGCTGCGTCCATGCTCAATGTCAGTCGGCGCGGTGTGCAACGCGCCAAGATTGTCCGCGACAAGGGCTCACCCGAACTCATCGAGGCGGTGGAGCAGGGTGATATCGCCGTTTCCCTGGCCGCCAAGATCACAGAGCTGCCTCCCGCCAAGCAGCGCGACGTGGTGGCCGAACCGAAGACTGCGGTCGGTGCGGTCAAGAAACACCGGCGACAGCGCCGTGTCGAGGAGCTTGCGGAAAAGACCGAGCAAGCCTCGCAAAGTCTGGCCGGTGAACTCTACAGCGTGCTGTACGCCGATCCGCCTTGGCGCTTCGAGCCCTATTCACGCGACACCGGCATGGATCGCGCGGCCGACAACCATTACCCGACGATGGGCGGGCAAGACATCAGGGAGCTACCGATCCCTGCGGCCGACGACGCGGTGTTGTTCCTGTGGGCGACGGTGCCGATGCTGCCAGATGCCGTCGCCGTCATGCAGGCGTGGGGCTTCGCCTACAAAAGTCACTTCGTCTGGATAAAGGACAAGGCCGGGACCGGCTACTGGAACCGTAACCAGCACGAGCTGCTGTTGATTGGCACGCGCGGCAAGATCCCCGCACCCGCCCCAGGCGAGCAATTCCCCTCGGTCATACCGGCGAAGGTCGGCAAGCACAGCGCTAAGCCAGAGCACTTCGCCGAGATGATCGAGGAGATGTTTCCCCAACTGCAGGCTGTCGAGTTGTTCGCACGCAAGCCGCGTCTAGGCTGGAAAGTGTGGGGCAACGAGGCGCCCACATGAAGCGCGGCACGTTCATCGCCGCCCTGGCAGGCCCGGCTCGTGTGTCGGGCCTCGTCCTCGCCCAGCCGCTCCGCATGAAGACGCTGATCTTGCGCGAGCGGCCGGGCGAGCTCGCCAGGATCCTGGCGCGCGAGACGACGCGCCCGCTGCAGCTGTTATGGCCTGACCGGACGCCGGCCGTGACGGTGTTTGCTGATGTTGTTCGGGAAATGGGCGCCGCATCTGCCCTGAAACGAAACCGCCCCGCGTTAGCGCGCGGGGCGGGGTAGTGCTTTGCGGATCACCCCACCTCACGACGTTCACGGATTGTCGCGAAATGTCCACAAGCCGAACAAGTGTGCATTTAGCAATCCGACCGGGTGATCCGCAAGGCCCTGACTGAGAGTCAAGCTCGATGTCACAGCAATTTTTCGGATCGCGGCTATGAGCAACGCAGCGATCAACTGGGCCCGGCCCCTCACGCTCGCCCCGGTACGCAAGGCGGTGCTGCTCAACCTCGCAGAACGTGCCAATGCCCAGACCGGTCGGTGCTGGCCCTGCATGCGGACGATCGCGCGCGAGACGGGGTATTGCGTACGCGCCGTCCGCCTCGCCCTCCGCTACCTCGAGACGGCCGGGCTGATACGGACCCTGAGGCAGGTCGGCAGGAGGTCGATCTACTGGGTCACTTTCGGCGTCATGGTGCAGCCAGGCGCGCCCCTCCAGCTGGACCTCGATCTGCCGCAGACTGCGGCAGCTGATGCCGCACCACCCCGGAATCCAGTGCCGGGGATTCAACCCTCAAAGGATCAACCATCAGAGGAACCAGAGGAGAGCGCGCATGCGCGCGCGCCCGCGGATCCCCCCCCTTCTTCTCGATCAATTTTGCCCGAAGATTGGCGACCGAGCCCCCTCGACATCGCCTTCGCCTTGTCGTGCGGCCTCAACCCGGCAGCCATGGCCGACACCTTCGCCGACCACTACCGCGCCACCGGAGCATCACGCGCCGACTGGTCGGCCGTCTGGCGCAACTGGTGCCGGCGCGAACCATTGTTCAGCCGGAAGCGATCGAGCGGCGACAGGTTCGCCAGAAACGAGGCTGGCAGAAGCAGCGCTGCGGCCGATCTGCTGGCCCAGCTGGACGCTTACGAGGCCAATCCGGTTGACATGCCATTGCGCCTTGCACAGCTTGCGGCATGAAATGAGCATCCACGACGCCAACAAGGTCCGTGTCATCGTCCACTGGCTCGATGAGCTGGCGGTCACCGTGGCACAGCCGCGCGACACCGACTGGAAGGTCGTGCTGAAGACCTATTCCGACTTCCTCTACGTCGATTTCAACAGTGGCGCGTTCAACCGCGACAGCCTTCGTGTGGTTGCCAGCCAGAACGAATTCTTCCCGACCTATCGCACGCTGCACGAACAGCTGCATGCCTGGGTCAAGGAACACCTGCCGCCACTGCAGCCGATTGCGTTGCCTGCTCCACCGCCTCCGCCGCCTGAAGATCCGTACACCTTCGACGACGTCCTGCGCATGCTCGAGCAGCTGCGCGACCACCCGAAGCGGACGCTGATGCTCGAGCTCTACCGCGCCCAGCTCGGCCGCAACTATCCAGCCGGCCTGCCGATGCTCGATGCCTTCGAAGCGGAGCTGCCGAAGATCTCGCTGGCAACGCCCGAGCAGCTGAGCGAGGAGGCACCGCCACCGATCCCGGCCGCCACGCCGCGCTATCTGTCGACCGAGCAGCTGCTCGCCGCCTACGAAGCCCAAGGCCGCGGCGGTACCGTGCGCGCAGCGATGCTGCGGGAGCAGCTGCGCAAGCCCCGCCTCGTCAATGCCGACTGAGCGCATCGTCACGCTCCGGGCACGGCCATCAGGCCTCGCCGTCGGCATGGTGTTGGGCTCGCCCAAAGGCCGCGTGCTCTATCGCATCATCGAGGTCACCAAGCTGCGCCGCTATGGCGAGGTGCAATCACCGCGCATGCGCCTCGTGTGCCGCCGCCTGGGGCCAGGAGAGGCGCCTGACGGCGTCGAGGTGCTGCCCTGGCCGTCAGACCCCAAGAACCCGCGCAAGCCACGCCAGGGCCCCGTGGAACGGCTGCGCCGCTCTCCGCCCGAGATGGCGCTCCTGATAGCCGCAAGCAGGCGTGCTGACCGCCTGCAGCTCGAGGCCCGCCGCAAGGCCCGCAAGCGCCATCACCACGGTGGCGTCGATGTCGGCCCCTCGGTGCGTCTCGAGGCAATTATCGACTTCGACGGCAAGGTGATCCGCGAGGCTGACGTCAGCGTCGACACCGTACGGGATCCCGCCCAGCCGCAGCGCATCATCCGCCGGGCGGTACGCGCGGATCCACTGCTCGCGTTGGAGCGTGCCGGTTCGATCACCGGCCGTGGGGCCGACGCTGCAGAGACGCTGCGGAGCTACCTGGAGGCGATGACGCCGGCACTGGGACAGAGCGGCGGCATGTCGGTGCACACGCCGCCCTTCCTGCGCGCACCGATCAGCAGCGTCAGCATAGACGCCTGCCGCACCACCCGGCGCGCCGCTGCAGCGCTCGGACCGCTGCACTGGGAAGCGGTGCTGTGGGTCTGCCTGGGCGGCACCGTCAGCGGGTATGCGGGCTATCGCTGCATGCGCCTCGCGCTCGCCGGCGAGCTGGTGCGCGACGGCATAGCCAAGCTCGCCGATCACTTTGAAGGAGCAAGCGTATGCGCGCGTTGATCATGTTGGTGAGCGACGATCTGCTGGGCCGCATCGAGCGCTGCGTAGCGCCCGAGCATCGCGTCCGCGCGCAACGCTCACTCACCGACACCCGGCTGGTCGAACTCATCGTCGAAGGGCCGATGCTGCCCGAGGTGGTCGAAGGACTGATCAAGCGCGGCGACATCGAGCTCACGATGCACACCGACGAAGACGACAGCGTGATCTGGCTGGAGGCCTGCTGGCGTATCTTTGAGCCCGGCGAGACCGTCAGGTCGGCGACCTGGGAGGTCGGCCGCTGGCAGTCGCTGCCCGAGATGATGGAATTCATGCGGTGACGCCGCCCACGTTCGCGAAGCTTGGTGTGACTGACGCACGCATCGCGGTGAACCTGCGGATCTTCCTCAACAGCGTGCCGCAGCATGGCGTGCTCGAGTACGACACCAAGGCTGGCTACCTCGTGCGCTACGCGATGGAGGTGCTGCCGGGGCGCACATATCCGCAGATCAAGATGCACGGCGATGAGGTGGTGACCGAGCGCGTCGAGGGCATCGTCGAAGTGCTGTGGCGGGACGAGCCCGTTTGAACCGTGGCGCCTACTACAACGAAAGCAATCGATACTGCGCCGCGTGGCTCCGCAACCTCATCCGCGCAAGGCTCATTGCTCCTGGCGTTGTCGACGTTCGAGACGTGCGGGACGTGCGGCCAGCCGATCTCGATGGGTACCGACAGGTGCATCTGTTCGCCGGTATCGGGCTCTGGTCGTGCGCTCTCCGGATGGCTGGCTGGAGCGACGATCGCGCCGTCTGGACGGCCTCCTGCCCATGCCAACCTTTCAGCCAGGCGGGCGGTGGCGCTGGGGTATTTGACGATCGCCACCTCTGGCCAGCGGCTTTCTGGCTCATCTCCCAGCACACGCCTCGCACAGTGTTTGGGGAGCAGGTTGCAAGCCCTGACGGCGTCGAGTGGCTCGACATTGTATCGGATGACCTGGGTGCATGCGGCTACGCCTGCGGGCCGGTGGATCTCCCGGTTGCGGGTGTCGGTGGTCCCAACATCCGACAACGGCTCTTCTGGGTGGCCGACGCCGACGGAGGGCGATGGGGACAGCAGCGGATCAAGGAGCTTGCCGGGCAGCAAAGCGCGCCCAGGTCTGAGCCTGACGGATGCAGCACTCCTGGCGGGCTGGGCGACACCGAGCGCGCGCGATTACCGGACACCGAACCACAAGACCTATGCGGAGCGGGACGGCGGTGCGAAAGGCGAGCAGTTGCAGAACCAAGTGGCACACTTGGTCCCTGGCGCGAGCTTGAATGGATCTATTGCCGCGACGGACGGCGGCGGCCTACTCAACCCGGAATTCAGCCGCTGGCTGCTCGGCGTCCCGGCGACGTGGCAAAGCTGCGCGCCTACGGGAACGCGGTCTCTCCGATCGCCGCGGCCGCGGTGATCAGGGCGTGGATGACGCTCTAATCGCTCCGCGGAATATCGCCGAATAGCCGTCTGAGGGTGGCCTGCTTGGCCTCGCTCTCGCGCAACGTAGGCGTCGCCTCCTCCATTGTGCGGAACCGCGTGCGACCGATTTCATAAACCCAGGTCTCGGCTTTCGCGTTGCACAGGCTGCACCACGGATTGATCGTTTGCTCCTGCAGCGCCGCTTGCACGGCCTGTCGCAATGGCGATGCGATGCTCACCATCGCCTCCTGGCCACTGTTGGCCTCGCCGGCGAGCGCCAGGATCGCATGCCGACCAGGGCACAGGCATTGCGCCACCCAGACGCGTTTCATAAGTCGCACTCACCATGGATCGGGCAGGCCGCCTCAAGCATGCGTTGCGATGCCGCCTTATCCTCGGCGTCGCGTGCCAGCTCACCCTCGGTCAGCGGCCTCCGGTGCATGATCTCGGCTTTCCGATCGAGGCGCGCGATCTCCATCTCTAAATATCGCTCGTAGCAGATGCGGCGGCAGATCCGGCGCGTGTACTCCGACACGCTCATTGCTGCTGCACCCCGTTCACAGTCATCCGCTTGGCCATGCTGCGCGCGTCGTTGTCCTGGTCTTCATCACGTCGCACGCCCACGCCTCTGACCTCGTGCCACTGGCCTGCCTTGTCGAAGGGCGGAGGGAACACGACAAGCGCGTCGCTGCTGTTCCAGCGGACGATGGTGGCAAGCTGCCACTGCTCGGCCATCCGCAACATGAACGCGCGCAACTCAGGTGCCCTCCAGGCGTCGCGGTATGCCGGATCGCACCACACGGTCACCACGTTGACGCGGCGCGTCTCACCGGTGCTCTCGTCGGCCATCAGGTCGATGTGGTCGGGCACGATGTCGATGACGTAGTGGGCCCGATCGGGCCTCGGCATTCCTTCGGTCGCTGTCCGATCCGACACCCATCGGCACGACCATGTGCGGCAGGCGTATGGACGGGTGGCGTAGATCGCGCATCCCTTGCTGTGACGCTGATGCTCGCATCGCTGATTGGCGGGCTTGTCGAGTACTGGTAGGGGCAAAAGTTTGCAGCACAACGAGCATGAGCCACACACGCGCCCGGTGCCCTTGTCGTCGAACGTGAGCGTCAACGTGCCGTCCGGTGCCTCGGCGTATGTCATGTGGTCGCCGCCCAGCTGCAGGCGTCCCTCGGCCCACTCACGCTCGCGCTGGAAGGCTTTCCCAAACCGCATCATGTCGCTCATCACTCGATCCCTTCGATCCATCGGCGCACCGCGGGAACGCCGCCGGTAGCGGTGCGCGGTCATGATTGCCGCGCCGCGAGTCGGAGTAGGTCAGCCGTCACCTCGTCCTCTGTGCGATCGTAGATGTCAGCCACAAGGCAGGCGGTGACACTGGGAATGCCGCAGCCGTCTTCGTCCAGCCAGCCAGTGTCATCGTTGTCCACTATCCACTCCAGCGCGCGGCTGTAGCTCATCGTGGAGCGGCGCTTGGTCATGGCGTTATGCGCGCGCCGGCGCTGACTTGCCGCAGGCGGCGAGGAATCCGGCTCATAGCAGGTGTCTCGCGAGCAGACCGCCGATGATGGCGCCGATCACGCCGACAGCGAAAACCCATGGTGCCATGCGCCAGTCGCGCCACAGCTTGTGTTCCTCGGCGCGTAGTTTCTCCGCCTCGCGTTCCAGCTTGTGCCGTTCGGCGCCAAACTTGATCGTCTCAGCGAACAGCTTGTTGGTCTCGGCTCGATCGCGATCGATGCGCGCCAGCTCGGCGCGGAGGTCCAACTCCGTCTGGTCGCTCATGATGATCGGGCCTCGCGTTGCTGGATGCGCTCGAGCTTGCGCTCAAGGCGGTTGATCTGAGGTTGGCGCTTGGCCAGCTCGCGGCTGTCGAGGTCGCCAAGGAAGGTCGCCTGCTTGATCTTGCACCGTAGCGACGGGCACACCATGCGCGCCCGCAACGAGGCCAGATCGCGCAGCCTTGCGATCTCGACGCGGATCTCGTCGGGCGTCATTGGATGCTGCCTTTCCATAGCGGGTTGATGCTCCACAGCGCCTTAAGATCGAGGCACGCATCACGCTCGCGTATCATCATCTCCCTCCGCACGCGGCCGACCTCCAGCAGAGGCAGATCCCCGCTGGCGTTTCCGAATTGGCGGTCAGCGAGACGGCGTGCCGCGCGCTGGAACTCGTCGGATGTTACGCAGCCAGAGCCGCGAGATAGGGCTAGCGATGGGTCAGGATCCGGGGTTACGCCAGCAGAGCCCCACACAATGAGCGCCAGCACGCCACCAAAGATACAAGCCGCCCCGATCCCGATCTGGCCTCCTAACGAGGTCGTGGCAGAGGGCGCTCCTGAATGGCCCATTCTAACTGGCCCGGTGTCCACCAGCTTGGTTGGAGCACGCGGAGCATCGAGCCCCGAATGGCCCATTCTAACTGTCGTGTTGTTCATAGTTTCAATCCTGATAGCCGCTTGTGGGGGTGATAGCCGCATGTCGGGGGAGCTAATCGATCGCTGGTGCTGGGTTCTTGCGGTGCGCGTCCGCCAGTACCTGCAGCCACTGCGCGACCTCGTCGGGCACCGGATAGTCGCCGGCCGCCCATCGCCGTATGCGTGTCGGTGGAACGCCAAGCCGATCGGCGGCGCCTCGCAGCGTCCAGCCGATCAGATCGAGGCAGCGGGTGAACTGCCTGGGCGTCACGCCACGCGCGCCCTGGCGCGCAGCTGTGGCCTCGGGTTCTGTTCCAGGTAGGCCGTCAGCCCCTCCAGCCAGTCGGAGACGTCCTGCGGGATGTCCAGCTTGCCAGATGCCCAGCGCCGCACCGTGCGGTCGTCAGCGTTGATCCAGCCCGCGATATCGCGGCTGTTCATCGCCAGGACGTCGAGCGCCTGCCGGAAGCGTTCGGCCGTCATCCTGATAGCCGCGCGTGGGAGTGGGCTGTCGATGTCGATCGCCGCACGCGGCACCGTCAGCTGAACCTCGCTGCCGCGCTTCGGCGTTTCGAGGCGTGGCGCGAGCGCCAGGGCGTCTCCAAGTGTCAGGACGTCGTCGCACTGCACGAAGCCAGTGTCGACGTCGCTGTGGCGCCCGATGTACCAGTCAGGCTTCTCAACGTCGCCATCGAGCCCGTTATCGATCGTGCAGATCCACAGCGTGCTGCCGTCGTTGGTCGCACGCATCCACGCCCAGCAGCCGCCTCCGGTTGGTTGCGCTGCGTAGCCGTGCGCCAGGATCACCTTGCGCGCCGAATGCTCGCCGGGGTTCAGCTCGGCGAGCACTTTGATCGGCGTGTTGAGCGGGTGGAGATGCACCACATTGCGCGCTGAGCTGCGTGCAGGCACCTGTATATGCGTGTCGTCCGACAACGGCAGAAAGGCGGTAGTGTTCCAACGGAACGTCTTGCCCGTGCTCAAGTCGGTCGTCGTGCGGTAGCCGCATGTTCCGGATAGCCGCGCGTGGTCCCCGATGCGTTCGATCATGTCGCCCCCTGAGAGTTGCTGATCGAAGGTGTGATCGAAATTAGGCCAGCCTGGAACACGACATCGACCGCGGCGCAGGTTGGGAATGCGTCGTGCACGTCCTGGCCGCTGATATCGATGATGGGCTTCCCGTCCGGTCTGCCCGACACCTTGCGTGCGGTGCCCTCGCCCTCGGTCAGCGTCAGTGTCATCAGGCCCAGCGTGGCCGGTGACCAGTAGCGCGCGCCCGGGATGAACCCCGCCCGCGTCAGACGCGGACCATCGATCCAGATCCGCCGGCGCCCACGGTTGAGGCCGACCTTGAAGGTTGCGCGCTCGGTCATGACCGCGCTCCCTTGCAGCTGATGCGCGAGGGATCCGGCGCCAGCCTCGCGCCATACAGCGCCTCCTGATAGCCGCTTGTGGGGGTGGTCGCCGCGCGTGGGGCGTTGATCTCCGCATCCACGAGTGCCTGAATTTCGGCCGCCACCGAGAACGCGTAAGCGGTCGGTCGGTCGTGGGCCAGCGCCAGGGCGGCGCGCAACCCCCGCAGGTAATCGTTCTCAGGGAGCGGGAGCGGCGGCGAGGGCGCATCGTCCAGCTGCCAGTCCGCCGTCCGCCGTGTGCCCTCAGGGGTCACGTAGGCCAGCCAGACCTTGGGGTTGTTGGCCTCTTTGCACCAAGCGACTTCCATCGCCTCGCTATGCAGCTTGCAGTGCCTCTGGGCGGCCTTCAGGGCGCGTTCGGCGCTGCTGTAGTAGCGATGCGGCGCACCGTATCCGCCGGTCTTAATCGTGCAGTAAAGCGACATGGTTGGGGTGGTCCCTCTGAAGTGGTGAGGCAAAGTGCCTGCACCGATGGATGTTATGGCGCGATATGCGCCACCCTGGCAAGTGTCCTGGCGCAGGGGAAAGCCAGCGCCGCAGCGCTGGCAGACCTCCTCGTCCGGATAGCCGCTTGTGGGTAGATCAGGCCTCGGCCGCCTCAACGGTGAAGCTGTCGCCCGGGTAGATCAGGCCACACTCTTCGATCATCTCGACGAGGGTTTGCGCGACCGTCTTCGCCGCGGCCTCGTCCTGCGGGTCGACGACGTCAACGACCCTGGTGTCGAGCTCTCCGCCAGGGTTGCTCATGCGGACTGTGACTTTCATAGCGTGGTCTCCGTTAGATGGTTGTGGGGGGTGGGTTGTCGTGGTGAACCGCGGCAAGGCACTCCAGCCATTGCGCGACGGCCTCAGGCACCGGGTAGACCCCGGCTGCCCAGCGGCGGATGCGGATCTCTGTAACGCCCAGGCGATCTGCTACGCGCCGCATGCTCCAGCCGATGGCTGTGAGGCATTCTTGAAAGCGTTCGGGTGTCATGGATGGCCCCTCAAACGAACGTGGCGCCGTGCCACGTCAGATCCGTCCAGATCCGGCCAAGCGCATCACGCGTGACCGTCGCCACGAGCTCATCCTGGCGACGCTTAGCGGTCTGGGTGGTCTGCGCGATCTCCACGCGGATGCCGCGGCGAGCGGCGTGCCAGCGTGCGAAATGCTCGGCCTCGTCGAACGTGGCGCGCTCGCCGAGGTAGCAACGGCCGGTGACGGAAGTCATGTCGTGGATGTCGAAACGGATAGTGGTCTTCATTGGGGGATGTCCCTCTAAATCGGGCGAGGCATGATCGCCTGCACCGCAGGAATTACATGGCGCATAATGCGCCGCAGTTCAAGTTCTAAATCGATCCGGATAGCCGCATGTCGGGGGGTGTTCCGGATAGCCGCGCGTGGGGGGTTCTTCGTGATAGCCGCTTGTAGGGGGGTGGGATCCTGATAGCCGCTTGTAGGGGGGGCGCCAGGGTCGGGCCCATGGCGTGCCTGTCGCCAGGGTCGGGCCCATGGCGTGCCTGTCGACCAGGGTCGGGCCCATGGCGTGCCTGTCGCCAGGGTCGGGCCCATGGCGTGCCTGTCGACCAGGGTCGGGCCCATGGCGTGCCTGTCGACCGGGGCGG
>Ga0247676_1000036_pt1 | contig 64934 bp, 98 predicted proteins | sample CNK17_metaG_FD_182802 | JGI IMG/M metagenome (GOLD analysis project Ga0247676, IMG submission 182802) | Soil microbial communities from Purdue University Martell Research Forest, Indiana, United States - CNK17 | ecosystem: Environmental > Terrestrial > Soil > Temperate forest > Bulk soil...
CGCTGGGATGGCACCGCACCCGGTTGGCACAGGACGTCCAGGACGCTAAGAAGTCCGAGAGCGCCGGGGCGAAGTAGTTTCCTCCGATCCTTGGGACGGCCAGGACGCGCGGGCGCTGGCCGTATTTTTGTGGGGAGAGTCATGACATACGAGATCAAGTTCGATCTGATTGTGCCGGATGAGGTGAGTGCGCGCGAAGCGCAGATAACGGTGAACGACGCACTCCAGGCAATGACGGCAAGGGAGAGCGGGTATCCGGAAGAGTCGCGGAGCTGGGGCGTTATGAACATACAGGTGGTCGCGGAATGACTCACACCAAGGACGTGATTGCGCATTGGCTCACGACGATCCAGACGGAAGCTCGCGGACTCTCGCAGTGGGAGGAGGAGTTTGTGGCGTCGATAGCGGATCAGTTCGAGCGGCGCGGATCGATCTCGGACCGGCAAGAGGAGATCCTGGAGCGGATCTATGCGGAGAAGACGGCATGAAGCTCTGGCGTGTTGTGAACGACCAATCCGGTTGGCATGTGAAGCGCGGCGGAAGAATTATCGCCGACATCGAACAACAAAAGGATGGCACATTTAAGTGGATCGGCTTTGGCGGTCGCTACCGAATCGGATTCAAGTCTGAGGCGGCTTTGCTGGAGGATGTGAAATACTTCCATCGCTATGGTTGGCAAGGAACAACACTCACGTTTACATCAGGACGAAAGTTGGTCCTCCAGTGAGGTTCCCAGGATTCCCGGACGGGACGACGCGGCCGTTGATGAAGCCCGAAGGGGCTGGGCGCTCTGGCGTGCTTGTAATGGGTGAATCGCTTGGGGAGAGCGAAGAGCGCGACCAGCTGCCCCTCAGGCCATACGCGGAAGCCGGATCGATTTTCGAGCGCGCGTTATATCGAACGGGAGTTACACGAGATTCGCTCACAATCACAAACCTAGTGTGGTACCGGCCTCCACGCAATTGGTTAGATGGCGCGCCCTGGTGCGACGCGGCCATAGCGGCGTGCAAGCCGTTCAATGATGCCCTGGTCCGAGAGCGCGCGCCGAAGTGTATCTTGGCGCTGGGCGGGATGGCCATGCGGGAGCTGACCGGGCTCTCCGGGGAGAAGTGCGGGATCGGGATGACGCGCGGATTCGTGGTGCCCGGCACGGCTTACCAAGGGATCCCGGTGGTGGGCAGTTATCATCCATCGTTCCTCCGCAGGGGCAGCAAGGAGCGTGAGGAGTCCGGGCCGCGCGGGAAGATCGAGGCGGCCGGCGGCGGCACCCAGGGAATGAGCCTGCTGGGCGTGCTGATCCGGGATATTCTGCTGGCCGTGGCGACCGCGCGGGACGGCGCGAGGAGGTTCGAGTATGACGATTACCGAATGGGCGCTACTCTTGCTAGTTGGCGCGACGCTCTTGGGATTCTGTTACATGATCCTACTCTTCCTATTAGTTATGACTTCGAGACCCTCGACTCGATCACCGCGTCTGACGAAAGCGAGTTCGAGATTACTCGACGTGATGTTACCCAGGTGCAAATTTCTTGGCGGCCCGGGCAGGCGCTAGTCTCGGATTGGTTCCCAGAGCTGAGGCCAGTGCTCCAGGAGATCCTGGAGCTGCCGAATCCGAAGCTCGACTGGAACGGGAGGAAGTTCGATCGTCCCATCCTGCGCGAGATGGGGATCCGCTCGGACATCGGCGAGTGGCATGACCTGATGGACTTCTGGCATCACTCCCAGCCGGATCTGGCGCGAGGGCTCCAGTTCGCGACGAGCTTTCACTGCCCGGAGGTGGGCCCGTGGAAGCACCTCTCGGCGAGTGATCCGCACTGGTACGGCGCGCTCGATGTGGACATGCCCCAGAGGATCTTCGCAGGGCTGCGCGTTAGCTGTTCGCAGACTCGGCATCCAATCTCGGGCATCTCGCTCTGCTCCGGATACCAGGACCAGGTGGTGCGATTGGCGCCTGTACTAGATCGGATGAGCGCGCGCGGCATTCCGGTCGACGACGCCAAGCGGCTTGCGCTCGACGTGGAGTTCACCGCGACCCTCGAACGGATCGAGTCGGAGTGCCAGGATCTCTTCCCGGAGGAGATCAAGAACGTCAGTCCCAAGCGCGGGTATGTGCGGACGCCAGCTAAGCTGCTGCGGGATTGCGAAACTTGTGCCGGTGCCGGAAAGGTATTGATCCCGGCCGAGGCGAACGGCAAGAACAGGGTGATTGAATGTCCTGAATGCCATGGAGGGAAGCGGTTCGTGCGGCCGGACATTCCACTCAAGTGGGTCGAGCGGGAGTTTGAAGATTCAGTGAAGTGTGCGTGTGGTTGGGCGAAGCCGCACAAGAAAACGATTGATCCGGATTGCTTGGAATGTAGAAACACCGGGAAGGTGACTCGACGGGTCAAGCGGTGGGCGCGGGTGGAGGACTTCCTGCCCGGCAGCTGGCAGCAGGTCCTTCGCTACATCGAGCACATGCGGGATAAGGACGTCGCTGAGAGAGCTGCGGCCTACTGCGAGCGGCATCCGACCATGGCGAGTCTGGCCCCGAGCTGGGCGCGGGAGAAGAGTCCCTGGAAGGTCCCGCTCGACCACAAGACGGGGAAGCCGACCACGGCTGAGGCCGAGCTCGCGCGGCTAGCTAAACGGACCGAGGATCTGCTCTTGCCGAAGATCCTGGAGCACCGGGAGATCGCCAAGGCGCGAGGAACGTATGTGCGCGGGTGGGCGCCGGGAGCGGACGGCAGAGTCCATCCGAACTTCGGGTTCAAGCCCGCCACGCCGCAGCTCTCCAGCGATTCGCCGAACGCGCAGAATTTCTACGCGCACGGCGAGATCGCGCACCGGATGAAGCAGATGATCGTTGCGCGCTCTGGCTATCGCATGGTGAAGTTCGACTGGAAATCGTTCTTCATCATCACCGGGGGGTTCGAGGCGCAGGACGATCCGTTCATCCGGATCGGTCGGGTGGATATGCACTCGTTTGTCACGCTGGTGGGTTTGCTCAAGCTAGAGCGCCCCGAGGTGGCGTTCGGCTGGGACACGGGAGAACTCCGGGACAGGCTCAAGTTCTACCGCACGTCGGACACGCTTTATCCCGAGTATGCCCGCGGGGGATTCCCGGCGGGGATGACGTTCGGGCAGATCCGGGATTACATCGCCAAACGGGTGATCTTTGCATGGCAGAACGGGCAAGGTCCGAGGTCGCTCTGGTACTTGTGGCAGGAGACATTCAAGGACATTGCTGAGGCCGCGACGTGTCAGCGGGAACTCGCGGCGCTGTTTCCAAAGACTCCAGCTTGGCAGTCGGAAGTGCGGATGCGCGCGGATGTGGATCATCAGCTGATTACGCGGTTTGGGCACATTAGGCGGTTCTGGGATGTTTACCACCGCCGGCCCGTGGCGGAGAACTACCAACCGCGCGGTGAAGAGCGGGTGTGGACGCATAAGTCGGGGCAAAGGTGGCTACTGGTCCCGGGGGATGATCACGAGGCGGTCACGGCGTACCTTCCAAATGCCAATGCTTATGGGATCAAACGGAAGACGCTGGTCGAGATCGGGGAGCGCGGATGGGACGAACGATATGGGTTGCTGGCGGACGTGCATGACGCGCTGTATTTCGAGTGTCCTGTGGAGCGCCTCGACAATCTCCTAGCGGACGTGAAGCCGTTAATGGAAGCTCCCTGTACGATCCTGACAGATCCGGTGACCGCACCTGAGGGCTTGTGGTGCGAGGTCGAGGCGGAGATCAGCCAGGACTGGGATCACTGGGAAAAAATAAGGCTGGGTGCGACCGTATGAAGTATCGGGCATTAGCGGTGGGCGTCACACAGAACGGGGTGCCGTTACAGAACTTCTCGCACAACGAGGGATCGCTGCTCAAGTGGGCGAGGATGATCGCGGACTCTCACAAGTGCCAGGTGAAGATATTCATTTGGGAAGAGCGGCTCATCCAGACTGTCGAGCCGCCAGAGGCTAAAGTCGGCTAATGCTTATCATCGTCCAGAACCATCGCTGGGTTAGTTCGGCGGAGATCCATCGGCTAGCGTGTACGATCCATGCGCGGATGGGAGTGGATATTTCGATCCTCCGCCATGATGATCCGCTTCAGCCGCCATTGCAGTTCTTCTCGCTGATGCAAGATGCAAAGGAAGTGGATGTTGAAGAGTTGAAGGCGATTCTGACCGCGCATCTTCCCGTGAAGCCGTGGCCCCAGCGGATGTGGGAATGGTGGCAAGCGCGGAAGAATGTTGCATCCGTTGCAAATACACCGTAAAATGATCCGCATGGCCGCTTACCAAACACGCGAGAACCCGAGACCCCGGCGGGAGCTGAGCAAGACCGAGCAGAAGGTCCGGAAGTGGATCCTGGACCACCGCGGGAGGCTCACGCAGATCGCGGCGGAGGCGAAGGTCTCGCATCAGTATGTGCAGCGTATCGCATATGGCCGGAGCATCACGCCTTCGCGGGACTTGCGAGTGGAGCGCGCGCTCGCGTCGTCCGGGTGCCCTGGGCTGCGGGTTCGTTAATCAGAACAGATAATGGTTGACATGCGCGGCAGGATGGCGCAAGATGAAATACACGGTGCAATTCCCGTCGCCCTAACTTTTAGCCAAGGAGACATGCGATGCCGAAGTTTCTGGAAGACAAGCTGAAGAAGGAATATCCCGGCAATCCGGGAGCCGTCTACGGGACGATGAACAAGCTGGGGGCGATGAAAGGGAACAAGGAGACCGCGAAGGGCCGCGCCATGGAAAAGAAGCACGCCAAGGATGCCAAGAAGGGTCTAGCGAAGAAGTGATCCCGCTCCAGTTCAAGTCGCTCTCGAACCCGCTGCTGATAGTGGGAGATAATCCTTCATTACCTGGGGGTCTTTCGCGCATCGGCCGGGACCTCGCGACGCTCGCGTGTACGCTCCCGGAGTTCCGCGTGGGATATATGGGCCGGGGCGAGGGGAACCGCACGCGCTTTCCGTTCTGCTTGTATCCCTTCGACGAGCGGCACGAGTGGGGAGCGGACGTGATCCGCGAAGTCTGGCAGGACTTCTCCCAGGGCGAGCCAGGGATCATTCTCACGACCGATGATCCCTCCCGTAGAGTGTGGTTCGCAGATCCGGCGTTTGCCCCGCCGAAGCTCGAACAATTTCTGGGGAGCGGCCGGCAGTTCCGCAAGGTGGGATACTTCCCGCTGGACTCGACCGGGCCGGACGGGAGCGCGCTTGGGATCGAGGCCCGGAATACGATCCTGGGCTATGATCGGGTGCTCTGCGCGAGCGAATGGGGAGCGGCTGTGGCTAAGCGCTCGGGGAGAGCGGACGCTGATTGGCTCCCTCATGGGTTCTTCCTGGACAAGTTCCACCCGCAAGCTCATGCCAGAGGGGCGATGGTGAAGAACGACGCTGAGGTCTGGGTCGGGATGGTCGCGGCGAACCAGGCTCGGAAGGACTTCCCCACTTTCTTCGAGACCCTCGCCATCCTGCGGGAGCATTACGGCAATCGCCTCCGGGCGTGGCTCCATACCAACGCGCTGGTGGCGTACTGGAACGTGTACGCGCTCGCGGCGGACTATGGCGTGCAGGATATTCTGGACACCAGCACGAGCCTGCCGGACGAGATGCTGGCCATCCGGTACTCCGCGTGCGACTGCACCCTGCTGCCTACGGCGGGGGAGGGATTTGGGTACACGATCCTGGAGTCACTGGCTTGTGGCACGAGCTGCGTGACGACGGACTATGGCGCGGGGCAGGAGTTGGTGGCGGAGAGCTGCCGGGTGCGCCCTGTCGCGTACCGCGTCGAGACCTCGCATAATGTCCAGCGCGCGATTCTGAGCGGGCACGGGTTCGCCCGGGCGGCGATCGAGCAGATCGAGCAGAAGCGCGCGGATTGGAGCTATGTCGCCGAGCAGAACGCCGAGAGTGTGCGGCATTTGCAGTGGCCGAACCTGAGGTTCCTGTGGGAGCGTTGGCTGCGGGAGTGCCTGCGATGACCGGAGTATGCCAAGCTGAAACCGCCCCGCAGGTAGTAAATGGCATTGTGTACACATGCGTTTCGAGTTCATGGACGCTACTGCCAGCCAATGCACTTTCGCCTGCGCGCTTAGCTATTTTATTGATCTTCGTGTGCTGTTTGGGCTTAATTATATATACGTATTGGAGGGCGCGGTGACCTCCGAGATCGTGAGCGTGCTCTGCGGCGGCTCCGGACCGCAATGCGCCGCGCCGGAAGAGTATCTAAAATCGCGGGAGTTGCCGAACGGGGTGCGTCCATCCGGGTATGGCGTGCGGTTCTACGACAATATGAGCAACTCAGTCTCGCCTTGCACTGCATACCAGAATCTCCTAGAGACTTGCGAGACGGACGTGCAGATACTAATACACGATGATGTTTCTATTCATGATCCGGAGTGGCGCGAGAAGGTGATGGCGCTCTTCGAGAGCAATAGCAACTGCGTGGCCGTGGGCCTGGGCGGCGCGACGGCGCTCGGCTCGCGGGATCTCTACCGCAAGCCTTGGAACATCTGGAACATGGCGCGGCGCGGGTACGCGAGCAATCAGGACGACGCTGAAATTCACGGCGTGCGGTTCACTGGAGAGCGCCGGGTCGCGGTGATCGAGCAGTTCTTCATGGCGATCCGGACGGATTGGCTCAGGCAGATTGGGGGCTGGCCGGTGGAACATCTGCGACATCATATGCTCGACGGCTTCATTGCGTGCGAGGCCGCGCGGCGCGGTAAGGAGATTTGGATGACCGGGATTTCTTGCCTGCACTCGGGAGGTGGGAGCAGCACAAAGGATAGCTATGCAAAGGCTTCTTGGCTACTCGGCGGAAGTATGAAGAGCGATCATCGACTGCCGCATGTCTGGTTGGCATCCGAGTATCGGGACGTGCTGCCGATTGAGGTTGGAACATGACGAACATAGTGATGCTAGTGTGTGATCGGATGCGGCTGCTCGAACAAGCCCTAGCGACCCTCGCTGCCAACACGCCACGCGAAGACTACACGCTCACGCTGGTGGATGATTGCTCCAGCGACTTCCGCGTTCGGCGGATGCTCGAAGCCCACGCTACACGCCCGAACGTGAGCCTACTGCGGATCGAGAAGAGTGCGCATGTGCTGGCGCGGGGGAAGAACCTCGGGGCGTTCTGGTCGGAGCAGACTTTTGGCCGGGGGGAGTGGCTGTACTTCAGTGACTCGGACGTGGCGTTTCTCCCGGGATGGTTAGGGAAACTGATCGTAGCGGCGGAACTTACCGAAGAATTCCACCAATATAAGTTATGGGGCGGTCAGATTCATCCATATCACCAAGAAGCGTCGTATCAGCATGAGAATCCACGCTTGCCATTCTCGGATCTGAGCCTTACTACACATGAGGTATTAGATGGGCCGTCGTGGCTCATGCGCTGGGACACTTGGGACCAGGTGGGCCCGTTCTCCCGCGAGTGCGCCCCTGGGACGTGCCAGTCCGAGGACGCGGAATGGTGCGAGAGGCTCACGCAAAACGGTGGACGCATTGGAGTCGTGCATCCGCATGTCGTGCTGCACACCGGGCTGACGAACACGGCGGGCGCTGACGCGCCCGGGCGGAAGGAACGTGAGGCTCAGCGAGCCACGGGGTATATCTATGAGTGATCCGTATTATGTTCCCGGGGCGCAGGAAGCCGAGAAGCTCCATGCGTTATGCGCGGCAGCGATGGCAGCGGCTCGGGTGTTGGAGACGTGTCCGCGCCGGGAGGAAGTGATGCCCTACGCGGCGCGGATTCTGGAGGCGCTGGCGGCGGGCTGCGAGCATATGGTGCGGCCAATGGGGAGGATCGATGGTAAATGAGATCGAGCGCCGCCCGGACCAGCCGGACATCGCGGCGCACATGCCGGTCCTGGAGGAGCTTGCCAGCAGGTCCGCAGTGATCCTGGAGCTCGGGACGGGATTCGGCAACGGTTCGACACGGGCAATTGCTAAAGGGCTCGCGCGTTCGACCAAGCCGGACAAGCTCTGGGTCAGCGTGGACTTCGATCCCGCGCGCCCGGAGGAACCCCCGCAGGGCGTCGACTGCTGGCATTTGGTACATGGTCGGACGGAAGATCGCTTAACTGTAGGCCGTGTTTGTCCGTGGATGTTGAGCACGGAGTCTCCCCTGGATTTGTTGTTCATCGACACGGACCACACGTACAAGCAGATGCAACGCGAGTTGGAATTGTGGGCCGGGTCGTTCGCGACGCTCGAGACGATCATCGTGGCGCACGATACGTGGATGTTTGGGGTGTATAACGACATGACGGAGGCGATTAAGAAGTGGGCGTTTGAGCATCCCGGGTGGGAGTATTTCGACTACTCGCTCGACTCGCACGGACTGGGGATGATGCGGCACCGGGACGGACCGTGGGGGGATGTGCGATGAGCGACAAACAAAATCGGAAAGTGGGAGATGTGGTGGTGCTTGAAGAAGAGCATGGCTACGCGAGTGTGACGATCCTCGCACGCTGGGATGAGGGAGACACGCGACGGTATAAGATCCGCTTCGAGAAGATCTTCATTCAGTACCCGTATGTGCCGTATTATCCAGGCGATGAGATCGTGATCAGCTACAACACACGCTATACGAATTCCGGCTACGGCTGGCGTTTCGCGGAACTGAGCGAGTGGGATAATTTCATGGCACCCGAGGTTCGGCGGTGAGTGAACTCTGCGTGTTTACAGCAGGACAAGACCTCGCACTCGCCCGCGCGTCCTGCGAGCGCGTGGGCATCCGGCTCCAGGAGTTCGACGGGAAGTGGAGCACGTTCTCGGAGATCAAGCTGGTCCGCGCGCGGAAGTTCCTAGAGACCCGAGGGGAGAAGTTCGCCATGTGGATCGACGGGCACGACTCGCTACTCTTGCAGGACGAGGAGACGATCTTGCGGCGGTATCATGCCATCGGGCGGCCAGTGGTGGTGAGTGCCGAGCGCTCTTGCCATCCGGACCCGGAGCGCGCGGAGAGCTATCCCGTGGCGCCGACCGGGTGGCCGAGGTTCCTGAACGCCGGTGGCTGGATCGGACGAACGGAGGATCTCATTAGCGTCCTGGACCGGGTGCGCCGGGCGGACCCGGTCGATCATGACCAGCGGGCCTGGACCACGGCGCTCCTCGCGGGGATTCTGCCCGAGGTCACGCTGGATTATGCCCGACGGATCTTCGCTTGTGTGGGCGATGGCCCCGGGATCATGAGCGCGGATACTTGTGTGATGCACTGGAACGGCGGGGTCGCCGGGCGGGATCGATACTGGAAGGCGTTGCAGGCATGCTAAGGCTCAACATCGGGTCCGGTCAGCGAAAATTTAAGGACTGGACGAATATCGACGCGCAAGCACGATGGACTCCGGATGTGTGCATAGACGGCTGGGCGTATCTAACGCAGCAGAAGGATGCGAGCGTCGAGATGATCTGCCTCCATCACGTCCTGGAGCACTACGGGTGCGGCGAGGCGGACGCGCTGCTGGGAGAATGCCATCGCGTTCTAGCTCCCGGGGCGAGCCTGCTGGTCTTCGTCCCCGACATGGTGGAGCTGGTGGACGCCTGGTGGAAGGGCCGGATCGACACCCAGATCTTCATGACTAATGTCTACGGCGCATACATGGGGGACGAAGCCGATCGGCACAAATGGGGCTTTACGTTCCAGACACTCAAGGCCACACTGAAGAAGGCTGGGTTCCAGAGCGTGGAGAAATTCGACTGGCGGAAGATCCCCGGGGCGGACATCGCGCAGGATTGGTGGATCTTGGGAATGGAGGCGACGAAATGAAGGGCCGGGACAAACGGAAACTAGCACGCGCCAAAAGCGCCAAGCGGAAAGGAGCAGCGCCATGCAAGAACAAGCCGGGGCCGGAAGCGCAGGACCGGATCGCAACGAAGGTGATCGAATGGTGGGAAAAGGGATCGCACGCAGACCCATCCCGGTCGTCCTGATCGCGCGAAATAATCTGGCCCTGACCAAGCTAGCGATCAAGAGCGTCCAGGCTCAGGACCTCCCGGTCGAGATCCTGGTGGTCGACAACCACTCGAACGATGGCACCGCGCAATGGCTCCGGACCAAGTCGCTCACGGTGATCTCAGCGCCGGAGCAATGGAGTCTCGCAAGATGCTGGAACACCGCGCTCGCGGCGCTCTGGCGCGCAGGATGGTCGAAGGCGCTCGTGTGTAACAACGACATCGAACTGCGGCCGGACACGGTGAGCCAGCTCAATCGGCACGGCGGGAAGTTCGTGACGGCTGTGAGCGTCAACCGCCCGGAGCAGTTGGTAGATGAGTCGAACGTCCTGCATGACTGGAATGAGCGTGAGCACCCGGACTTCTCTTGCTTCATGATCTCCCGGCGCGTGACCGACCGCGTGGGCTGGTTCGACGAGCGCTACTTCCCGGCGTATTGCGAAGACTCGGACTATCACGTCCGGATGTTCCGGGCCGGAATCCGGGCAGTGTGCGTGGACATCCCGTTCCTGCACCACGGAGCTTCCACGATCAAGACCGCCGGGGCTGGCGAGACCGCCAGGATCCGGCGCGGTGCGGACGCGAATCGGGAACGGTTCCGGCTTGTGTATGGATGCTTGCCGGGATCGGACGCGTATCAGGACCTGTTCCGCGAGTCGGAGAATGCCGCAAATGCGCAGACTTCAAAAGCTTAAAGAGTGTGCAGAATGGCTTGCCTTCTGCCTTTCTATAGGCTGGAGGCGGGACCAATTAGACGCACTTGAGGCCCTATGGTGGCAATATCACGAAACCGATCCGGCTGCGGAGGCGAAAACATCAGGCGGGAATGCCGCAAGGGAGAGGGAATGCTACACGCCATAGACACGCTGGTAGCTATTTGGCTCTCGATCTGGCTGTACGATTACGCGGTTGCAAGGAGACGTAAATGAGCGACCGGCCAAGGACGATCACGGCAGAGCGGGAACTGACTAAGGGCGAGCGCATCTGTTTCGAGCGCGGCTATCACGATGAGGAGGAGTTCATCGATCCTAAGTCTGGCGGCTTCACGCGCTGTAAGGACTGTGGCCGCGATGTGGACCGCGAAGAAAGCGAGGAATGGTAAATGAGCGAGCGCCCCAGGACGATGACGATACACCCGGAGGAAACCTGCCAGCAGTGCGGTGGCAAGAACGTAGTCTGGTTCGCTCCCAATGATATTTGGAACGCAGTAGTTGGCTCCGAAAGTGGGCTGCTTTGTCCAGTGTGTTTTATCGGACTTGCCGACACTAAAGGACTATACCAGGGCGGAGGTTGGATGATTACACCAGAGCGCGCCGCCCAAGACTCCAGCGAGCAGACCATCCGGGAGCAGTGCGCCAAGATCACGGAGGATTATGGCCGAACAATTCCTGCCGCGCGAATGTTCGCGGATCGGATTGCGGCGGCGATAAGGAGCGGGAAATGAGCGATGGCGCACGATGTTTCTACTGCAAGAAGTCTCCCCGCGAATGCAAGGAGTTATGCCCGTACTGCGGATACGCTTTACCGAACCATAACGCCGTCTGTATAGGGGCAGAGCGCGAGCTTCTGCAATCCCAACTGGACAACACCAGACGCGATCTAGCGGAAGGGAATCGGCAGAACGCAAAGATGCTGGAGCAGTCCCTCGCCGATCAGCAGACGATCCAGAGGCTAGAGGCGGAGTTGGCGCAGGCGCAAAAAATGGACGATGAGCTAACGGATTCCCTCAACCGCACGCTTGAATACGCGCGCCAAATTGCGGGACGGCGCGACGTTCACAGCGTGGAGGAAGTTCTGGATGAATTGCGGAGCCAGCATCAGCAAGAGCGAGAACTCTCGGATCAGTTGGCGGCGGCGCTGAAGATTGCCGAGCACAACGCCAAGCACAACCGAATCGATGGCACGCAATGCTGGACGACCTGCTCAGCTTGTGTATATGAGGCCGCACTCTCCGCGCACGCAGCGATGAGGGCTACTGCTGCCCGTAGTTCGGGAACAGATTCCGCATCTCCGTCCCTCCCTCGTGCTGATAGTGATAGCCGATAATATCGCGCTTCTGCTCTGCGCTCAGGCTCATCCAAACGAAACGTGGTAGCGCGATATAGATCCACCGCGGCGTACCGGACTTGGTGAAGTATCCAATCCGGTCGATCACCCGGATGGTCACAGCTACTGGATCGCCAAGGATACGGGCGGTCACTAGGTTCGACGGGGCCGGGAACGGATCTCCGGCTTCGTAGTCCATCCCCAGCACTAGACCGGCTTGCTTGGCAATGTCCGTTGTGAACGCGGCGGGATTGCGGTTGGCGTCCGTTCTCACGGTACTGGTTGGATCTGATGAAGCTGCGCTATCACTTGCTCAACTGTCTGCCCCTTGGACGCAGCTAAAGCGGCGATAGAGGAGCCGACGATCTTCTCAAGCTCCAGCGCCAAGGCAGCGAATGGCGTGGCCGGAGACGGCACCACAGCCACCGCAGCAGTCACACCTTCAAGCCATGCTAGTACAGTAGTGCTGTTCATTTTACGCTCCCCGCTAGCGCAATAGCTTTCTGTACGATGTCCGTGATCTGCGACTGGATCGCGGCAGGGTCTGGGTTCTTGCCTGCCACTACGTCCGCATGGAAGCTGAGATAAGCAGTCTCGGCTAAGTTGTACCCCGCGATGACTTGGTTGATCTGCGGCTTGAACGTAGGATGCGTCACTGCGAGATCACGCAGGCCAATGGTAGGCGGGATGGTGCTCGGATCACCCTCGATTGCCTTCTGTGCCACCAGGAGAGACTTGGACATATTAAGGTCAACCGACTGGATGGGCGCTGGTGTATTTGGGTTGGTAGCGCTTCCGCCGCAGGACGCAAGAAGGAGCGAGAGAGCAAGTAGTCCGCGCATCCCCCAGCGTTTGCGCGGGCACAGAAAGCCACTATTACATGTCTGGGACGGCATCTTTGCTTTCGCAATCATTAGAGGACCGTTCCCGGAGGCGCGGCTTCCTGTCCCGCGCTGGCGTTCTGGTTCGCTCCGCTCGGACTCGCCGGATGCCCGCCGTACAACTGCCCGGTGCCCATGACCCAGGCCATGAACACGCTCCAGGTCTGGGGATCTCCGGAGTTCACCGGGATCTGCACGAGCTTGTTGAAGCAGTCCGCACAGGCGGAATCTGCTGCGCCCTTGGCGTCCCATCCCGGGGGAACATACGGCACCGGGAAGTTGTGATCGAAAAACGAGTGCGCGTAGGCTTCCATCGCGGTGATATACGCCTGCGGATTCGCGTACTCCGGCGCAGGCGTGGCCGCAATGAAGTAGCTGGTGGGATTCTGCAAGCTCACCCAGACGTTATCGGCGAGCATGAAGTCTCCGGTGGTGGGGAAGTCGTTGCGGTTCGGGCGGGGAAGTTCTCCAGGATTGATCCAGTTCATGAGCGATACTAACATTAATCCATGCCTAAGGGAATGGTGAACTTCGCGCTCGCGGGGCTGATCCTGGGGCTGAAACTATGGCTGCTGCCGAGGTTCTTGCTGATGCCGGGGATGCTCTGCTACCTGAGCGCGTCTGCGGTCGAGACCGGATGTTACCTGCTGGGCTGGAACGCTCCGAGCTGGTCAGCGTCGGTGAACGTCCTCGCGATGCTCGCGGTGATCGAGGCTCCCGCGTGGGCGATTGGGATGCAGTCGGATCAGGAGCGCTCAGCGGTCCGGAAGTGGTGCTGGACGCTGGGAACGACAATATGTGCGGCAGGCGTACTGGGACAACCAATCATCTACCCAAATTACGTCGCCAGTGTTTATCTGATACGTTTGTATTGCGCGTTGTTCTGTGTAGGCTACCTGTCCGCGCTTCTCGGCTACTGCTGGACTAACGCGCTCGGCGTCCAGCGCTATGTTATCCATGCTTCCATCCTGCTCCTGCGGCTCGGGACCTTCGGCGCGCTGCTCCTGGTGCATGACCGCTCCCGATGGTTCCAAGCGGACCTGGCCGGAGAGTTCGTGAACATCCTCACCCTAACCGCGTGGCTCTGGCTTATTCCCAGGAGAGCTCCGGCCCAGCTGCTCGCCTAACGTGTCGGCTATCTCCAGCAACTTGTCTCGTGTCTCGCGTTTCAGCGTCCGCAGATCCCCCTCGACCCGCTGGAACCTGCGGTGGTTATCTCCGCGATCGATGTCGACGGTCGAGGCGAGGCCCTGGAGTTCTTCGACTGCATTGTTCATCACCCGGCGCATTTCCATGTTCTGACGCTCCAGTCTCACGATGCGATCAGAGTGGTTTACGTTACGCGCGCGGAAGTAGGAGCGCACGGCTGCGGCGGCCGCACCCAAGCCGCCCAGCCATTTAGCCGCTTCGCTCCATCCCGCTTGCTGTTCAGACATCGGCGCACTCTGAGGCCTCGATTACTCCTTCGGACTCTTAGACGGTTTAGGGTCGGGTGGTGCTACAGGATGATCTTTCTTGGGCTTCGGTTCGGTCGGCGCGTTACCGCCGCCGCTCGGTGGCCCCGGAGGTGGATCAGGCATATTATTTGTCTCCTTTGTCTTCAACTGCATCTTTAACGTCGCCAGCTTCTACTGTGACCTTAGATGGGGCAGAGGGCATGGGAATCACCGGATCATCCGGGCCTGCTCCCTTGGGTTTGATTCGCATCAGGAGTGCGCCCGAGAATCCCGTGACCAGGGAAGCTACGATTTGGAAAGTCTGGCCGTCGCTCTTTAGGAACACTGCGGTCCAAAGCAACACGCCAACGAATATCAGAATAAGAAAGGTGAGAAGCAGTACAACCGAATCCAGCCTATCAGACGTTTTAATCTCGCTCACTGCTTTCCTCCACCCAAGAGGGCGGATTTTTATAACCGCCCTCATTGGATGAAAGTATACACTAATTCAACGGATTAGCTAAAGCTTATGCAGTTGGGAGCGGAGGCGGAGTGGGAACCGGAGTTCCGGGGGGAGTGGTCGAGATCGCGTTCGCCTGCGCGACCAGGGCCTGCGAGGTCGCTTGGATCTGGTCGAGCGCGGCCTGGTCGGCGGGGCTCAGGGTCCCAGGGGAGTTCTGAAGTTGCGTGATCAGGTCGTCGAGGGTCTTGATGCCTGCGCTCAGCGCAGTGAGCGCGGTTCCGAGCGAGGCGAGAATCGGCCCCTCGGCGTTGATGAAGTCTTGAACGGTTGCCATGGTGATTATCCTTTCGGGGTTGGTGGAGGGATTGTGGATATTGCCTGCGCTTGTTGGAGGAGCGCACGCGATGTTTGGAGAATCTGCTCCAGCCCCTGCCGGTCGGTGGTTGAGAGCGTGCCCTGGAGGGTCATGACGATCGCGTTCAGCAGGTCCTGTGCGTTCGGGTCGAACGAGATCACTAGGTTTAGGGTCTGCGGCTGCGGGCCGTGGTCGTGGTCGCTCATGGCTAAGGGTGCCTGTAGGGGAAGAGTCCAGGGCCCGCGGGGAGCATCCCGATCAGCCAGTAGATGGCGAAGATCACGATCACCACGATCATGATGATGCGGACGATATTCTGCGGGGGTTCCGGGATGAACCGCAGGAGATAAAACAGTAGGCCGATGATCAGGCCGAAGATCAGAACGTAGAGCAGGGCGTAGAGCAATCCTGGCATGGTGCACGTCCTTTCAAGTACCGAGAGTACCACGTTGCACGCCGGACGCCAATGCTAGGAAGGATGGGATTTCTCCTCCGCAATCCCGGCGAGCTTTCCCTCGGCGAGCGCGGCGGTCTTGATCACTTCTTGCATCTTTTCCATCTTGCCGTTCACGTCGTTCCGCACGACCTCGATGGCTTGTTTTGTTTCCGCGTGATTCCGGTCGCCCCAGATTTTAACCGCCGCCGCTACTATCGCGAGCGCGATGGTCTGCACGGCTCCCACAATGATCAGCACGCTCGGATCGGACATTAGGGCCTAATGCGTACTTTAGCACTTCCCGGACTCGCGGCGAGGTTGACGGCGTGGTTCGAGATCGTCGCCTGGGGCGCGGCGAGCGTGACCGTCACGCACGGGGAGTTCCCCGGGCAGGTAAAAGTGGACGGGAGAGAAATGGTCACCGTCGCGATCGTCCCGGGCCGGATGAACGAGGCGTTCATGCCCAGGAGGAGCATCTTGCCCTGGTACGCGCTGGCGCTCTTGTCCGGCGGGAGCGCCCTCACGGCCATCCCGGTGGTGGGGGTGTTCACACTGATGGTCCACTGGTAGGTAGTCGCGCCGATGGTCGCGGTTGTGACCGAACACACGAGAGGCTTGGCGCTGGTGGACGGGCAGACGATGCCCACCTGGGACCAAACGGGAAGGGCTAAGGCTAGCAACGCGAGCAGGAGCTTCATGGCCCGATCACGCATCCCTGGCCCAGGCTCGCGTTCACGACCCGCTGGACATCCGTCGCGGAGCAGGACCCGGACTGAGTGATCGAGTTGGTGCACCCCACGATCCCCAGGGCCATGTTGGTCTGGAGCTGGATGTCCAGGACATTGGGCAGGACTGGCGGAACCGCGTGAGTCGCCGGCGCGCAGGTGGGCAGCGGCGGAGTCACTCCCGCAATGGTGATGCTAAACGGCGAAGGCCCCGCGACGCCGAACGTGTTCGTCGCGGTCACGTTGAAGCTGGTCGTCCCGGAGACGGATGGTGTGCCGGTGAGGATCCCGGTGATCCCCAGAGTGGCCCAGGACGGCAGACCAGTGCTAGTCCAATTAATCGGCGTCGTCCCAGTCGCGCGAAACGTGTAGGAGTACGGAGTCCCCACCGCGCCATTGGGCAGCGGGCTGACGCTAGTGATAATCGGGGCGAGGTTCGGATTCGCAATGGTGAGTGTGAAGGTCCGGGGGCCATCGCTCCCAGTGCTATTGGTAGCGGTCACGGCGAAGGAACTGGACGCCGCGGTGGGAGGAGTTCCGGTCAACGCTCCCACTGAAGAGAGCGATGCCCAGCTTGGGAGCCCCGTAGCGCCCCAGGTAATCGGTGCTGTGCCCGTTGCCGTGAACTGATAGGAATAAGCCGTGCCCGCAGTTGCGCCCGGTAGCGGAGTGGTGCTGGTGATGGACGGTGCGACCCCCGTCACCGTGAGACTGAAGTCGTGCGGCCCGTCGCTCCCCGTGCCGTTCGTTGCGGTGACGTGGAGAGTGCTCACAGCGACGGCGTTCGGAGTTCCGGTGAGCATCCCGGCGCTCGAGAGCGATGCCCATCCCGGGAGTCCCGTTCCGCTCCAGGTGATCGGCGCAGAGCCTCCGGCGGCAAACTGGAACGAATACCCCGTGCCCAACGTGCCGTTCGGGAGTGGGCTAGTGGAGGTGATCGTGGGCGCGACGGGAGGTGTGACGACCGTGAGACTGAAGTTATGCGGGCCATCGGTCCCCGCGACATTCGACGCTGTTACTGCCAGAATCGTCGTGGTGCTGACGTTCGGCGTCCCGGTCAGAAGGCCGCTAGCCGATAGGCTCGCCCATGCAGGGAGTCCCGTGGCGGACCATGTGACCGGGCTGGTGCCGGTCGCGGCAAATTGGAATGAGTACGGAGTCCCATTTGTCCCGCCAGGCAGTGGACTCATGCTGGTGATCACTGGCGGGATTCCGGCGATCGTGAGGGAGAAGTTCGTCGGCCCAGCGCTCCCGGCGGAGTTCGTCGCGCGGACGGACATGGTGGTAGTGGCGACGGCGTTCGGCGTCCCGTTCAGCAAACCCGCAGAGGACAAGGTCGCCCAGCTAGGTAAGCCAGTTGCGCTCCAGGTGATCGTCCCGGAGCCAGTCGCGGCGAATGCAAACGAGTACGGAGTGCCGATGGTCCCAGACGGGAGCGGATTCGTGGTGGTGATCACCGGCGCGCTAGAGGCGAGGCGCCATCCCAGGGCGTTGTCGATCCCAGGCGCGCCAAACGCCTCCCCGTAGTTCTTGCCCAGAATGGTGATGTTATCGGCGCCGAGGTTCCCGAACAGACAAGGCGGAGTGTTGACCGGACTCGTTGTGTTGCAATTCGCCGCCGCTTCCCAGGTGTCCGTCACCAGGCCATCGCAGGCTGGACCGGAGCACGGCAAGGTCTTCAGGCCCTCGTTGGCCGCGCTGGTGAGGCCCGCGGTGGGACCGCCCAGCTGAGCCGCAAGGCACTCATTCGTCCAAGCCAGGTAGGTCGCATTGAATGTCTGCGCGTAGAGCCATGCGATCCCGCCGCAGACTGTACGGGTCAGGTTCCGGTCCCCGGTGCCGTTGTTGCAGTAGGTCGCCGAGGAATGGCAAGCAGCGGAGGCGCTCGGCGCATAAGCCACCGCGCTCCCGCTGAGGTTCCCAATCTCCCCGTAGAGCCCGTAAGGAACCGTGAGCGTCGCGTGCGTGTTATCGGCGCAGGAGGAGAACTTGTAAATCGTCCGCGGGGTGTTCAAGCCGATGAATGGGTTCGAGGTGCACTGCGCTAGGAAATTCGTCCCGCTCCCGACAATGCTTGTCGAGCCATGAGTGATGGCCACGGTCCCGGCGCCGGGAGAGATGGTCAGCTGATCGTTGGACTGCGAGTTGACCTCGTAGTAGATCCCCCGGTTCGAAGTGTCGCGGCCATAGTTGTTCTGCCAAGTTACGGCCTTGGTGATCACCGCTAGGGTCGCCGCAGCGAGCGACGGGTTGTTGCATCCTTGTGCTCCATTATCGTTCAGGGACTCGTAGGACGCTTCCATGGCTTTGACGTTGATCGCCTCGCGCCACGGCGCCCCAGGATAGAGAAACGGACTTGCGAACGCTTTGGGGGCCGCCACGAAAGTTGGATTTATCTCATACTCCGCCTCTGGCCACGATCCATCCGGAGCCTGAACGGAGTTCCAGATCGACGTGTAGGTCGAGAGCCAGGAGCAATACTGGGCGTGCCGGGTCGGGTCGGTGTCTACTTTCGCACCGAGCGCGATGTCCCAGAGCACATATCCGGCTTCGCGATTGTCGATGGCTGGGCTTGCGGAAGGGTCGGCCCATCGCGGAATTTCGCTAGAGATCCAAGTGTAGAGTCCAGGAAGGCGCTCTGTGTGCCCCTCAGTCACGCGGAAGAACTGCGAGATCATCGCCGCCGCCCGGGGAGCGAGCTGCCTGCGGTATCCGTGGTCGAGCGTCCACTGCCACTGAATGTCAGCATAGGCGCGGGCTTGCGTGAGATACGTCGCGTTCCCGGTGCGAATCCACAGCCGATAGAGCGCGATCGCCACGTCGTAATAGTTCCAGACCGTCGAAGGATTCTCCGTCGTCCAGCATTGGAAGTCGCAGCCGTAGCTATTGGGCGGTGGCATCAGGTAGCCTGTCATGCCGGATTGCGACGGCTGCTGAAAGTCTCCATCGGCACAAACTACAGTGGTCGATGTCACGTTGGAGATCGGGCACATGAAGCGGCCGGTTCCAGGGCCGTCTACAGTCGTCCATGCGATGGTGATCCAGGCAACTCCGGCAAGTGGGACACGCTGGTCTACTGTGGTCGTGAAGAACTGATTCCCCTGCACCCAGGAGAACGTCCCCGCGAGCGGAGTGCCAAGAGCGGGAGCCGCCGCGAGAGCAATCGGAGCCATATTGTCAGCGGTGCCCTTCTCCGCTAGATCCCCGAAGGTCCAAGGGTTCGAGCCGTAGGGCGTGAGCGGTCCAAGCAGGTTATTTTGGATCGCGGAGAGGCCAGTGATGCAGATGCCGTTCGCGTCGGTCGTGCAGGGGTTTGTTGGCGCTGCTCCTGGATTTGCCGATCCTACCCATGCCGGATTGGTAAGAGACGCATAGTATAGATTAGTTCCGTCCGTCGTGATCTCATTCAATGAAAGCTCTGAGGTTCCGAAGTAGAACACCGAGGTTGCTAGTGTCCCTGGAGTGATCCGGCCTAGAGCACTGCGTTGCGTGCTGGTGTTTACAAAAGTCGCCCAGACATAAGTGCCGTCGAAGATGCAACCGCCATCAGAGGACCATCCTGCGCCGAGCGTCGGCGTGAAGTCGATCAAGGTCTGGCTGGTGAGGTTCGTCCGGTCGATGCGAATGACATTCGCGCCGGTTGTGTTTGGCGAAGTGGACTCCGATTGGATGTAAATATACGTCCCGTCGAAAGCCATCTCCTGCGGAGAGACAAACGCGACCGTCAGGTCTTGGGAATCTTCGGCTGTGAAAGTAGCGGTGTCGATCCTGGAAATCTCAGTCGGTATCGTGGAGGTGGACGAGTATAGTTTCCCATGCGCTGCATCGTAGACCATCGCGTGCGGGTTGCTGCGATTGCCATACGTGATATTGGAGACCCGTGCATAATCGGACAGGCGGTAACGGATAAGCGCGGAGGAGTTCAGTGGAGAGTTCTGATTCTTCACGACATACAAGTATGTTCCGTCCGAAACCATCGTCCCGATGCTCGCCACGTTCGCTGGAGGAACCGTGTCGGAAACAACGTCGGTTGATGTTAGTGTCGTTGGATCTACTTCTCCGATGGTCACGTTGGTTTGCGTCAGGAACCCGCCGAACAGGACATAGAGCTTCCCCTTAGACGGCACATAAATCACCGTGGAGGGATGCTTGTGGTTCCCGTCATTGGGAAATGTGACGCTATTGGTGGTAGCTCCAGTGGTCGGATTGATCTGGAGAAGTTGCCCCGGATCGGTGAAGGTCACGACCCAATAGGAGCCTAACGCATAGGTGCCGCCCTCGATAAAGTTCTGCCCGGTCGAGAGCGTCTGGAACCAACGAGGCGTTATGGTCTGCCCGAACGCCAGCGACGCGACGAGCGCTAGCAGACCTGCTTGGATGCCGGACTTCATTAGAAGATCGTTCCGTGCCCCGGCGTCAGGCTTCCGGTTGCAGCCGTTGACTTGAATGACGCAATTCCGGCGACTGCCGTAACTGGAGTACCCATCGCCCATTGTGGGTTCGCCGCCGCCGCCGATGTTTGAATCAAATAAGCCAAGGACACACCCCAGCTATTGACTGTGTAATCCGTAGTCCCTCCGGTTGGGATTGTGAAACCGCCATTGATAGAAACCGTTGATCCCATGAAATATCCGAGTCCAGCTATCACGAGTTCATTATTCTGCCCAGGCGTAATACTCCCCGTTGTCAAAGTTGTAGTTGCTGCCCCATTATTCCCATTCTGCTGATCGAATGGACTAGATGCGACTCCAGCAAATGCAGCAACACTCAAAGCTGGATAAGTTGCTCCGCCAGAAAGCGTAAACGTGTGACTCGCGTTTGTCGTTGGAGCTTGTTTGTAATAGATCGTAAGCTGTGGCTGGGACGAGCCATTCCATACCGTGAGAGCGGTATAACTATTAGACTGATTGTCGCTAAAAGTCTGACTTCCGCCGCTGATCTTAATAGTCACAGCCACAATAAGGTTAGCCCCAACGGTGCTAATCGCAGCCGTTGTTACGTTGGTGGTATCCGACGATCCAGCGCTCTTGTTATTTCCTATCGTGATCGCGGCTTTTAGTTCTGGGACAACGATAAGAGACGATGCGGCGGCGACCCACAGACCGCCGCGCTTGATAAACTTCCTTCTCGTATCGAGATCAAACGAATCAGGATTGTTCGCTAGTCGCATTTTAGTAACGCACTTGGCTTGCAGCCAATCGCGTTTGGCCCAAAGGTTATGATCAAGACGTAGGCAGCATAAAACAATCCCACGTAGACACAAAGAGTAATCGCATACCGGGCATGTATCTTCATTGGTCACACTCCAAAACCGCGTTAAGGAATTTAGCTGTAGCTACCGCTGTGGGTTGGACCGCCATGATGTCATTGGCTGTGACGGTAGTTGTAGTGAAATCACTCACGGTCGTGGAGTGAATCGCCGTACCACTAGAAATCGCCACGCCAGACGTGTTGATCGAATTGGAGATCGTCGGAATCGCCGTCCCGGTGGCGATCTTCCAGAACTTGACCGTGATCGTCCCGGCGTCAATCAGGAGATTATAGGCGCTGATCGTGCAGGCGAAAGGGACTGTTAAATAAGTAACCGCTGCCGTTGTCAAGGCGCTAGAGTTTCCGGGATCGCCAAGCGTGAAGCCAATCCCGCGAGCTTTCATGCGGTCTACATAGGCAGTAGAAGCTAGCTTCGTACTATTATCGTCAGCAGCCACCGTCGCCGTGGTCGTGTTCGACATAACGCCACTCGCAGGTGTACCGAGAGCGGGAGTAACAAACGTAGGTGAAGTTAGCGTGGAACCAATGGCAAGCCATGTATTCGTTGCGGAGCAGTAATAGAGCGTCTGCCCTGTGTTGCCGTTCGTTTTATTAAACCAATCCACGCCAGAAGTGCAAGCCGCAGGCAGGCTGGTTCCGGACTGAAATGGAGATGTGTACCCGGCTGATCTGAAGTCAACCGCGTGCGAAGATGTGCGACCACTGCCGCCGTTCTCGGTCGATGAGCTAATCATGAGCGGTATAATCGTGCCGGGGCAGTCCGAGTTCCCGCCCGCCCAATTGTCATTGCTGACCAGAAATCCCAAGTGGAACGAGTTGTACTGCGCCATCGTGCAGACCTGCGACCCCGTATAGTTATTGTTCATCGCGTAGAGGTTCGCATTGTCACCATCCGTGTTGGCGAACACAGTGTTAGCGCTACCGTAGAGTTTATTGCCGATGAAAATCAGGTTGACCGTCTGGCTGGCGTCAATGGAAGGAACACCCGCAGAAAGCGCCGCTTCCATCGTATTCCCGGTAAACGTAAGTGGCGGGTCGATTGCATGGCCTGTGACTACCAGCAACTGTCCCCCGCCTTCTGAATTCAAGCCCTTGATCGTCTGCGCCTCTGACCAGTTGGCTAGTTTGAATTCTATGGTGTTCGATTGAGTCTGCCAATTTTCAGCCTGAAAACTGCCGTTAGTTTCATTCAGAGCATTTGTGCAGTACGTGATTTGGGCATGATAAAATTGCTGAGTCTTAGCATTGGATGATGGCCCTAACTGAATCCCAATTCCTCCCGCTGCGGGCTTACCAGCAGTTCCACAAACTACCACAAGATCATAGAACTTCATATTCTCAACGTTATTGGCGGAAGTCGGAGCGATGCTGATGCCTTTGAACGTCGAGCGATTCACGTTCTCATAAACTGTCACGCGACGGAAGGTATTGTCGGTTGTGATCTGCGATGGCGATGCGTCCTGGTCAATCACAATCCCCACGTCGGCTTGGTTCGGCCCTGCGTCAGTAACAATCGTGAATCCCTCGAATAGAGAGTCCTGAGTCTTGATGCTCATCACGGTCCCACCAGCAGCGCCGTACCAGAGGAAGGATGATCCAGCCGTGGTCGGCGTTTGCGTTCCGCGTGATTCCCCGAGGGCGATGAATCGAAGTTGGCTCAACACGGGAATATTGATCGTGCTAGTAACTTTAGTCTGACAGGGATTTGGCATTATCACGGTATGTTGTGTGATCGTCCCCGCTGCGATTGCGGCAAATAGCGTGTTCCACGCGCTTGTGTCATCGGTCGATCCATCGCAAGTTACCCCTTGCTGAAGCGGGTTAATCGGAACGGATTTGCCTGAGCATACACCGAAGGTCGATGCGCTTGCCCAGCACTGCATATCCTGTACCGATGTACCAGCGGGGGAGCTACCCCCGCCACCTGCAGCCGCGCCCCAGATCCCAGATTGGCAGGTATAAAGCGTGCCATTGGGTGTGAGCAGGTCAATTCCGGTTGCATTGCACGTCCCAGACGGCGCGACGGTCACATAAGCGATCTGGCGGTTGACGACCTGGCCCAATGCCCCCAGGACGAGGAAGACTAGCAGCAGGAGCAGCTTGAGTGTGCGTTCCATTTGTGGCAATGCTAACACGTTCGGGGCGGGATTAGAATAGAATGTTCGTCATGGCGGTCAAACCCAGGCGGATGTTAACAAAAGAGCGGGACGGCGCCCGCGGCTTGGTGCCGACCGGAGCCGACGCGCACCTCGATACGGAGTACGCGCGGTATCTGGATGATATTGGTCTCGCCTCGGACCCGGCGCTCAAGGCAGCGCTCGCCAGTTCGCCGGACATCCGGTTCCAGCTGTTCCTGAAATACCTCGCGCTCCCCTCGTCGGCAAAGACGAAGCACCCGCTGGTTTACTGTGCCAAGCGCGCGACGATCGACATGTCGGAAATGATGGCGTGGGTGTCGAAGGCGCACAACGCCCGCGCGCTCGCGCTCGCCCAGGCAGCGGCGCCGAAGATCAACCAGGCGATGGCGGTCGATGCCGAGTCGCGATTCGTTGCGTGCGAGCGCTGCGACGGGTTTGGTTATGTCTCAACCGATCCGGGTCTGCCGGAAGACACGCCTGGGTATCGGCTGCTGCGTCAGGACGTCGAGACGGGGAAAGATATTTGGGTCAGGACCTGCCCGAATGGTTGTGATCGCGGGAAGCTCCGTGAGCCGGGGAATGAGTTCGCGCGGGAACGGCTCTTGGAGCAATCCGGGCTGATAAATAAGAAAGGGATCGGGCTACAACTGGTCCAGCACTTTGGGGGGCAGTCGATGCCTTCAGCGGTGTCACGCCTGGACGTGATGACCATCGACGTTGAGCCGGGATAATCCTGGGGGCTGCCATACTTTGCCGGGTAAGCCGCGGCGCCTTTCCCTGGCGTTTCTGGACTTAGGCCCCCATCGGTTGCAAGTGTACCAGCTTTACAACGTGCAATGCAATCGAATACACTAATCCCATGCTCTTCAAGCTCGGCTCACGGATCAGTCAGTTCCTCCATCCGTTCCATTCGATCGCGAAGTCGCTCGCGGTGATTGCCGAACTCTACGAACTAGAACTCGCCGAGCGCAAGCCCGCGATCCGCCGGGTCACTGAAGCGCCCTCCCGCTCTGATACCACGGTCATGTACACCGGACGCGAGGACGAGCGGGAAGATCCCTTCGCGCCGGAGGACGACGAGTGGGAAGGCTCGCTCAGTTAATGCGAGAGATCAAGAATCACGGTGATTGCAAGCACGTCGAAGAGAACGCGCCCCGGCATCAGTGCCCGTATCGCTATGACGTGTACAACGATCCCGACCCGGAATATTGTAACTGCTGCGAAGCCTGCACGACGGAATGCGCGCAGGATATTTGAATGTATTCGCCCAACATAACTGACCGGAGGCTCTTCGCCGCGCAGAAAGCCGGACTGAAGTTCAAGCGGCTCTCTCGGGATCGCTCGCTGGAGATCGCCGGCAAGCTGGAGAAACTCCGCCGCGCGCAGGATGGCGCTCTCTTACCAGACGGGCAGTTAGCGCGGCCACTAGACGCCGCCGAGAACGAGTTCATCGAAAGCGAGCGGATTCTCTGCAAGGCGGACTTCGAATACTACCTCTCGCGATACCACGCGCTGGATCGGGACCCGGGAGTCGGAACCGAGAGTGGGATCGGTCCGGCGAAGCTGCTAGAGTCCCAGCGCAAGTTCATCCGCGATCTTGGTCGGCGCGAGGAAGTGGTCCACGCGGAGTACGCGCGGCATAAGCACACCGCCGGGATCCTGGTCTACGCGCACAAGTGCCGGCAGGTGGCGTTCACCGCGACGGCGGGCGCGGCGAAGATTCACCGGATGCTCTTCTGGCCCGGGACCAGGGCATTCGCCGCGACGCTCAAAGACGGTCCCGCAGGGACGGGCGAGCTCTACAAGCGCGATCTCACGGCGATTCAGAACCTCCCGTTCTGGCTGTATCCCGGCGATCCGTATCCGAACGTGAAGGATGAGGAGATCGGGTTCCGCGCGCCGCTCTCGACCCGGATGAGCTACCAGGCCGAGAACCAACAGACCGGGATTGGGACTGGGACCCAGCAGGATGTTTCGCACCTGACCGAGGTTCCGCTCTGGAGTTATCCGCAGCGCATACGATATTCGTTCATCCCGTCCATTCCCAAGAGCATCGGCACGCTCCATGTGCAGGAGGGGACCAGCGCGGGGAAGGGCGGGTACTGGCAGGAGGTCTCCGAGCAATGCCGCGCCCGACGTGCAGGATTTGAAGATTGGATCTACATCTTCGTTCCCTGGTATCTCAACAGCACAAAGTACGTGGCAAACGCGCCTGATGACTGGCGGCCGGAGGAGCACACGCTCAAGCACGCCGAGATGGTCGCGCGCACCTCGCCGGAGTTCAACAACGGCATGACGGTTCATCTCACGCGGAACCAGTTGTACTGGTGGCAATCTACCCGGGCGATGCACGCGCAGAATAATGAGACCGCGAGCTTCCTCGCGAACTATCCTGCGACGCCCGAGCAGAGCTTCACCAACTGGGCGCAGGGCGCGCTCCCGGTCGCGTTACTGGAGCGGATGGAACTCGATGTCCAGGACCCGAGACCATACGAGGTGCACGTCGCGACATGACACCCAATCTACAAAAGCGTTGGTATTGGAGTTGGGATTGGATCAAGCGCACATTTATTTGTTGGCGCTGTCACGGGCTGAAACTCCCCAAATGGCACGATCACGGCGACGGCTGGGGCGGCTATTTGATTTATTGCGCCCGCTGCCGTAATCATTTCAAGCGCACGGGTGCGATGCCATGATTGAGTTCCCCGAGATGCTTCACGTCGCAGGCTCGCACATCGAGCCGTACTGCGAGGAGTCCTGGGAGAGCGTGCTGAACTCCAAGGACCCGCGCGGAATTTTGCTCATGTGGCACCCACCCCGCAAAGGCGCGACGTATATCATGGGCGGCGATCCCACGCAGGGAATCACGGGCTGGTCGCGTGGGACGCGCGCGGACGGGGATCACAAGGTCGACAACGCCGCGCTTGAGATCTTCGAGGTCGACGGCCTCAAGGAGCCGATCCTGAACGAGCACGGCGTCCAGCTGATCGATGATCTGACCAAGCGCCCGCGCTGGCACTACCGGGATCTGCAGGTGGCCGAGTTCGCCGCGCCCTGCGACGCGGTGGAGTTCGCGAGGGTCGCGAACGTGCTCGGCCGGATCTACGCCGGAGACGAAGAGGACCAGTGCGAATTTATCTACGAAGCATGGCCCGGCCCGGGGATGCTCACGACGCAGGAGCTGCTCAGGCTCGGATACGGGAACCTGTGGATGTGGGAGTACATTGACTCCGTCGCGGAGGAGACCACGCGGATCGGCTGGCGCTCCACACGCGAGTCGACCAAGCTGCTCTGGTACCGCGCCCGAAGACATCTCATGAATCGCAATGCGAAGATCAATTCCAGGTTCCTGCTGGACGAATACGCGAACGCCGAGATCGACCTGGAGAAAATGCGCGCCCGCGCGGCATACGGATATCATGATGACCGGTTCGTCGCGGCGAACCTTGCGTTCTGGGGCGGGCATGCCTGGACGTATGAGGTGGAGCGGACGGAGGAGCCCGTGACCACTAAGGTGATCTCGGATTTTCAGCAAATGGCTCCCACGCTCGACTCCGGCGGGACTTACAGCGATTGGTTAGCGACCGCCACGGCGGACTGGGATTGATCGCGCTCCTTGCACGGTGTATCATCAACGCATGGCCCAGACGAAGACCGCTCCTGCTCCCAAGATGACCGAGGAAGTGCTCGACAAGAAGTGTTACATCACCAACTCGGTCGAGGAAGGCGGAGTGATTGTGCACTTCAAGATCGACCCCCAGGACTGGACGCGGCTCCAGCGCCGGATGGGTCCGCAGGACCCGGCGACTTATATGTGGGAGAACCACCTGTACCGGATGATCATGGGGGCAGTCTACTGATGCCACACGAACCCGAGTATTTACGCTTCTGGTTAGGAATGCTTATCATTGCCATCGTTAATCTCATTGTGGATCTGCGTATGCCGCTGCCGACTTGGACATTCTTCTCGCAGCTAAGCGCATGGGCGCTATACTGTGCCTGGAAAGTACTTAACGCCAAGGCCGAATGAGACGGACGCTCTATCTCTGGTGGTGCGGCGGGTGCAAGACTCAGAACGCCGCCACGCACACGCATTGCATTCGCTGCGGTACATCGCGCAAGGAGAAGCATGCGCAGGTCCATACCTCCGAACGCGCGGTGGTCTACTACAATCCAGCGACTGGAGAGCGCCGCACGCCGCCCCGCGCGGACCAACCGATGCCTGAGGTCTATGCGCGACAGGGTTACGAGCGGCGGGAGATCCTGAACATGACACAGTACGAGCGCGATACTGGACTCGTACATGAGGCGACTAGTTTCCATCCGGGAAACGAACCCTCACCGAGCATGGACCCTCCGCATCCGAAGATGCCCCGCGAAGCACGCGAGCGTTTGATCGACGACGTCCGGGCGGCGATTGCGAGCGGGCCGTTCACGGACGAGTCGCCGGATGGGCAAGTGTTCACCGCGGTCGCCCCAGTTTGATACAATATTGCTGCTAGGTGACAACACATGAATGGCCCGGAGTCACGTCCCGGGCCATTTGTGTTTCTAATCACTAGAGTCCCGTGTATAATCGGGACCAATGGGACTCACCCTCGCCGCGCCCCGTCAGGACTTCTACGACCTCCCGCCGCTGGTTTATGACGAGGAGAAGCCCGGCACGCGGGACTTCGAGATCCTCGCCTGGTGCGACGAGCGGCTCCGCCGCGGCATACGATTTGTAGAGAGCCAAGTCGGATACGACAAAATCGAGGGCGCGATTAAGGAGATCTTCGCGTATGAGAACTCGAACACCACCTCTTACGCCCCGGTCCCGCTGCGCTCGAACGTCAGCGTCACCCGGGCGAACTTCGTCGCCAAGATCGCCGAGGACCTGACAGCGCAGCTCACCGACACTCGCTACTTCTGGAACTACTCGACCGAGAACGCCAAGTACCAGCCGCAAGCTCGCATATCGAACAAGTCCGCCGAGCGCTGGTACGCGGACCGGCAGATCGCCCTGCGGATCGGCGACGTGATCCGTTACTACACCGTCGCCGGGACCGGCTTCGCGCATCTCTACTACTCCCGCCGGATCCAGGACATGATGGTCGAGGCGGAGGACCCGCGGAACGTCTTCCCGATCGATCCGCTCTCTTACCACACGGTGCAAGATAGCCTGGGGATCATCCTGCGCCGACCACGCACGCCGGACTGGGTGAAGGAAGAGTACGACAAGACCGTCCGGCCGGACGTGGGAGGTCCTGGGACATTCTTCGGCTGGCTCACCCGGATCATCGACGGCCCTGGGGAACGCGGCGGGCCGCTCTCGAAGAAGTCCCGCGCGGACTCTCCCATTCCGCACTCGGATACGGTCTACGTCAACACGATGTACCTCACGGACAACAGGCTCAACACGAGCGGGCGCACCGTGCGCATGGGCAAGTGGGAGGACGACAAGCCATCCACGCCTTGGAGCTACGAGGTCCCCAAGGGCGCGCCGCTTTATCCGTTCAAGCGCATGATCGTCTGGGGCGGCGGCGCGAAGCTCTACGACGGCCCGAGTCCGTACTGGCACGCGAAGTTCCCGGTGATCAAGCTCACGCTGAATCCCTGGCCGATGAGCTGGTTCGGCAAAGCCCCCTTATGGGACTGTATTCCTTTGCAGAATTCCATCAACTCGAACCTCCAGGTGATCGACACGCACAATCGGCAGGTCGCGCAGCCGGGGATGGTCGCAGATCGGAATGTCTCCCAGGCGGAGATCCGGAAGATGGACACCTCCGCTCCCGGGTACAAGATCAAGACGAACATGGCCAGCGGCAAGGGGATCACGATTGTCAATCCGCCGCCGCTCGACGCGATGATCATGACCGCGATCCAGTTCGCCCAGGACCTGATGCAGAAGCTCTCCGGAGTGGCTGACCCGGGGACCATGGCGAACCTGGGGCAGATTCCCTCCGACGACACGATTGACACGCTGATGAAGGCGATGACGCCCTCGAACCGGCTGAGGTCAAGGATCCTGGAGGGATTCTATACGGAATTTGCTGAGCAGTATCTGTACTGTCATTGGGAGTGGGACACGCTCTCGAAGAGGCTCGCGCAGTTCGGCCCCGCCGGCGCGCTCAAGGAGGATTTCGATTACGATCCGAAAGTGGGGATTCCCGACGACGTCCCGGACGGTGATCCCGGGGATATCGCATCGACCGAGGACGCGCTCGGCACGGACAATCCCCGCCCGCTCTACCAGCGCGCCCGGGCGATGCTCCAGAGCTTCGTGTGCAAGTTCGACCCGAGTTCGCTGCTGAACTCCGCCGCGCAGCAGGAACTGATGAAGTATTTTCTGCTCGCCAAGATGGGCTACGTTTCTGTGTTCACGCTCCTAGATAAGATGGGCGTGCAGAATTTCGCCCCGCCCGGGCTCTCCGTGCCGGACGATGAGATCGGGCGGCTCGCGCTCCAGCAGTCACTTGGGATCGGCATGATCGCGAATGCCCAGGGGCGGAAGGCGACGGATTCTGCGCCGCCGTCGCTTGGGGAGAACTCCGCCGGGCCGACCATCCAGACCAGCTAGGATCGCACGTTGTATTTCCTGTCCTCTCAACAACTTAGTTGACTTCCCCCCGGATTGCCCGTATTATTTCTGCTAATGGCTCTCGTCGGTTCCATAACTGCCGGACACACGAACGATCCCGGGATGAACGAGCCGCTCCAAGGCTCCCGCAAGGCCGCGCTCGGCCCCGGACAGGGGACCATGGGCAGGAAGCTCCGCGGGGATTCGACGCTGTTCGGGCGGAAGCACTCGGGATCCGGCGGCAAACTCGGCAAGACTTCTCAACTCTCCGCAGGTCTCTCCAGACTGCGTGGCAAAGGGGCACTCGCATAATGGCAAAAAAGAAAATGGACGAGAAAGCCGAGCACGGAATGGGCAAGAAGGAAAAGTCCGGCAAGAACCCGTTCGCGAAGGCTAAGGGCGGGATGAAGAAGTAAGATGGCCCACGGACGCAAGTCGGAGAAGGCATCGACCATGGGCGGGCGCGGCGGAAAGGCTCGCGGTCCGCAGATGACACGGAAGAGCACGGGCTTCGGTGCGCGGGTCGCTGCTCCCGGATCAAAACGCAAGAGTGCGCCCGGACTTGAGGGACCGCACGAGGGATTTAAACCGTAATGTCACCAAGTCCTGGAGCATCCGCCGCTCCGCTGCCTCCGCTGCCTGATCTTGGATCGGCTAGTGGAACCGGCGGCGGCCAAACCGGCGGACCGCCTCCAGGATTGATGTCAGCGCTTGTGAGCGGGATCGCTCCAGTGAAAAACGGAGTGGATGGAATTTTACAGGCGTGCAGGGCGATCGTCCAGAGCGGCGCGGTCCCGGGCGCGGAACAGATCTGCGGCCAGATCGTCGCGCTCGCCACGTCGCTGCTCCCGATGGCCGCGCAGTCCGCGCTCCAGCCGGGTGGTGCGCAGGGCGTCGGGGCGATTCCAGGAGTCGGCGCACCAGGACCCGCTCCAGCCGGACCGGGCGGCCCACCGGCGCCCATGGCCGGACAGTAGGAAGGATTTATGACAAGAGACGAGTTTATTGCTTACATGACCAACGGACTGGACGCGGACTCCGCACAGACCGTCCGCGAGTCGATCCAGGCGGCGTTCAAGAACTCAGTGGTGGCCAGCCGCGCCGAACAGCTAAAAGGCGCATCCGAATGGGACGCGCTCGCTAAACGCGAGGCGGATCTCAAGGCCGAACTGGAGGGTGGTCCCGAGAAGCCCGGCGCGAAAGCTTACCAGGAGTGGTACGCCAAGAACTACCCCGCCGTACAGAAGCTCATGCAGGACAAGGCGGCCCTGGAGGCGAAATACGGCACGCTCGACGCGCCCAAGGGAGACGTCAAGGTGGACGACAAGAAAGTCGATGATAAGTCTCTCGCGGGACTGAGCGCCGCCGATGTCGCGAAGCTGGTGGACGAGCGGATTCAGGGCGGCTACGCCGATCGCTGGTCGAATCTGCTCACCGGGATGGGCGGAGTGGTCCAGCGTCACGTCTTTGCTGGACGTAAGACCCCGATTGATATGAAGAAACTCGCGGAACTTGCGGCTGCTAACGGCGGAGATCTGGATCGCGCTTACGACGAGTACGACAAGCCGGAACGCGAAGCTGCGGCCAAGATCGACGAAGAGAAGCGCATCAACCAGCGCGTGAACGAAGAGCTTCAAAAGCGCGGAGCGCACGCGAACTTCCCGGCCGGTGCGGACGCGACTCCCGGGACACTCTCCCGCGACCGCGATGCCAGCAAATTCGATCGCGGTGCCATGGAGCGCGATCTGGTCAACACATTTATCTCAGGCGAAGAAGGCGGCGGTAAGCTGACCGGCTTCGGCGTGAATTAATGCTCGAACGATTCCAAGACGACGCTCCGGGCGAGATGGAACGCAGGCGGAAGATCGCCGCAGCGCGGACCATGCACGGCCATCGTATCATGCCGAAGGGCAGTGCAGAGTATCGCACCTGGACGGCTTGGGTTTGGATGCGTCGTCGATGTCTCGACGCAAAGCTGCCGGACTTTCATCGGTACGGCGGTCGTGGTATTAGATTTGATCTTGCGTGGAACGACTACGTGCAGTTCCTGGCGGATATGGGATTGGCCCCTGCGGGCAAGTCCTTGGACCGCATCGACAACATGGGCAACTATGAGCCGGGGAACTGCAAGTGGTCAACTAAGCAAGAGCAGGCTCGCAACCGACGTTCGAGTCATTTGATTGTGATTGAGGGGCAAGAGAAAACCCTGGCTGAATGGTCCGAAATCTCCGGTGTACAGTCTTCGACTATCCGGGCGAGGATCAAATACGGGATGTCAGGTAACGCTTTAATACTTCCCGTTAAGTAACTGATTCAAGGAGGTTTACCGTGCCAGATACGGCCACACAAATAACTGTAACGACCCGCAGGTACATCGACACCAACCCGCAGTTGCGCGACTTGGTGTTCAACCACGACCCAATGATGTCCATGATCGGCGAGGAATGTCACGACGAGATCGAGGGCGGGTCGAGCTGGAACGACAATATCGAATACGACGTGCAGGACGGCGGGCCGTATTCGAAGGGTCAGGACCTCCCGGCGGACCAGCGTCAGATCGAGCAGCAGCTCCGGTTCGATCCGAAGTACAACACCATCATGATCCCGTTTTACAAAGAGGACATCAAGGTGCTGAACGTGGGACCGCTCGCGGTGGTCAAGCTGGTCGAAGAGCGCGTGGACGCGGCGTTTATTCAGCTCGGGGCGCAGGCGGCGCTGCAGATGTATCTCCAGGGGCAGACCGGGAACTTCGTCAAGTTCCCCAACGGGCTGCTGGAGGCGATCTCGGACGGGGTCAACCCCGGCTGGGACGGCTCGACGTACCCGATCTACGGCACCCTCACCCGGAGTCTCTACGGCGGCAGGATGCTGAGTCCGAAGCCGTTCAACTTCGCCGGGGGCGCCATCACGCTCCCGATCATGGAGACACTCTATCAGAGCGTGAACTATGGCTCCGGCAAGTACGAGATCAACGTGATCGGCACCACGCCCACGGGATTCGGCTTCATCCGCAATAACTACCAGACCCAGCAGCGGTTCCAGAACGTCTCAGTGGGGAAGGCAGGATTCCGCGGGCTGGAATACAACGGCGCAAGTATCATGGCCTCGCGCTACGCGCCCGGCAGCTATCTGATGAATCCGGCAAATGGTGTCGCCCCCACGACTCCTCCGGCCGCTGCGAACGGGACCAACGACCGAGTTGCAGTGCGTATGTTCAGCTACGCGACCTCCGGCGGCGTAACCGCGTATCCGGCCCCTGCCACCATGTTCGGCAACGGCGCGGGCGGCGGGTCGAGCGTCTTCGGCGAGACCATCTGGTTCATGAACATCCGGAAGCCGATGGTGAAGTACCGCACCAGCAAGAGCAAGCCCTTCGACGGCTCGCTCGACGACGATGGGTTCATCCCTTCGGCAGGCAATACGAAACTCGTGGGGAAGGTCCTGCTCGCGCAGAACTTCACCTTCCTCCCAGGATATTTTGCATACGGTTACAACTTCCAGTCCTAAGGCATGACAAGGAGATAGGAGACATTCAATGGCACAGGTCTACAAGCGAATTGCAAATCCTTACATGCCGCAAGGCACGCCGGACAAGACAAATGCGAAGTCCCCGTACTACGCCCCCGGCGAACTCGGCTGTTACTTCAACGACGAAAACACCGGGAACCAGTACCTGCGCGTCCAGGTGGATTCCGGCGCGACGTCGAGCACCGGCATCGGCCACACGCCGCAGATCGGCGAGGTGATGTACTGGAAGTCGGTGGCAAACGCGATCGTGACCAACGACAAAGCCCAGTGCGATCTCGGCGCGACCGCGGCGCCCAACCGGATCGCGGGAGTGGTCGGCCCCACGGCTCCTACGGTCACCCCGAATACCAACGGCGACGACGGCGCCCCGCTGATGTACATGACGGATCTGATCGTCAAGACCGGCCCGACGCCCGGATATGTGCAATGCTCCGGCGCGCCCACGGCCGGGCAGACGGCGTCCGGCAATACTAGCGCGAACACGGCCAACACCGTCGCGACCGCAGCCGGGACCGCGACTCCCTCCGAGATCGTCGGAGTCTTTACGGGTGGCGCGAGCGTCACGCCCACCGGCTCGACCGTCACGTATCCCTGCGACATTAACATCGGCTTCGCCGACTAGGAGCAAACATGGCAGTCCAAACTGCAACGACTGTTGGCAAGCGGCACGTCGCCGGGGATATGGTGTTCCGCGTGTACGTGATGGGGACAGTAGCGTCGGGAGATACGTTTGTCGTCCCGCAGTCCGGAATCGAGATCGTGGAGTTCATGCCCACGATCGCCACGGCGACCCCATCCGTCTCGGCAATTACGGAAGGCCCCGGAGACGCCACGGCCACGCTCACCTTTGTCAGCCAAGCATCCTGGACGGGGCGGATCGGCGTCTGGTCGCGGCGGGGCTGATCTAATGCGAACAGCGCGTTCTACCTCGACCATACGGGAGTGCTTGCACTCCAGTCAATTCGAGCGAACGCTTCAATCGATTATGGTTTCCCGGCTTAAGCCCAAGTTGTTTGGTGATGCAGCGAAGGCTATGGCCCGCATCCCAAAGTTTTTTGACCTGCTGGGCTCGAATTTCGTCTATAGTTGGACGGTTGATCCAATCTACAATCTGGTCCAGCTTAGCTTGTTTATCTTTGGCGTAAAAACCAACGCGCGACTGGAACACCTTGATACTTGCCGCTCGGGTGATATGCAGGACACGACATGGTTTTCTGTTTTGCATCCGGCGCACAGGCCATTCCGTCCACGCAATACCAAGTGCAGTGAGAAAAGTTCCGCACAGATTCATCAAGATGGGATCGGTGTTCGTTACAGTGACGTAGTAAGACGTATGTTTACGCCCAGCAGATTGTTTGCGAAAGCTAACGGAACCCTCGCCGTCGAAAAAACCTCGCAGCCATCCAGCCATGTAAGATTTGGATTCATAGCGCGCCATACCATCTATAGTAACCAATTTGATCCAATTATGGGGGTGGCACTTGGCTGAGAAATGGATTCAAGGTGCCATAAAGAAGCCGGGCGCTCTCCACAAAGAACTTGGAGTACCGCAGGGCAAGAAGATCCCCGAGGGCAAGCTGAAGAAAGCCGAGCACGCCGGCGGGAAGCTGGGCAAGCGCGCCCGGCTCGCCGAGACGCTCAAGGGAATGCACAAGGGTTGAGCCCGTTTCCTCCGAACCTACGACAGGTTGGTCTTAGACCCGCCTGCCTTTTTTAGCTTATGGGTGACAACTTCAACTCGCTCTGGAACAGGCTCCAGAACCGCTGCGCCTGCGGACCGGTCCTCGCCCAGCAGATGATAAATGACAGTTGGCACACGCTCCAGGCGATGGAAGAGTGGAGCTGGCGGCGGAGGAGCTTTACTATCGCCCCGCCTGATCTCTATATCACCGGCACGGTGAGCACCAATGTCGCCGCGGGGAATCCGTTCCTGCTGACCGGAGTCGCGACCGCCTGGACTCCCCAGATGATCGGCCGTCAGATCCGCCTGGGCGGCCTGCTCTACCCGTACTACACCATCGTAGGCTGGCTCAGCGCGACCCAGATTCTGATCGACCAGCCCTGGGCCGGGGCGGATGTGGCGGATGTCACGTACCAGATCCTCCAGCTGTGGTTCCCGGTCCCGGAGGACTTCGGATACTTCTACCTGGCGGTGTCGATCAAAGACGCATATCGGATCTACACGGACTTGACCCAGGCGGAATTGGGACTGCTCGACCCCCAGCGGACCAACCAGGGCCAGACCTATGGGATAGCGTTTTATGACTTCTCGCCCCAACTCGGCGGGATCGTCGGGCCAGTCGTGCCGGTCACCTCGCCGACGGATCCGACTCCAATCAGCACGACTTCGCTCGGGTTCAGCTACCCGGCGAACGCCACTTATGTGATCCAGGTCGTCGCGCCCGGAGTCTCCGGAACCGCGACCTTCGCGTGGCTCCGCGCCGGGCAAGTTGCGTTCCAGCCGGTCCAGGCCACCTCGGACCAGCCGATCGATCTCTCCGACGGGGTGCAGATCTACTGGCCCGACGGCGTGACCTACGTCGCCGGGGATCTGTTCGTAATCAACTGCGTCTCGCAGGTGAGCGGCGCCGTCCCGCGGTATGAGCTGTGGCCCGCCCCGACCTTCTCTGGCTATCTCTATCCGTGCATCTACATCGCCAAGGAATACGACGTCACGCAGCAGAATCCCACGCTCCCGCCGTTTGTCGCCAACCGCGGCGAGATCCTGCTGGAGATGACGCTGGAGAAATGTGCCATGCTCCCCAGCTACATGCAAGAGGGCGCGGGCACGCAGGCGAATCCCTATTATGACCTGAAGCTGGCCCAGATGCACCGGGCGCACTGGCAGGACATGCTGATCGACTTCAGGAACAACGACCAGAACGTCGGGATCTCCGTGCTCGGCTACCAGAACCTCAGCTATGCCGGACCGTTCGCCGGACCATACGGGATCTTCTTCGATGGCGGTTACCAACAACAACACGCTCCGACTTTGTAGCGTCTCGTGTTAAGATCGAACCCAAAGGAGTTCACCCATGGCTGAAGAAGTGAAAGGCAAGACCGCATCCGGGCTAGAGGGCGCGGGCGCAGGATACAACGGCGGGAACGCTCCCACCTCGGCAGAACTGAAGGCCCCGGTCAAGATCTATCCCGGCGCGTCCAAGCTCCCCACGACCCCCGGCAAGGGACTGATCGAAGGTCCATGCTCGGGCAAGCCGGGCTACAAATAATCGCTAGAATGTGCCTTACGCTCAGATCACCCTCGCGAACTTCATCGCCCAGCTGGGGACTAATCTCGACGACACTGCTGGGCTCTATTGGACCGACGCCGAAAAAACGTTCGCGGTCCAAGAGGGCCTCCGCGTCTTCGGGGCCGTCACAAGCTACTGGCGCACGCGCGGGGGATTCTCAACCTCTCCCGCCGCGACGTATTACGATCTCAGCGTAGTCCTCCCGACCCTGCGCACCCGCACCTGGACCCTCCAGCAGCTTACCCAGGAGATCCAATTCACGCTGCTAGAGGCCGCGAATGGAATCTCCGGCGCGGGAATGAGCGGGCAGGTCCAGATCCAGAACATCCTCCAGGCCATCCAACGCGCCCGGAACCGATTCGTGCTCGACTCCCGGCTCCCATACTCGGCAATCGTCGCGCCCCCGGGCGTCCCCCCGCCCAACGGGCTAGTGCAGTTCGACCAGTCGGTGATTTATCTTCACCGCGCGGCTTGGCAAGACTTCGGCTCGGGCGGCACTCCCGGCGCCTGGACGAATCTATGGCGCGAGGACGCCTGGCAGGTCGATCACGGCTCCCCGCGCTGGACGATCGAGCCCGGAAGTCCCGTGCAGTACTCCGAAGCAGAGCTCGCTCCGCTCCAGGTGCAACTCTCCCCTGCGCCGACCAACTCCGGAGCGCTGGAGATCCTCGGAATCCTCTCCAAGACGCTCGATCTCACCGATCCCAACGAGACCTTCGGCATCCCGGACGAGTGGATCCACGCGGTGAAGTACGCCGCGCTCGCCGATCTCTTTGGCCCGAACTCCCAGATCTACGATCCGCTCCGCGCCCAATACTGCGAGACCCGGTACACACAAGCGCTCGATTTCGCCAAGTCCGCCCGGAGTCTCCTGCGCGTAATGGTGAACGGGGTGCCGCTCGGGATCGACTCGCTCGCCGCGCTCGACGCGGGCCAGCCGTTCTGGCGGAATCAAAGCGCAATGCCGAATCTCGCCGGCGTGCTCTACGACATCCTGGCGTTCTCCAGTCAGGTTCCAGGGAGCGCGGGCGTCACTTGCGACGTGGTCCAGTCCGCGCCCATCCCGATCGCGTCCTCCGACTTCATCCCGCTCGGCGAGGAAGATCTGGGCCCGCTCACGGACTACTGCACCCACATCCTGACCATCAAGTGCGGCGGGAAGGAGTTGTCGAGCACTATGGGCGATTACGATAACTTCGCCCGAGCCTGCGCCCAGCGCCTCGGGATCACGAAGGCTAAGGTCCGGATGCTGGAGCCGCTCTTCGGCATGGCAGGACGGGAATGGCAAGCGCGCCCAGACCGGATGGAGGCCGCGCGCTAATGTCCTTCATGGGGCCCATTCCGCCAGTTGCCTCTTCCCAAACGAGCAAGTTATTTGCGCCTGCTGCGCCCAAGCCCGCTCCGATTATCCCGCCGGTCCAAGCTGCCGCGTCTGATCCGCTGGACTTCACTGCGCACTATAACACCCCAATCCCGCCCGCGCGTCAAGCGGCATTTGACCAGTGGGTCCAAGCACGCACGGCAGCCGGACGGAACCCGCTCAATGACCGATATGATTACGACGTGAATGGATATTTTTTGTCCGGCGCTGCCAACGACCCGCGCGGCCACGGACCGGATACGTTCAAGAAACCGAACCATCCGACGTTCTCCAACGAGAGCCAGTATCACGGCCGCGATGGGAACTATGGCGGGAGATGGATCACTCAAAACGGCGGGAGTTTCTACGAGCCCTCGTCGCACAATATTCGAATGCACGGGATTGATAAGCTCAAGCAGTATTTCCAGCAGGTCGAACCCGAGACGCAATTGCTCGTGCCGCCTATGAGCCCACAGCAGATCGGTGCGGGAGTGATCCGATGACCCTCGGCGAATACATCCTGGAGCTAAAGGACGCCCTCGCCGCGCTCCAAGCGGAAGTCGAAGCGCTCAAAGCCCGCGTGCTCGAACTTGAATCCCGGCCACGCGCAAGGAGTGCTCGTGCCTGAGATCATCCGCCTCCCCACACGCATGGACTGCGACGGCCTGGACGTCATGCACCCCGCCGACCGGATGCCGCCCAAGACCTTCCCCGTGCTCCAAAACGCGCGGGTGGTTGAGGAAGGGCGGCTGGAATCCCGCCCCGGATACACGCCCTACGACACCGGCACCCGCGTGCACTCCATGCGCAGGCTGAACGACCCGGCGGATCTGTTCAACACCGCCGGATACACGAACGTGGTTGGAGACGGGAATCTCCTGCGCGTCGGACCCCAGGGCGCTCTAGTCACGGTCGATCAAGACTACTCAGGGCACCCGCTCTCGCTGCTGACGTTCCGTCCGGACCAGTCCCCCGAGACCTGGATGTACGTGTACGACCAGAACAAACAGGCGAAGGTCAGGCCGGACGGGGTGGTACAACCCATCGGAGTCCCCCCGCCGGCGACCGGCCCGGTGGCCAACGCCACCTATGGCCCCCCGGCGAACGTCGACGCCTCGATCGGGCAGGCGACCGCCGGGTGGGCCCCGCAGGGCGGCGCCGGAGCCGTGACCCTGGGCGACCGTGCCTCGCAGATGTCCACCGGGACCGGACTCACGATCGGGACGATTCTTTACGACGTTGGCACCAATGGATGGTGCGTGATCGTCCCCGCCTCGGGCACTCCCGGGGATCTCGTGCCGGACCAAATGGGCAACCGGATGAAAGTGATCCTCCAGACCGGACCCGAGACCGTGCTGGTCCGCGAGGTCCATGCTGATGTTGGAACGACCACGATCGCCGGAATCCAGTACGACCTGGGAAATAACGGCGTCTGCACCATCGTACTCGCCTCCCAGCCCACAGGCGGGAACCTCCAGGCCCTCACCCGGAACTCGGTCCTGAGGCTGGGAGGGGGCGAGTACGTCCGGGTGCTCTCCGTCACGCTCTCCCCAGACGGCTCGACGTATTCGATCCGGTGCTCCACGCTAGCCACCCACTTCGCCGGGGACGCCGTCGCCGGGGCGCTCTCCTGGTACTGCTACACCGTGGGCACGCACGCCGCAGGCGAGACCATTGCTTCGCATTACATCTATGCCGCAGTCGCCAGCGCCACTCCGGTCACCAGCTCGCTCCTGGCCGCCTCGCTCTCGCTCAACCTCGGCTCCGCATCCTCCCGCCCGATCGACCCGGCGAACGACTGGATGCATATCAGCTTTTACTGCGACGCCCCGCAGAACCTCGGATACCTGCTGCTACAAATCTACATCGGCACCGGCGCGGCGAACGACTACTACGGCTGGACCGTGACGGCGGACACGCTCTCCAGCGGCTGGAACGAGATCCTCCTGCCGATCGCCAGCGCCGACCGGGTCGGCGCGCACACCGGGGATTCGCTCTCGAACTCCACCGGGCTCCAGGTGTTCGTCCAGTCCAACGGGCCGCTGACGTTTGGGTTCGACTGGTGGTATCTCTTTGGGACCTACGGGCCGACGGTCCAGCCCAATTCGCCGGTGGGACTCAGCTACGTCTCGACCAACCGGAACTCAGGGACAGGCGCGGCTAGTGTCCCGAGTCCTCCCCTGCGGTTCCAGCTGTTCCCGCTGCGCGAGCAGGTGCTGGTCACACCCCAGCCGAACGCCCTCGCATACAACGGCGTGCCATACGTCGACAAGCTCGACATCTATCGCCTGGGCGGATCGATCACGAACTTCACTTATGTGGGAACCGTCGCAAACAATGCACTCGCCCCGGCGACTTATGCAGACAACCTGCCCGATACCAGCATCGAGTCCTCTCCCCAAGCGGACTTCAGCCTGATCCAGCCCTGGCCGGTGCTAGTGCAACCACGCTCCGGGACCGTGAACGTGGTCGGCACCAAGGTGACTTGGAACTCCGGCGACTACTTCGACCTCACGCTGCTCTCGGCAAGCGTGATCCTGATCAACGGCGTCGCCTTCCAGACCTACGGGCAGTCCCGGATCGGCACGGACCTGGAACTCTTCCTCAACGCGGGCGTGCAGACGAACGTGCCGTACCAGATCGCGAGCCCGACCCTCGCCGCCCAGCCGCTCCCGCTCGCCTTCGGACCTCTGGAGGGGCCGCTCGCCCCGGTCGCCTTCGCCTTGGGCGATCTCGTCAACGCCGGGACGCTCTACTATTCCAATATCTCGAACCTGGACGCCGCCTCGGACCAGAACACGGTGGAAATCGCCCCGCCGGGCGAGCCGCTGATCTCGGGAGCAGTGTGGAACGGCTACGTAATTGTGGGCAGCCGAGAGAACCTCTATATCGCGCGCTACAGCTATCTCCAGACCCTCGGAGTCCCCGGCCAGACAACGTTCCAGTTCAATCGGCTGCCCTCGCCCTCCGGCGGGATGTGGTCCCGCTGGTCGGTGTGCGCCGGTGCGGACGGAGTCTACTTCCTCGGCCGCGACGGGATCTACCGCGCAACTGAGCAGGGCGCGGTGTCGATCACCGATCACCGGTTGTATCCGCTGTTCCCGCACGACGGGGAACCCGCCCGGACGAGCTATGGTCTGCTCCCGGTCAACATGTCCAACCTCCCAGCCCTGCGCCTCTCCGCCGCCGACGAGGACGTGTACTTCGACTATTCGACCGCGTCCGGAGCCTCGTAGGGTCCCATGCCGATCGTCACCCTCGCGCCGATCCTGGCCGATCCGGCGGATTTCTCCCGCCAGTCCGGGACCGAGATCAACCCGTTTATCTTTCTCAAGGGCTCCCTGATCTATCAGGTCCTGGTCGACAGTAACACCGGCGGACTCGCGGTGTTCAAGGCCACCGCCGCCGGCGTGAACTCCCTGGCGCTCGACGCCGCGAATGCCCCGCAGATCCGCAGCGGAGGTGCGCTGGTCTGCTATTCCGACCCGGCCTCCGCGATCATTTCCATCGCCTACCGCGAGACCGCCAGCTTCAACCTCGCGATTGTAGATTTTGACACCGCGACCGATACTTATGGAACTCCGATCGTCTCGACGCTGAACAGCGGCACGGCATTTGCGGCCGGGGCCGGGCTGTTCCATCGCACCAGCAACGGACTCTACTACATCATCTACCCCGTCGCAGGACAGCTTTCCTACCGGACCATCGACGGCGGCGGGACCACCTCTGCCGCCGTGGCCATGACCCCCGCCGTGAGCGCCGGACAGGGGATGTTCTACACGAAATTCGACGAGTCCACCGGGATCGCCTTCTTCTTTTATCTCGTGAGCATCGCCGGGGGACACTTCAACTGCATCACGCTCTCGGCTGCGGATGTCGTCGGAACGCTGGTAAACATCGACACCGATGGCGTCGAATGGGTAGAGGCGGTCATTCAGAGCGGCACACTCAGCGTCGCCTGGATCAACAACGACGGGAGCAAGGTAAAGACCTCCTCTGCGACCGTTGCCACGGCCCCAACTTTCGCGGCCTCCACCACCCTCGCCACATTAACGCCGCCCGAAGTAGCCACCTATATTTCGATTACCTTCATCGGCGCGACGCTCACGGTCCTCTGGTGCCTGACGGATCTCTCATTCGATCCGGGAGTGGACGAGATTGACTATTCCCAGTTCATCGCGAGCGCCTGGACCGCCCCTGCGGTGTTTTACGACGAACTCACCAATCCTCCCGCGGGCGGCTTGGCTTATCCCAATCAATTCGTCCACACCCTCCAGGTCTTGGGCACCGCGGGCGGCGGCTGGTTCGCCTTCACTGCGATGGAGACGGAAGCGGCTTGTACCGGGTTCATCCTGGTCGCCCCCGGCGCGGCCCCCCCGGTGCCCACGCTCCTCTGCCCGATTGTCTCGACCGCGATGATCGGCGTGCCATTCTCGACCATGCTGCTTGCGAGCGGCGGCACTCCGCCCTACACGTTCGCGATTCTCAGCTAAGACATGATCACGCTCACTCTAGCATCCGGCTCAGGGATCGAAGGCGGGACGCTCCCGCTCACGCTCACGATTGCCAGCACGAGCGGCGATGCCTGTACATCGGTGCAATTCACCCTCTCCTACAATCCCGCCGATCTCACCCTCACCAGTGCCGTCGCGGGTGCGTCCGCCACCGGCGCTTCGAAGATGGTGAACCGCGCCGGGAACCTGATCGTGATCTGGGGCCTCAACACGAATGTGATCGCCGACGGGACGCTCTGCACCCTGAACTTCTTGGTCTCTAACCCAGTCACGCACGGCTCGATTCCGATCACGCTCACATCCATCGTCGCCTCCGACGCGAGCGCCAATCCGCTCTCGACCACCGGGGTCGCCGGGACGGTCACCGTGAATATCGTCACCATTGCATGCCCCGTCGGCGGGGGGAGCGCGTCCAAGGGCCAGAATTATTCCGCGCAGCTACTAGCGTCCGGCGGCACTGGTCCGTATACTTTCACTATCACTGGATGAGCTAATGCCATTACCACCTGGGCTGACACTCGACCCCACCACCGGAGTGATCTCCGGCGTCCCCACCACCTCCGGGACCTTCGTCTACACCGCCCAGGTCACGGACTCGCTCGGGCAAACGGCAACGGTCACCTGCCAGATCGTCGTCCCGGCGCTCCCCCCGCCGGTGGTCCAGGCGTCGAACACCCTCCGCTGGCAGATCGAATCGGTGAACCGCCCAGGGCGGTGGTTCCGCCACGTCTACGCCGACCCAGTAGTGGCGCACTATCTGAACGAGCCATCCGCTTCGGACCCGAATGAACAACAACTGCTCCTGCTCGGCGCCCCGATCTGGCTCGCCGGCGGCAACTCCGACAACCACGTCCCGATCGACACGGTGATCCTGGTGCCATCCGCCGACGGCGGCGACGAGCGCGCCCAGAAGCTCTACCCGGACGCCATGCTCCAGCTGGACGGCGATGGACTGGTCCAAGTGACTCCCACCTTCCAGTCCGCGCAGGTCAACGCGCCCACCACGCAGGTGATCGCTGCGAACGGAATCCAGCAGGCACTGGTGAACATCGCCTCGCTGGCTAATCTCGCCCTGTACCGCAACATCGGAGTGGTCCTGGAGTGGACCGGCGGCCCGGACGGCCCGAGGATCTACGCCTGGGAGCCCGCCTGGTACCTCCAGCCGTACCTGTCGACATTCTTGGTCACGCAATTTTTGAATCTCTCGTATCCGGGTTGGAAAAGTTTTCGTAGAATGTATCCCGCGCTCATTTCAACTGCTCCCGTTACGTTTACAATCAAATGCCAAGACGGGCGCACCTTTACTTATGAGATTCCGAGCACCAATGGGCAATTATTCTTGCTTCCAATGATCGTGAATCATGGGGTCAAGGATTTGGCGTTTGCGCTACAGTTAGACGGCCACGGAACGCCCTTCGCATTATTTCCAGACGAGTTCGTTCTCGAAGCAAAAGGCTGGAAGGACCCGGAATACTTGCAATTGGCAGTATTCAAGACTTGATCCAGATCTTGTTCTTCACGATCTGAAGTATCAGCGAATTCGATACACCAAAACGTTTTCCAAGCGCGACTGAACTATTTCGGTGCCGATCGTGCGGTTTATATAAACTGCGAATGAGATCGACTTCAGCCCATGTTAGTTTGGCACTGACATTAGCTTCGCCGCGTTTAAGCTGCTCGGGCTTCTGCCGCGTCCAGTGCGCATCCCCGCGTATCAAACGCTGTGGATAAAGACGCGCGCCATTCTCATCCCCAGTCGCACGGTTCGCTCGCCCTTTCTGCACGGCATCCATCGCGTTCTCACGCTGTGAACCTAAAAATAAATGTAATCCGTTTAAGCATGGCGGATTGTCGCAGGTATGCAAAACATTTTTCGCCCCCGGATCAATCCCGGTTTGCAGAAAATATCCAATCCGATGCGACAGAAATCCACAGTATTGCCCATAGCCGTCATTGTCGACTGATCCGGTCCAAGACCAACACGCATCCGGTTCAAGCCCGCAGAGCACTTTCGACCAAAAGCCTTCAAGTTGCTGCGGCGTGAAATTCGGAATCGGTCTATTATGTAGGGTAGCCATGCTCGATCTCCTTTCAAGATCGTCTCGGTCAGAGCCGCACAGGACGTTATCGCGTTCGGTGCGGCTCGTTCAATTGTATCAGGAGATCGCATGAATCGAACACTTCTCTTCGCAGTCCTGACGCTGCTTTCATGCGTCCCCGGTTTTGCAATGGAGCGCGCGCAGGGCCAATGCGTCCAAGGCGGCAAGGTGATCGTCGCGCCCGCGAGCGTGGGCGGCTCGCCCCAAACGCGCGGGTTCGTCCAGTCATACAAATTCTGTACCGTGACGGTTTATCTGAGCGGCACGGTCACTAAGCCCTCCAATATCTACTCGACCAACACCGGGACGGTCCTCGCGAACCCGTTCACCGCTGACCAGTTCGGGCAGTGGTTCTTCTACGCCGCGAACGGCCGCTACGACATCCAGATCGCCGGCGGCGGTCCGCCTGCGCTCGCCGCCCCCTACACCTTCGGAGACATCCAGCTCTTCGACAACCCCACGCTCACGGACTTCGGCGGGTCTTGCGACGGCTCGACGGACAACACCGCCGCGCTCACCGCGGCCATCGCAGCCGCCCCGACCCTGCTCGTGATCCCCACCGGCACCTGCGTGTTCGCCTCGAGCATCGCCGTCCCAGCGACCATGGCCCTCGCGATCCAGGGGATCATCGCCCCTGCTTCCACCAGGGTCTTCACGATTAATGGCGGGGTGCTCGCCGCATCAACCCAGCGGATCTTCTCCGGCGCGGGATCGATCGTCTTTGGCCCGGGCGCGGTCACTCAGGTCTATCCGGAATGGTGGGGCGCCGCGGCGGACGGCACCACTGCTTGCTCTCCGGCAATTGCAGCTGCTTACGCAGCGCTCCCCGCAAACGGCGGCCGCATCGCCTTCGCCGCCGGGACCTACTCGCTCGACGCAGCGCTCTCTTTTGCCACATCTGGAAAGCCCGTGACGCTCCAGGGCAACGCCGGATCGGCGACCAACTTCACCTTCGTCCCAGTAACCGGAACCGCGCTGCTGTTCAACTACGGCACCGGCCTCAAGATGGGCCACGGGATGCGAGACATTACGCTCACCGGCCCGGGCTCAAGCACCAGCACCATCGGCGTGCTCTTCGGCGGGAGCCAGGGCGCCCAGGGCTTCGTGTGCGAGAACTGCAAGGTCCAGGGCTTCGGCGTGGGCGCCCAACTCGGCGCTAATACCTGGATCACGGCGTTCAACGGCGGGATGCTCCGGTCGAACGGCACGAACCTCCTCCTCCCGTTCGGCCTGACGCAAGCCGGAGAGAACCTCCAGTTCAACCATGTGACGTTCGCGGACGCGCCGAGTCCCTTCACCAACTCCGTGTGGGTCCAGGGCGGGGGGCAGGAGGTGATCTTCACCGACTGCTCCTTCGACCAGGCGCAGGTCCGAGTCGGAGACGCCGGGACCGCAGCGGCCCAGGTGGTCATCAAAGGATCGCACTTCGAGAATCCCAACGGCGGCACGAACTACCCGTTCCTGGTCGTCGACAACAACGCCGGGAATTATCTTCGCCTGACGGATTCCTACATGCTGAACGACACGGCGGTCGCGGGCCCCTCCAGCTTCATGACCCTCCAGGGCGGGAAGGTGTTCATCAGCGGCCTGGGAATGTTCACCCCCGCCGGCTCCCCGCTCACCAACCTCGCCGTGCTCTCCAACGCGGTCAACGTGGAGCTCTACGGCTTCAACGATCTCTCCGGGAACATCTCCGGCGCGCTCCTCGGCGGCACCACCACCGGCTACGTTGTGAACTTCGCTGGCGCGAACACCGGATCGAGCACGCCACAAAATTTCGTCTTGAAGGCCGCAGATGCCGTGGGGGGCGCGCGGCTCGACGTCACCGGGAACATCCGCTCCAGCGCCCAGCTGGTGAGTCTCCAGGCAACCGGCACCGCCCCGCTCTCAGTGAACTCCACCACTCCCGTGGCGAACCTCTTCACGAACCCGCTCACCTTCTCCGCGGCCGGAACGCAATCGACCACGACCACCCATCTCGTCTATGGGAGCGCCGCGCTATCCGGCGGCACCGTCACCATCACGCTCCTGGGATCCGCGATCTACACCAACTCCTCCTCCTACCAGTGCAACGCGAATGATCTCAGCGCGCTCCAGCCCGTGCGGGTGAATCTCGTCTCAGGGAGCAGCTTCATCCTCCTCGGCACCGGGACGGACAACGTGAACTATGTATGCCTCGGCAATTGATACAGAACGGAGTATAATTCCAAACATGAAACATCTACGGCTCATTCCCCTGTTGCTGATCCTTGCGCTCCCAGCCACCACAGCGGCCCTGAAGTCTGGCCGTACTACTTGCCCCACGAGCGGAGTCAAGCAACTCGCGACTTCCACGACCACCAGCACCAAAGCGATCTGGATCTCCCTCCAGACTCCCGCCGACAACACCGGGACCATCGCGTTCGGCGGGACTAATGTCGTCGCGGTCGCTAGCTGCAACGGCACGACAGTAGGCAATTGCCTGAGCGCGGGCGGCACCGCGTTCCTCCCACCGGTGTCCAACACCGCCGCGCTCGACTTGAGCCAGACCTGGTTTGCCTGCACGGTCGCAGCGGACGTGCTCAGTTATAACTATCTGCAATAGCTCCAATGGCAGGTCCTGCACGTACAGCCCCGCCGTTCACCCGGCTGAACCATCCCGATCCCGCGACCAACCGGGTCGTCCAGGACATCTACGACAAACTGAACGCGGTCACGCAGGCCCAGGCCGCTCCAGCCCCGGCGAGTCCTGCGAGTCCCGCGCCGCCCCCCGCGAACCTGCGACGCATCACGACCTCTTACACACTCGCGGGCGCGGATCACACCGTGAGTGCGAACGTCGGCTCGAACACCTCCGTTCTGCTCCCGCCCACCGAGACCGTCCAGGGCCGCGGGCCATTTGTCATCCACAACGAAACCGGCTCCCGCGCCTCACTCTCGCTCGGCTCCGCGCGCTCCGAGCTGGTGGGCGGAGTCCCGGCGACGGATCATATCCTCGCGCCTGGCGAGTCCCTCAGTGTCCAGCCCCATCCGGGCTACTGGATCGCCATCGGCGTCCCAGCCGGCGCGAGTGCGCTCTCCCCGACCACCGCGGCGACTCCATCCGTCCCAGCCGTGCCGCTCACGCCCTCTGGCGTCCCGCCTCCCGGATCCGCGACCGACGCCCCCGTAGTCACGAGTCTTCCGGTCCCGCCCGATCCGCTCGCCGTCGTGGGCCAGTATGTGACATTCAACGGCCAGCAATACATCTTCACCGCTCCGCTCACCGGCGCGGGCGACGGCTACTGGTCCCGGAGCGCCGTGAACTTCGTCACCATCCGCGACACGATGGCAAACCTCGTGCTATACAATGCAGCGGATTATGCCCCAGGATCCTTGTTCACCGCAACCGATTGGCTGGTGAGCTACGCCGTCCAGGTCCCGAGTCCGACCAATGTCCCAACCTGGGTCTACTACAACGGCGTCTACTCGGATGTAATTGCTAACCTCCCGGGCGCGCTCGGCGTGAATGACAAGAACTTCCAGTTCCATGCCACGGACTACTTCCATAACTGGATCTGGAACGGCACCGCCTGGCACTTGGGAACCGGCGGGAATCCTCCCGGGTTCCTGGCATTCTTCATCTCCCCCGCGTATCTGCCGCCCGGATCGCTCTGGCACCTCTGCGACGGCTCCACGCAGAACATCTCCCAGGACGACGGCACCCTGGTCGCGACGGTCCTGCCCACTGTCGCCAACCAATATATCGTTCAATAGGATTGCATTCCCGTCCAGCAGGCATTAGCATGGAGCATGGCCGAGATCGAATTCCTCCCGCCCCCGCGTTCTTCCTCCGAGGCGTCGGAACGGGTCGACTCGCCCCCGGCTACCAGCGCTCATCCAACGAGCACCGGGGACGGAGCTTCCGCTACCGCAAAGGCTTCGTCCCCTTCAACTACCCAATTCCGTCCATTGACGCCGGACGAGATCGAATCGAGTGTCAAGCCGGATTATGACGTGACCGGGAATCCGCTCCCGGACCCGTCGATCTCCACCTTTATCGGCGCACTCCAAGACTTCCAAGTGATCGCATATCTCTGTCTCCAGGTGAAACTCCACGCCCAACCGCTTGTCATCCGCGACGGCCACCAGTCCGTGCTAAAGTCCCTGGTCGCCGCAGCCGAGCGCTATATTCTCGCGACCGTCGGTCCCCAGTGGGTCTACCTATTCACGCCCGCCGGGAAACTCGCCCAACTCGCGTCGACCATGGGCATGCAGCTCGAACCCTGGGTGGTGATGAGCAAGCTCGTCCAACCCGAAGCTCCGGCCAAGCCAGCGTTCGAAATCGTCAGCCATCCCGTGCCCGAACCCGGGCCATTCCCGGAGCGCGAGGATTACCAAGCCCGCGCGGATGACAACGTATTCGACTCGCTGTTTCCTAACGGCGTGATGCCGATCGACGCGAGCGGACGGGTCCAGTAGCATGGCGAGCTTCGGTCCGTCTGACGCTACCCAGTCCGGCTTCAATACCCTTCAGGCGAACAACGCCGCGACAGGAGCCGCCGCCCCGCCGCTGGTCAATGCGGGCACGTCGAACTTGGGAGCCGGGGCAAACTTTTTCCGCACCCTCATGGGCGGGTCTGCGGCTGACACCGCCGCCCTGCTCCAGCCGGACGTGAATCGCGTGAACAACGCGAACCAGCAGACGCTCCAAGCCGTCTCGACCCTCACTCCCCGCGGAGGCGGGCGCAGTTCCACGCTCTTCCAGCTGCCGTTCCAGGGCAACCAGCAGATCCAGGGCCTGTTCAACGGCCTCCGGGGGCAGGCCGCGAGCACCCTCTCGCAAATCGGCGCCACCCAAGGCGGTCTTGGCGCAAATCTATTTGGCATCTCCAACCAGGGCGCGGGCACGCTGGGCGAACTCGGCGAGCGCCAGCAGCAGATCACCCAAAGTGCCCGTGCCGCTCTGCTCAAAGGAATCCTCGGGGCAGTCGCGGGAGTCGCTGGCGGTGGCGGCCTCGGGAATCTGTTCAAACTCGGCGGTGGCGGGGGATTCACCGATTCCGCCGGAATGTCGGACACCATAGGAGCATAGCGCCAATGCCAGGACTCGCAGACATCATCGGACTCGGTGCCGAGGGCGCAGTGAACCCAAACTTCGGCGCTCAGCTTCATCAGCAGAAGTTCGAAGCCTCTCAGCAGCTCCAGCGGCTCCAGCACATGCACCGCCAGGAACTCGCCCAGAACGCCCAACAGAACGCGGAATACTACGGCGGAGTCGGCTCTCCCACCGGCCGGCAATTGCACACGCTCTCCCAGGAACTCCTCTCCTATCCCAACGACGCGACGCTCGAATCCAACCTCGCCAAAGCCCAGGCACGCTACTCGCAACTGGTCGCCGCCGGGGACAAGGAACTCGCCCAGTCGCACGACGGGAACCGCCCGATTGCGCCCGTGGGAGCCGCTCCAGCCCCGCCGAACGCGATGAACTCCAGCCCGTTCTCTCCGTTCATCGGCCAGGGAGCGAAGGAAGCGTTTCCCATCGGCGGAGCGCCTCCGGCCGCGCAGCCCGCGACTAATCCCCTGACTTCTCCGGCGTCTGGCACCAATGGAGGTCCGGCATCCGGTCAGGCGGGCTTTCCCGGGCCTACTGCATCCGGTCCAGCTCCTGCGCCATCTGTTCCAGCCATCCCCGCAGTCGGCTCGGACGCCGGGATTCCTGCCGCCCCAGTAGCCCCCGTCGCGGGACCTGCGCCAGCGCTGCCCAACTTCCAGGGCGACATCGACGAGTTCAACCAGACCGGTTACATGTCTCCGGCCATCCGCGCGATGATCCCCGGCAACGCGGCGCTCTCGCTCGGCAAACAGAAACTCCAGGCCATCCAACCCATTCTTAGCGAACTCTCCGGAGTCATGGATGAAAACGGCACCCCAGACATCTCCAAACTCCTCCACACCGAAGCCGAACTCTCCGCCATGGGCGTCGCTCCCGGCGGAATCGCTCCGATGCTCGGAATGCTGGGACCGCAGAATGAAGTTGGCCTAATTCCCTACGGCCAGCTTTCCCAGGAAGATCAAGCATTCTACGAACGCACGCATCCAGGTGTTGCTCCCCCTGGTCCGCTCGATCCGGTCCGCAAGGTAGTACATAAATACTCCCGCCAGACCATGTCGATTGAGCCTCAATCCCAGACACTGAACTTCGGCAAGTACGGCCCGAATGGCGAGGTGATCCCCATTCAAGGACGCTCCGGCGAAGCCCTCCCACCCGTTGAAGGTGCAAATGGCGGACCCGCGCCGATTTCATCTCAGTTCGTCCCCATCGTCCGCAACGGAATCCATTACCAATGGGTGGACTTCGGGGACCACAAAGAACTCCTGCCGATGCCCACGTCGAACACGTCTCAACGTGGAGCAGGTGCTCCCCGAGCGGCAGGTGGTGGATCGCTCGCGCCAGTTGCTCCCGCCACTAAGACTGCCACGCCGCCAACTTCTGGTACGCCCCCAGCTGCTCCCGCGCCGTCCAGCGGCAACTACCGCATGAAGGGCCTGAATCCCTCGAAGGCCCTGGACATGAAGAACGCCATCGAAGTCGGCGCGCATCAGCTCTGGGGAGATCCGGACAACCCAGCCCTGCGTCCGCTCGCGTCCTATGCAAAACTCGCCGACGACCCTGCCGCACGCGACCGCATCGGGGCCGCGCTCAAACTCGTCCTCGACAACGGCGGCGCGGACGCAGCGTCCCACGTGGGCGCGACCATCGGTCCAGTGAGCGTCTCCGCTGGCGGCGTAGGCGAGTGGTTCACCAACCAGCTTGGAGTCCCACAGAAAGTCGCCCAGCAGCGCGCACAGATCCTGCGCGACGCGACAGCCAAGCTCACGCCGGAGGAACTCCAGTATTTCAATTCGCTCATGAACGCGATCCCGACGATCACCGGCCTTCGGCGCCTCACAGGCTCCGGGGCGTTCCGCTGGTCCCAGCAGGGCCTCGAACGCGAACTCCCGATGATCGGCCTCGCCGGGACTAACTCCGCCGAGGCGTTCCGCCAAAAAATGATCGCCCTCGGCGACGAGCCGCTCACCGCGATTAAGAACATCGAACGCACGAACCCGGGCGCGATCGACCCGCGGATCGTTCAGATGATCCGCGGCGGTGGAGGGTCCGCGCCAACTTCTGCGATCCAGGCAGTCCCCGGTGCTCCTCCACCTGTCGCTCACTGGGGTCGCGACGCCCACGGCAACCCAGTCCGGCTACAATAGCACCATGCCCGGAGCGGATCAGGTCGTACAGTTCGAGGGAACCGAGCATCACTTCCCGGCGGACTTCACCGACGCTGATATTGCCAAGGCCCTCGCCAATCCGAACGGTCCTACGCAGCCTCCGATCGGAATCCGCCCGGCGAGTCCCTGGGAATCCATCAAATCCCGGTTCTCCGAGTTCACCGCCGACCCGCTCGGCACGCTGCTCTCGCCCATCCCGGGCTCGGAAGACTTCCAGGGCCATGGGGATCCTTGGGGCCAGTTTGCCCTCGGCGGAATTGCCCCCGGCGGCGCCACGCTCCACGAGTTCATGGCCCTACCCAAGAGCAAGGGCCTGGCGAGGCTGACCGATCTACCTGGGAAGTTGATCCAAGCCTACCGGAACGCCAGCGCAGCGTCGCGAGCCGCGAGTGCCGCCCGGGTCGCTCAGACCGCCGGGCAGGAGATGGTCCGCTCCGGAGAACTCCCATCGCTTGAGGACATCCGGAACCTCCCCGTCCCGCCGGCGCGCACTCCGCCTGAGATCCCCGGCCTCGAAGACTGGAAGGCATTCAAGCCCACCCGTGGAGCTGTGCCCAAGTTCACTCCCGGCCCGGAGGTTCCCGAAATCGGCGTGAGCGGTCGACGCGGAGCACGTGCGCCCGATCTCGGTGAAGGCGCGCTCGTTCCGCCCGCGAGCGTTCCCGATCTCTCCGGTCTCCCCGAGCCAGCAGCGACTCCGTTCAAGCCAAATCCGCGCGTGGCCAAGACCATGCGCTATTCGAGCGGCTCGGAAGTCCCGGAGATCGGCGTCACTGGCCGTCGTGCGCCCATGCCGGATCTGGGAACCGGCCCACTCGTCCCGCCTGCGACTGAGCCTGATCTCTCCGGCCTGCCCGTCCCAGGTCCGACGTTCAAGCCAAATCCACACGTCGCCAAAGGCATGAAGTTCTCCCCCGGAAGCGAGATCCCGGAGGTGGGCGTGAGCGGTCGGAACCCAGGACTCGTCCGGCGGACTCCGTTCACTCCCGCGTCCGCTCCCGCCGTGGACATCACCACCGGGGAGGAACTCGTCCCGGCGCCCAAAGGCAAAGGTCCTAAGAGCGCTCCGATCCCGCCCATCGAACCGAAAGGATCTCCCGTGCCCCCGAATAGTCCCAGCTTCCGCCATCCCGCCGACTACACCGACCTGATCCGCCAGTTCCACGCAACCCATCCCAAGGGAACGAGCCTACGCTCGGACGCAGCCGCCGTTTACAACCTCAAGCCCGGAACGATGCCCACCTACGAGCAAGCCCTCGCCATCCACGAGTGGCGGCTCAGGAACCCGGGGAAGTCTCCCACCGCGGCGGACATCAAATAGCGCTCTCGCTAATCGAGCCGTGTTAGTCCAACGCACGCGCACACGAACGCTACCAGCGCCTCAGCGCAGCAGATCACGATAAAGATGTCCCAGAACATTTCCTCTTCTCCTTCTCATTAGATTTTGTTTGCTCATCCCCGCCGAGCTTTAATCCAATCAGCGCCTGCCTGATCCTATACCGACACACGCAGTTACATGCTTCCACTTCCTCTGGGTTACACGGAATAAGGTATGGGCACTCGAATTGGAAGGTGATGGACTGCTTGGGCACGTAGGGGAGTGTAGCATGAAATACAACCAAGACGTGCGAAAATTTTTGGTGGGCTGTGGATGGTCAGCGCGCGCCTCGCGACCCCCTGGCCGGCCTCCTCGAACAATGGCGGCCGCAGGCGCAATGCACTCGCGCAGGGCTAGCGTCGCAAGCGATTCCGCGCGGTCCGCGCGCACGACGACGACGCGACGACGCGGGATGGTCCAGACGAGCTCGTGCAAAGTGGACATAATGCCCGTTATCACACGTTGTATTTGGTGCAAACAAAGGCTCGCGCCAAGATTCCTTGTTTCCTTGGTCGCTTATATCTATATGTAGTGGCCGGCGACCGCGGGAGATTCGGACACGAATGTCCGATGTTATAGCCCATGCTTGCGAAGGATCGCGTCTATTCGATGTTGCGCCTTGAGCTCTCGCACGCGACGCCAGGTCATCACGCGCTGGGGCATCGGCCGACCGCACCCGCGGCTAACATGGAGCCCACCGCAAGCCCGCACTTCCGGCATATTCCACTTCCCGCAAACACAGCGCCAAGCGCCATCCGGTAGCATCCAATATCATCTTAACTGAGATTGGCAAGCCCTGCTTAACGTCTGTTACATCGTGTGCTGTTGATTCCAAACGTAAGATTCTTTGAATGAGGGTATTGACACCCGATTCCGCACGTTGTATTCTTGGTTCATGAGAAAGCCAACGATCTACGAAGCCTTAGCCGCTAAGCTTGGCCGGACTCCCACACTCGCCGAACTCAAAGCCGATGTGGCTCGCATCAAGAGTGAAGCGATTCAGGAGCTCGCAGCCAAGGGCAAGCTAAGGTTTCAACGTCGTTAGGCTAACTCAAATACGAAAGGATGCCGACCTATATGTCGATGAACCTATACGCTGCAACACACTTCCGCTCGATCGGTTCGAGCGTACACCATGACACTCCCAGACTGATTGCCGACGATGGCACGATTCAAAGCGTAGGGAATCTTAAATGGGCAGACCATCGCGCAGAGTTTGAAGCACTCCGCGAAGGCTTGTCCACTGTAGTGGCAATTTCCCTGGAAGATTCGCGCCATATAATTAACGAGGGATGGCGTGTCACACGCCTACCGGACCATCGCACGAATCGAATGGTCTACGACAAACACGCCAAGGAAATCGTCATGATCACGAATGGCGCCTGCGTTCATGATCACACTTCGCGTGAGAACTACGGCAAGACGCATGGAGATAATCAGGCTTGCCAGTTTGCGCCGTCTGAAGCGATTGCCCTCCGCGCGTTCCTCGATAACGGCAAGGCGGTAATTGCTTGGACGTATCGCGCCGTGAATCCGTGCGACCTGCAACCGATTAACGATGAGAAACACGCAAGGGCACAGTTTGAAGCCGTGATGTCCCATCGCCGATCCGCGCGGTTCATTGGAAGGATATAAGCCATGATCACCAAACCACTACCAAAAGCCAAGCTTGCTGAAGACATGGGCGCCATGGCCGGCTTGCGTCATGCGGAAGTGATGAATGCCAAGATCACGGCCGGCGGTTCGATCCTGTACGATCCTTGGCAAGATGCGCTGAGGATCGCCAAAGAGGGAGTGCGGAAATTCTCCGCACTCAAAGACAAGATCGCCTATGAACACTGCTTCATGGCTACGTTTCGCGATAACTTCACACTGGGAGACGGCCGCTAATGGATAAGCTACCGTCCGATGAGTTCATGCGGAAGAAGCTGCGGATCTGGCGGACTAAGCGGAGGGTGGAAGGACGGGATCAGCATCAAGAGCGTAAGGCGTGGCTCCAGGCGGGGGATGTGACTAGAGCTCAGTTGGTCCGGCTCGTACAAGGGTCAAAAGGGTTATGCAAGTACTGTGGTCGGCCGGTTAAGACTAACTGCGGAACTCAGCCGGTTGGATTCGATCATGTGATACCGAGAGTGAAGGGCGGCAGGCATACGATCTTAAACATGGTCGTGTGTTGTGGACCGTGCAACTCAATTAAGGGCCGGAAGTAAAGGAAAACGGCTTATAAGGAGAGCCGATGCAAATGCAGACCAATCACTTCAACCAAGTGCGAGTTAAAGACCTGCTAGACTCCACGAGTTCATTTATCTATTGTCCAATGTGTGGCGCGGAGTTCTCCGCTACACGGGGGGATTACTTCCAGCTATCACCGGATCATGTGTTCGAGCATTGCGGCGAACCAATGTGGCTTGCAACGAAGCAGGTAGTGATTCACCGATTAAGTAGGTGACCAAGGCTCGCACGCTCCTACTCCTTAGGGCGGCGCTCTGGCAATACGCTAGAGTTCCGCACGCCTAGGGGCTTGCACTTGGCGCACTCGCAATAGTGCGCCTTGTGGAGGGTTAAGGAGCCTCCGACGGATGACAAAGACACAAACTGAACAGCCACATCCAGTGGCTATCATGCTCAATCCGCACAAGTATGGCTATACGCAGTGTTCGCACTGCAATGGCTATGGTTCAAGCCTCAGAGAAGCCGCGCCGAAATGCACGCGCTGTGGCGGATTCGGGTTAGTCAAGGAGGTCAGCAATGGTTAGCAAAATCATCGAGATTCGCGACGCGGGGACGTTCATTCCCGCGCTGGCAATTCGGTTAGGCTCGCCGGAGGAACGCGAGCGATACTTACTCGCGCGGTCGGGATTCGGCAGGACATTCGAGGACCAATCGGAGTACATCGTGCTCTGCAAGATCAACGGAGGCGAGCCGTGCGAGTGTCACATTGATCCGTTTAGCTGGGGCCAGAATCCCCGGACCATGTTCGTCGCTCATATGTATCTGCTAAACCGTCAAAGTGAAATACACGAGCCGTTCGGGAAGCATGATGGATTCGACTCGCTCCCGCAAGGTGCGCTAATCGACGTGGAATATATTCTAGGGATTCGGCCCGAGCCCAAGGAATCCGAGGCGGTGCGTTATGCCAGCTGACGGGAGTCTCGCCGCGCTGGTGCTCTGGGCGCTCGGAATCGGCGCGGTCTCCTGGTGCTGGGACACGATCGAGCGGCGGTTGCTCGAGTGGCGCTGGAAGGCTAACCAGCGCAAGGTTGCTAAGACATGGCGCCAGTGGTACGCAAGCCGGCCGTGCAAGCGCTCGGAGACCGAGCCCTGGCGCTCTCCGGCAGAACGTCCGCGGACGAAGGCGGGACGGCTATGACTACGCGCGGAGGCGTTGCCAAGCGGGTGCGGCTGGATAAGGAAGCGCACCCGGAGAACTACTGCACGAATGCTAATTGCTTGTGGCGCACCAAGTCGCACGACGGGTTCAAGCCGTGCCCGAAGCACCCCAGAACGGACAAGCCATGCAAGTCGTGACTGGATTCGCCCTGCTAGGCGGCTTGTGGTTCGGAATCCACGCGGCGCTCTGGGGAGTGGCGAACACCCTGGATCACGCCGCGCTGGTCCTGCACAAGCTAGCAGGGACCTGGCGCGGGCTGCACGCGGCCAAGTCGCGCACGTTGGCCTCTGAGTGGGTCCGGACGCTCGAACGCGCTGGGACCGCGCCAGACGCGCAGGATCAGGCATTCCTGGGACGCGCCGGGATCAGGACGGACGGCTACACCGGCGAGTAGGCTCGGGCATAACAAACGCTTATGCTAGGACGCCACAGGATAAGCCAAACTCCCGCCGAATCCCGCGAACCGTAACGCTGAACTCTAATACAATACGGGTCGTATGGTTCGCTGGCGGTTCGCTGTGACGCAGGTTGATTTGCCGCTAGCCGCACTCTCTTTTACCACGGCATATATGTTATGGTTCGTTGGGTAAGACATGTAGGATCATCAAGATCGAACCATCCGCGAGCCATTTGGCTACATTATGGTTCGCGCGGAATATCCAATGAACCGTACGGAAATAGGGGGAATCAGGGGTAGATTTTATTAAGCCATGCTATACTCCTCCCATGACAACCCCCCGGAACGAACCCAACCGCGGCGGCCGTCCGATCGTATGGGTGCCGTGCGGATGGTGCGGCACGCGATTCAAGACCTCGGAACTTCCCAAGCATTTGAAAGACTGCACGCTTAGGCCGGCCCGGACCAAGATTCCCCAACGTAGGCGTAAGGGACGGTATAAGAAGCACGCCTGGAAGCAGATGGTTAGGTACTTTGCGCAGCAGCTTATGCGTGTGGAAGAACATAAGCACAAAGGAGTTGAACTAGAAAAAGTACTCGCGGATGTCGCTTGGCTATACGAGCATCTGATCTGGGGATTGCAGGATGAATGGAAACGCCTGCCGGATTCTACTGCGTCCGAACGCGCTGATATTTTCCTCGGACAGGACGATCCAGGTGGCCCTTTTCCACTTGATTGAAGAGCCATTTCTCGACAAGGGACTGGGAGAGAGTGAAGTTCTTACCCTCTTGGATGAACTCGCGGGTAGGGATCAGGCGGTCGAAGGCTTGCTGCCCGATCCAGTAGTCCATCAGGCTCATGAGATCCTGTTCGACGGGGTCTTCGTAGAGTACTAGTCGGCCACCCTGGTCCTTGTCCATTTTGTACTTGAGTGTGAAATCTCCGGCGCCCCCGCGGGTGCACACATGGACCCGACGGATCGGATCGGCCGGCTCTTTTGGATTGTCGCGCTGCATGACGATCATGAGGTCAGCGAAGCCGGCCCAGGCGGCTGATCCTAAAGCTTGCTCGCGCGGGCTGGTGTAGGCTTCGCCCTCTTTGGCCTTGGCGGTGTGGATAGATCCGAGGATGGTGATCTTATGTTTCTTGCACAGAGCTCCACAGTCGGCCAGGAACCGCGAGACGACACCGTAGTCGTTGAGCTTGCCGTCCGGAACGAGTGTGCCAAAGCCGTCGATAAAGAGCAGGCGGTGGGATTTGTAGTGATGGGTGCAGGCTGAGACGATGCGTTCGATAGAAGTAGGCGCGTCACGTTGGGGGAAGAAGGCGAAGCGATGGTGTGGGATGCCCAAGCTGGTGAGGCGGTCATAGTGTGAGTCTTCGTCCCGGTCGCAGGAGACGATGACCACGCCAGTTTGGCGAACCTGGCGTCCATAAACCAGACGGCCTTCCTGGATGTCGTCGCAGAGATCGAAAGAGTGGGTGGTCTTGCCTACGCCGGCCGGACCCACGAGTAGGCAAAGCTGGCCGATAGGCATGATCTGATCGACGATCCACTCGCGGGGCGGATGAACATAAGGAAGGATGATCTTAGAAGGCGGGGCGGATTTTTCGTCTGGCATTGATCTCCATTCGGGCACACTTGGACCGCGCGGCGGATGGAGGACCGCGCACGGGTCCAAGTGGTTCACTCAGCAGGACATGACCCCTGCTGGTCCTGTTAGGGATGAGCTATTATGACAGTTCCGCGACGGATGTCAAGGCTCAATTTGGGGACACTCGCCCGGGCGAATGCAAATGGAATTGCGCTGGAATATAACAGGAGATTATGGCAGGACGCGCTGGCAAAAATAATTGGAAACTTGGCGCGATTCGCTATTGACACACGCTAGGGATCGGAGTAGGGTAGTGATTGTCCCCAGGAGGAAATACAACGTGCAAGGAGATGCAAATGTGGCTTAGCGAAGCATTGATTCTCGGCAGGGCGCTCCGACGAAAATGCAGGCACGTATTGTTTGGCGCGAACACCTCTTGCGCGATGGGCGCGGTGATTGAAGCGCTCGGATATGTGCCACTGTTGGGCGCTCCACTTTTAACCAGCGCGCTGATCGCAAATGGGGATTCCAAAAACAGAGCCACAATTTATGCACTGGAACACATGAACGACACGCTGGACGTCGATGCGGAATATCTTGCGGACTGGCTAAAGCGCACCGGCCGGGATTTCGAAATCCGCGGCCGGTTCGTGGATAACGTGTGGGAGGCAAATGTCGAGACGGATTCCAGTGTAGCGCAAGGATCAGAAGCTCATGCGACTGTCTGATCTGGATCTCACGGAGCTAGTTGAGTGGCGCACAGTCACGCTGGCGCTCCCGGCGGAGATCGACCGCGCGCTGGAGCTGGTCGCGGCCCGGCGCGGCTGGACCAAGAAGGAGACGGTCGCGTGGGCGCTCACCGGGCGGGCTGAGCTAAGGCGAGAAATGCAGGGTGAGGTCGAGCGGCTCCAGGCAAGGGAGCGCGGGAATCACGCGCGGGCATTAAAGGTGAACGGAGGGAAGCGATGACAGAAGAACTGAATGCGGTGATTCGGAGTTTGCATTTGGGGCCGGAGGACCACGGGATCTTCACGGCATTTGTCACACTCGAATTGAGCGACGGCTCGACGCAGGGATTCGGCGGATATGACCTCAGGCATCATAATGCGGCGTTTCAGTTTGTAAGCGAGTGCTTGCGAATTGCTCATGTGGAAGATTGGACTGCGCTTGTGGGCAAGCCAATCAGGGCACGTCGCGTGGACAGGATCGTCGTGGCAATCGGAGATCTGCTAAAGGATAAGTGGTTCGTCGCAAAACAGATGTATGACGAGCCGCATGTCGCGGTGGTGGATGGTAGCGAGGTAGTGCGAACATGACCGGACGGAGGGAAGCGATGACGAAGCAACAGGAACGGAAGCAGGTCATACGGAAGTTCATGCGGGAGTTCTATACAGATGAACGGCTGGCGCAGTTGCTTGCGCATGCGCAGGACGGGAAGCTGACCTACTGTTCCTGCTGTTGTTTGATTGGTCTGCGAACCGCGCAGCACGCGCTGGAAGGCGCGAATGAAAACTGGATCGCTTATGCTGAGCATGAATCGCCGCACAATGCACTATCGGGGGATGCTAGCGAGGCTTACTGCAATTTAGGAATAGGCAACGACCCGAAGCGGCGCAGGATTCTGATCCCGATGATCCGCGCGGAGTTCAAACGCCGTGGGATGCTGGCCAAGCGGGAGGTGGTCGATGGTCGAACTGCTCACGTCGCGGTCTAGGATCCTCACTCGGCAGCGCTGCGCTCGCGCGCGGTACTGGATGGACGAGGCGTTAGGGACTGGGTTCTCCCCGGTCAAGGTGGCGATTCCGTTGGCTACGGGCGGGGCGGTCCACGCCGGACTTCGAACGCTAATGCTCGGGGGGATGCAGCCGAATATACACTGGCCTGTGCTGATCGAGGCAGCAGTAATCGATGCGTGCGACCACTTCCAGGGCGAGTGTAAGGATCGGCAGCTCGACCTGGACGCGCTGGAGTCCCAGTCCTTTGTGTATGCCGAGCAGCTGGCGCTCACCGAGGCGCTGGTCAGGCTCGCGGGAACGAGAGTGATCCCCAGACTGCTGGAGCTATACGAAGTGCTCGAGGTCGAGCGGCTCGACACGGCTCCGCTCGTCGCGCAAGAACGCTTCAGCAGTTCGGAGTCGCCAAACGGCACGATTCGCATTGAGGCGAGCCTTAACGAGTGGAGCGTCCTGTTCCGCTCGATTCCGGACGCGCTGGTGCGCTCCCGGGCGGATGGGGATCTTTATGTGATCTCCTGGAAGACGACCTCGGAGTACTCGGCCCAGCGGGATCAGGACGCCCGGACGGACATGCAGGGACTCTCGGAGGCTTGGGCAGCTGAGAGGCGACTGGCACGTTGGCAAAAAGAACTGGACGACTGGGACGATGTGGGCTGTCCGACTGCGCCTGAATTGCCGCAGTGGTTCCTGGACCATTATGCCGAGAAAAGGGTTCCGCAGATCCGGGGCGTCCAGATGATCTATCTGGTCAAGGGCGCTCGGCGCAAGAATCCCGATGGGGCCTACGCCACGCAATCCTCGCTGATTAAGGGGCTGCGCAAGACGGACCTGACCGGGCTGCTCGCGCCGGAGTTCGCCACAGAACGATTCTATACGTGCACCGAGCCACATCCGTTCAAGTATGCCAAGGGCGGGACTTGCCCGGGAGGCGTGAACCACAAGCGCGGGGAGGACTGGGTCTCGACAAACGTTTGGGAGACGGACGGGGGAGTGAAGGCGTGGATGGAGTTGCTGGATCGGGGCGGCGTTGGCGGAGCCGGGATCGCGGCGCTCGATTCGGCGTGGGTCATGCCGATCCCGCACTTCCGCACGACGGCGAGTGTGCGCTCGTGGGAGAGGCAGACGAAAGCGGGGGAGGCCAAGCACGCGCGGGATCTCCTGCTGATCCGGCAGTATGAGGCAGGACTCGCGGAACATCCCGAGGATAGCGAACTGTGGGAGTCTTGGAACTCCCGGCTGGATGAGGTCTTCCCGCAGACGACCGAGCGGTGCGGGGACTGGTTCCACCGACTTTGCCCCGCATGGAATCTGTGCTGGGGACCTCCTCATGTGGCTCAAGATCCAGTAGGTTCAGGGCTTTACCAAATTAAAACGCAATATCAGCCGGAGGTTGAGAGTGTCTCCTAGCGATTTGCAAAAGATTCTCGCGGTGTGGCCGGCGGAGCGCGATCTCGACCTGCGCTTCTTCGCAATGGTTCAGGTCACGGATAGCTGCTGGCTGTGGCTCGGATCGAAAGACGCCAAGGGCTACGGGCGCGTGAGTCGAAACGATTATCCAATTCTGTGCACACGCTATATACTTGGTGAATTTAATGGCACTCCGGTTCCGGATGAACTCGAAGCATGCCATTCGTGCAATACTCCATCGTGCATTCATCCGAAGCATTTGTATCAAGCCCCGCACGCGATCAATATGGCAGATGCCGGACGTGATGGATTGATGGCTTCAGGTCCGCATCATTACCAGAGCACAAAAACGTGCTGTCCGAATTGCGGCGGCCCTTATAGTTTGAACACGTATGGAAAGCGCATTTGTAAGCCTTGTCGTGCAATTTTGAACGCTGGCTACCATGAACGCCGTAGGTTTAAGGAGAAGAAACGAAATGGCTGATAGACCCGATAGCCTACTTGCGTACGGGGATACTGGCTGCGGCAAAACCGTCCAGCTCGGCGAGCTTGCCAAGTGGGAGTTCCTGCGCACCGGGCGGATCTCGCGGCTGCTCTCGGCGGACAGTGGGTGGGATCCGATTGAGGATTTGGTCACGCATCCGGGCAAGCCGTTCGGCACGCTGACGCCCTCCGGGCCGGTGTGCATTGAGGCGTGGAACATCCAGCACATCCGGCATCCGTTCCCGACGCTGGTGAAGCTCTCCGAAGGCGCGACCAATCCGCGGGCGAGTGCGGATGGGATGAAGACCCAGCTGAACGCGGCGAAGTGGAAGGATGGGAAGCTTATGTCAGATGACGGATCGGCACCGGTGGGGATGATCGCGATCGAGGGACTCTCGACGATCAGTTCCATGCTGATGCAGGACCACATCCGGGAGCAGCGGAAGATCGCGGAGGATATTGTGGGGGATTTTCAAGACCAGATTGATTCCGTCGCGGACGGGAAGGTACAGACGCAGACGTTCAAGTTCGGAAAGTCCGGTCGGGCGCATTATGGGCACGTACAGGATTTCGTTCTGCTGGATCTGGTGCCGAGGTTCGCGACGCTCCCAGTCGCTAGGGTCGTCTGGACCGCGCACGAGGCCAAGGGGACGGACGATATTACGGGCGTGAAGGACTCGGTCCTGGGCCCGGCGACCATCGGCAAGGCGGCGGTGGCCCGGACGGCCATGAAGTTCGGCGATACGTTCCATCTAGTAGCGTCGACAGCTAGCGTCACTGGTGCCGATCGCCAGAGCCGCCTGGTGACCACTTACCGCGCGTACTATGGCCCGCATCCGGATGAGCAGCTGACGCGGATGTACTGGCCGGCGAAGCTCTCGCTCCCGTTGGATAGGATCGATGAACTGAACCGCGTGTTTCCGGGTGGGTACGTGCCGCTGACGATACATGAGGGCGGATTGGAACGGTTCCTCGATTTTAAGCTGGGAGCGCAAGTGCAGGACGCGAAGGCATGATCGAACTCACTACAGAGCGCGGCCTGATTCGCATCGTAGCGCAGCGCTGGCATAAGCAGTACGATCAGTTGAACCAACCCGATAAGCATGAGATCGGAAGGATTCTGGACCGGCTGGATTTGGAGACCGTAAGCTCCGAAGAGATCGCGCGGGTGATTGGGAATGGGAGTTGGACCCGGATCACTTGCGATGCCTGCGGGACAGATGTGAAGCTCGCGGTGATCTGCGGCGAGGAGCCAGGATACGAAAGTTCGACAGCGATATTATGCGGGGATTGCCTGGAGAAGGCATCCGCGTTAATGACGGCGGGAAAGACCGCATAAACCGAGCACTACGGCAATTGGTGCAATTCACAACTAGGAGCAATCGCAATGAGCACAGCAGCAACGGGTCCAGACATCAACCAATTGGATCTTATGAATGAACTCGTCGAGGTCGACGGGAATGTAGATGCGGAGCAGTTCTTTAACCCGCCGTTGGCCGACGACGGGGAACATGAGGTCACGCTGAACATGGGGAACAGGGGCGTGAAGGCCGAGCGCCAGTGGGAAGGGGAAGGGAAGGCCCGGAAGCGCTCAGGCGCGGGATTCTTGAACATTCACCTTCAACTCAAGCAGGTCAAGGACAACGGGGAAGAGGGCGGGACGGTCGCGTTCGACCAGCTGACCACGATCCCGATGGACACGAACGTGGGCAGGACCACGCGGGCGCACGTAGTTTTCGACCTCGCTGGTTTTCCCCTGCAAGAGAAGTCCCTCGGCGGGCTGATGCAGGAGATCCAGCTAGCCGTCGCACAGAAGCCGAAGGTGAAGGCCGTCACGCGCTGGGAAGCGCAGGTCAACTCCGGCACCAAGGACGCTCCGAAGTATGAGACCGTCGTGCAGGGGCAGAAGAATTTCCCCCCGCTGCTCGACAAGGACGGGAATGACACTGGACGGTTTAATCCGGAAGTGACGGATCCCAAGAGCGGGCAGGTCGTGCGGGCTCAGGTCAGGGTAGTTAAGTATGGCAGAGCATAATCCGACCAAGACCCTGCTGGAGCAGGAAGCGGAACTCGCCAAGGCGAAGGCTAAGGCGATCACGGACCTGCTCGACGAGCGGGTGGCGCTCAGCAAGACCACAGCCGCGCGCCTCGATGCCATCGCGGGGGAGCTGAAGGCGCTGGGATGGCACCGCACCCGGTTGGCACAGGACGTCCAGGACGCTAAGAAGTCCGAGAGCGCCGGGGCGAAGTAGTTTCCTCCGATCCTTGGGACGGCCAGGACGCGCGGGCGCTGGCCGTATTT
>Ga0247676_1000037_pt1 | contig 62374 bp, 91 predicted proteins | sample CNK17_metaG_FD_182802 | JGI IMG/M metagenome (GOLD analysis project Ga0247676, IMG submission 182802) | Soil microbial communities from Purdue University Martell Research Forest, Indiana, United States - CNK17 | ecosystem: Environmental > Terrestrial > Soil > Temperate forest > Bulk soil...
CAATTCACGTTGACGGTTATTGATATGGCTAAATTTGGCTATGATGATGAATTGGAGGACGAACCCAATGCGGCAGACTTGCGCGCCATAGAGCAGGAATTGGAACAGGAAACTCTAATGGCCGACTTGAAAAACGATTACAACGACGATGATTGGTAATTATTATCCTGTCTGTAAGCTACCGACGTTTGATTATCCCTCCTACTCAAACCGAGGTTCCAAGTGAAGGCTCGTAAGCGATTGCTTGCGGCTTTCCGCTTATGGGCAGGGTTATAAATATTAAGATAAAAAGATTATGAAAGTTGAGATTGTCGTTCCCTGCATTAACCTTTGGAAAAAATATACTAAGTCGTGCATTGATTCTTTAATGGACGCTATGGTGCGCGCCAAAGCCCACGGCATAGACGCCCATATTATTTTGATAGACAATGCGTCCACCGATGAAACCAAGGTAGAGGGCGCGAAATTCAACGCCGATTTATTATTTTACCAGCGCAATGAGCAACGCTGGGGTTTTCAAAAGTCGGTAAATTTCGGGGTTAAATACGGCATGGAACACGGCGCAGATTTAATGCTGATCTGCAATAACGATATTGTGATTCATCCCGAGGCTATTTGGCGCATGGCTGAACGCTTTGGCAAGGATAATGTCGGGCTGGTTTCCTGCATGGACGTGCGCGGGGAAATGCGGGAAAACGGCATACAGCCGCTAATGGTCGGGTCAATAAGCGCCAAGGAAAAGGAAAAGGTTGACGAAGCGCCGCACCCTAATTTTTCAGCGTTCATGGTGTCCAAGCAATGCTGGGAGGAAGTCGGGGAGTTTGACGAATTATTTGAGCCTGCCTATTTTGAGGACAATGATTTTCATTACCGCATGAAATTGTTAGGCGTGCCAGCCATTACCTTTCCGCCCGCCATGTTTTATCACTATGGTTCGCGGACGCAGAATGAAGCCAATGAAACTGGCCAGCCGATTGTTGCTGGCGCTCTTTTTGAAAATAACCGTGCTTTTTACGTCCGCAAATGGGGTGGCAGTCCAGGCGATGAGAAGTATGAGCATCCGTATAATGACGAATCAAAATCATTAAAGGACACCAAGCAAGGGGTTATCCCCAACCCGTAATTTGCTTATTGCCCTATTTAAGGTATTATAAGGCTATGACACAAGAGAAAAAAGAAACTAAAAAGGTATTGCCGTATGGATATGTCGCCTACAAATTAACAGGCCACGAGGATTGGCGCGTCACTTCCGCCACGGACTTTGATAATAATTTGGCCAAGCGCGAGGACATCGGCGAAACCAAACGCTATGAGATCAGCAGAGAAACTGGCGACATGACCGCTTTCGCCGCTAAAAAGAAAACCAAATGAAAGGCTACGACATAGACGGCGTGCTAACATCGGGCATCGTCCCCGAAAAAGATTCGGTTGTTATATCAGGCAGGACGTTTGCCGAGTATGATGATTTTGCAAGGAAAGCCGCGCAAATAATGCCAGTTTATATTCGCGGCAAGGGTGCGTATGGCGATAGGCAGGCCGCGGGAGAGTTCAAAGCCGAAATGATTAGATTTTTAGGCGTCACGGAATTTTACGAGGACGACCAATTACAGATAGATATTATCCAAAGGGTTAATCCAAAAGTTATAATAAACAAAATATGAAAAAAGTTTTAATTACTGGTGGTTGCGGATTTGTAGGGACGCACCTGATTGAGCAAATTTTAAAAAATACCGATTGGACTATTGTCAGCCTTGATAGGTTTGACGCCGCGGGAAACCCCAACCGCTTGTCCGACATGCTTTCCACAACTCCAGAGATAGACCGCTCACGCGTGAGGTTTGTATTTTGGGATTTAAAAGCGGAATTGAACGAGCAGGTTTATAAACAATTAGATGGACCGTTTGATTACATAATGCACCTTGCCGCTGGCTCACATGTGGATCGTTCCATTAGCGAACCTCTGCTTTTTTTCATGGACAACTGTATCGGCACGGTTAATATTTTAAATTATGCTAAAGCTGGCGGATTGTGGTTAGGCAAAGTTATTAAAAATGGCCACGAAGTTTCTGTTGAGGACGAGAGGCCGTCAGGAAAGTTTTTGTATTTTTCTACCGATGAGGTTTTCGGACCCGCGCCGATGACCGATGACTTTTTGGGCTACAAGGAATGGGACAGAGCCAACCCGAATAATCCCTACGCGGCCGCCAAAGCCGCGGCGGAAATGGCAGTCATTTCTTACGCCAATACCTACCGAATCCCGTGCGTAATTACCAATACTATGAACATTTTCGGTGAGCGTCAAAGCCCCGAAAAGTTTATCCCGTTGATAATGAACAAAGTTTTAAACGGCGAGAAGTTATTTATCCACGCTGATAAAAGCAAAACCCAAGCGGGCAAGCGCCATTACCTCCATGCCCGCAATATCTGCGCGGCCGTGGTTTGGATATTGGAAAACGGTAAAATGCTGGACGGCTCTGGCAAGCAGGGACGCTACAATATTGTGGGTGAAGTGGAAATGGATAATCGCGCTTTGGCAGAATTGGTGGCGAGCATTACCAACGACTGGCTACAAGAGCATGGATTACCGCGGCAGGAATTGGATTACGAATTAGTGGACTTCCATTCCAGCAGGCCTGGCCACGATTTGCGTTATGCCCTTGACGGTTCATTACTGGCCGCGGACGGGTTTGCCTATCCTATTGATTTTGAAAATAGCTTGAGAAAAATGATTTATTGGACATTAGACCGAAAGGAACAATGGCTATGAAACCTATCGTCGTAGTTTTAATAGTCGCCCTTATCTTATATTTGGCGAATAAGCCCCCTCGCCGAAAGAGAAAATATTAGTATGGATAAGAAACCTTTGGATAAAACACTGAACGAGTTTATGTCAGTCACGGCCAAAAGCACCGTGGCTGTTGTTGTGCCGCTATACGGTTTTTGGGCGGACATTCCTGAAAACCCCGTGAATGGGGAAGTTTTGAAAGTGGCGTTAAGCCGCTTGTATTCCAATGTCCACCACCTTTATATAATTTTTGTCGCCCACCCGCAGTCAATTCCCAATGACATGAATAATGTAAACTCGGTGGCGAATATCCTGCTCGGCCGCGCCAAGATGGGTAATACCAAAAATATCGCAATCGGCAGGGAAGCTACTTACGCCGAATATGTAGCCGAGGGGATTACCTGTGCATTAGAGGAAACCAACGCGCAATTTGTAATGGTATTCAATCCGTGGGTGATGATTCAGGAAGGCGCGGTTGATGTTTTGATAGACCGTTGCAACCGTTCAGACGATGCAAAGGTTGTATCGGGCTACGATTTAAGGTCGGTAATCGAGCCAGAGAATTTTGACAGTTATGTAAATTATACGCCAAGTGAGGAATATGATTTCTCGTTTAACTTTGTGGCCATGCCGCGTTATGTGGCGGAAATGGTAACGCTTGATCCAGCTTATAAGACGCATGTCTTTTTGGAGCGCGATATCTGGCAACAGGTTATGCAGAAAAGTTTTGTGGTGATAGCATCGCAAAAAGTGCCGATATTCCCATTTGACTTTCCGTGGCAAGACTATGAAAAAAAAGAACAGTTTGATACCGACAAACAACACTTCATTAGGAAATGGAGCTTTGACCCTGGACTCCTCTACCAAGACCCCCGAGGCGCAAGTCGCCGAGACAAAACAGGAGCTAGATAAACATGGGCTAGAACCAATTTCGCAGGTGGAAGTGACTGATCCGTTTACGGGCAAAAAGAGTTTGATCACCATTGACCGCACAGGCACGCACGAGCAGAAGTTGATAGTCGCGCTGGCCAATCCGAAGCTAAAGCAGGAACAAAAAGACCAAGTATTGTCCATGTATCTTTTTGAAAGGGGTAAAGAGAGCGCCTCTTTTATCACGGACTTAATGGCCTATAAAGGGCAATACACCAAAGAGGGTCGCGTGTTCCAGTCCCGTATGCGCTATGACTTTGAGGCATTCGTGGGTTCATTCACGCGCTACCTTGAAAACCAGTCCCGATTGCTGGGTATTACTTTGGGAGTTGATATTGCGGAAGAAAAAACCAAATTTGAGGCATGGCTGAAATTACCGAATAATAAGGAAAAGAATTACAGCTATAAAGATTTTAACCATAGTGCCGATGTTAGCCGCGTGGCTTTAATTGAACTGGCGCTATATGCCTTTGACGAAGCCAAAGCTTTGCGCGAGGCAATCCAAAGAATAGTGCAGGCGCGCGAAGCCCAAAAGGGCGGAGGCATTTATGTTAACCAGCAGGGACGGCCGTATAGCGTGAATGACCCGAACTTAGACGAAATAATTAAAGCAGACCGCCAACTCCAGCAGGAGGCAGAATGACAAATAATATAGCCTACCATTACACCTCGCTGGCCAACTGGCAAACAATTAAGCATGTCGGGCTTGAACCATACCTAATAAAAAAACCAGAATTTCTGCACATCTTCCCCGATGGTTTCAAAGGTATATGGATGTGGAAAAAGGATTTAAAGGGTATTGAGAATTTCGGGTCAATTATTTGGCAGGTCGGCACAAAAAAAGATTTGGTGATTGTGAAACTAAAGGTTGCGTATGACGAGGATAAGGTGCTGAAATTCAACCGCCAAAATTTGAGCATTAGCCATGAGGGAGATATCGGTGACTTAAAATTCCACCAGTCCACGGCTTCCGTTATCGTCACCGAAAGAATTTTGCCGCACAATATCCAGCTTGTAAAAACCTATGACCTATTAAAGTTAATCCAATAACATGCCTAATGATTTCAAAAAACCAGAGCCGAGCAAAGCAGAAAAATTGTTTTACGAATTGGCGCTTGCCGTCCAGCGGTTAGAGCAGTCGCAGTTGACCAATACCGCCACCGTAATTGCGGCCGCCATGCTGATGAAAATTCCACCAGAGGACATGGCTAAAATTATAATTAATCAAGGATTCATTAAAGAATATGCGGAGAAGATAAATGCGGAAATTAGGAAATTAACCGCACCGCCGCCTATTCCCCCAACCCCAAATGCTGAACAAGGAAGCGACAAATAAAGAAATACTGGACTTCCCGCTGGGCGGTCATACCATTCGCGACATAGGCTCAATGAGCTTTATGTCTTGGATGGCGAAAAAATTGGACGGCGTGCCAAGCTACAAGGCCGCCACGCAGGAACTTTTGGGGTTATTACGCAACGCTCCTATCGGTAAAATGACCGAGGAGGAGAAAATTAGGATAGTCAGAAAATTATTAGACCTAGATATACAAATATGAAAATTGTTCAAATATCAAATACCAAATGGGGTGAGGTCGCCTACATCTACGACGAGGAACAGGGGCGAGTATTCAAGGTTGCAGTAGACGACTTGACAAATACGGGGTATAATGGGGACGACAGACCCGAAATGCCAGCGCGCCGTCCGCGGATGCCCGTAAGGCGCGTCCCCGTGAGAGCGCCAGAGGAAGGCGTTGAGGAAGAATATCCTGAACCCGAACCCCCGCCAACCCCCCAACCAATGAAACCAAGAGTAGCCCCGAAATCAATTATCCCACCTCACCTTGCTGGAGTATTTAGAAAACCTGGCACCGCTGGTGCCGCAGAGGAACGCAGGGAGATGTAAACAGAAAAAATAAAATGGCTAAGAAAAGACGAGCACCAATAGAACAGCTTCGCGCCGCAGGTAGAATGGCCAAGCAAATGCTCGTTGATAGGGGAATCCTTGCCAAAAAAAGCGTATTAGATGAGTTGATGCGAACTGAGGGCGCACCAACTTTGCCTGGCATACCCGCCTACCTCCCTCATCAATGGACATTGAAAGCCGCCCAGCGTATTCTTTATGATTTGCTGATTATTTGGAAAGACGAATGCAAAGAGGACGAGAGGCGCGCGGAGAATATCACGGAGTTTTTTAAATTCGTGATAACGGAATTGCGCCAGCAAGAGGCGAACTACAATAAGGAAGTAGTGGATATGCCCAAGTTAATGAAGACGATGAAAAACGTCCCTGTCTTAAAGGACGTTTTTTCGCCTTTGCGGAAGAAAGAAAGCATGCACGCGATCCATAGATTTTTCGTAGACAGTTTCGCCGTGGCTATTGCGCTAAAAAACAACCACACCACCTCGGAATATGCCAACTGGTTTTTAACATGGACGCAGGATATGTATGCCCTTTGGGTCAGCCCAGAGGAGCGGAAAAAAATAGCACGCGTATGATTATTGATTTCCAATTCGTGGACTTCCATAGTTTGGAAGATACCGACATCGTCCCCGTGGCTTTCCAAGACACGATGGATAGGACATCGTGGGAGAACCTTTTTCACTCACTCCCGCAAGACCAGTTGGAAGTTTTGGTGTGTTTATTTTTGGGGTTAAGTCCCGATGAAACTGTAAAAGCCCTGCATTATCCGAATATTGTCAGATTTTATAATGTTAACGCTAAGTTGAAAGCGTCATACAACAAACAAAAACAGCTATTTTTCTAATATAATTAAGATAGAGACAATGCCATTCAAAAAGGGACACAAAGGCTATTGGTTGGGAAAAACGAGGGTTCTTACATCTGAACACCGTCTAAAAATAGCCAAGGCCTTAAAAGGTGAAAAAAGTCATTTTTGGAAAGGTGGCATAACTGAAACCAACCAAATCATTAGGGAATCAAGTGAGTATAGACAATGGCGAGAAGCAGTTTTTAAAAGAGATAATTATACCTGTCAGGATTGTGGGGCGAGGACAATACCTGGCAAACAAGTATTTTTACAAGCCGACCATATTAAACCCTTTTCTCTTTTTCCTGAATTACGTTTTGAGATTTCAAACGGACGCACACTCTGTTTGGATTGCCACAAATTAACAGACACCTATGCGTCTAAGATTTTTATAAAACAATATGCCTGACACAACCACGACAGTTGAAAAAGCCTTGCCTGAAACAATAATCAACGAACCCGAAGGTCGCACAAAGTCCGCCATGATCCCCGCGGGCTGGCCAGAGGAAGTTTACCGAGGCATCCAAAAAGGATTAAAAGACCCAGAACGCCAACGCGGTTTGGTCTTTGAAAATGAAAAACAGCGCAACGCTATGGCAATCCGCAAAGGATTGACCAAGCCTGGCAAAATCGGCTATGACACATTACGCCGCATAGCGTTTTCCGTTTATGTGGCGCGCATCTGCATTAACTCACTCAAGGCCAAAGTCACTAAAACCAAATGGGTTATCCAGCCGATTGATCAAACCAAGCGTAAAGGCGCGGCCGACAGCGACGGGCGCATAAAAGAATTAGAGGAATTTTTTAAACACCCTAACCAAAATAATGAGACGTTCCGCACCCTATTGGATAAAATGTGCGAGGACTTATTGGTATTGGACGCGGTGAGTTTGGAAAAAACTCGCTACCCTGACGGCACGCTGGCTGAATTGCATTTCGTGGACAGCGCCACTATCCGCCCTGTATTTGATGAACACGGCAACCAAGATATTATTATTCCGCTAAAGACCGTCAATGGCGATGAGGAGTTGCCCGTTTCCTATTTGCAGATTTTAAATAATTCCCAATACGGCGGTCCCGAAAGCGGCGACATACAAGCCGCATGGCCGAAAAAAGATTTTATCCATTTCCATATGCACCCGCAAGGGTCAATGGAATCGTTCGGTTATGGTTTGTCCCCGCTTGAGGGCGTGCTGTCCGTAGTTTCCAATTTACTCAATAGCGATAATTTTAACAGCACCTATTTTGAAGAGGGCGCGTTCCCGCCTGTGATTTTAAATATTGTCGGGCAAATTAGCCAGCGTGATTTGGATGCGTTCAAAGAATATTTTTACCAAGAACTAAACGGCAACTTCCATCGCCCCGCGCTATTGGCTTCCCAGCAGAAATCCGAAGTTATAAACCTCAAAGAGTTTACCAACCGCGATATGCAATTTATGGAATATACCCTATTCCTTGCTAAAATGCTTTGCGCGGCCTATGAAATGTCGCCTGAGGATATTGGCTTGACCGACACTACGGGGAGCAAGAGCGTATCGGAAGTGCAAAAAGATATTTCGGATCAAAAGGGGTATTCGTCCATTTTGGATTTGTTTAAACAGGTTTTCAATCAAGAGATTATTTGGAAAGATTTCGGCTACCAAGATTTAGAGTTTGAATGGGTGGCCGAGGACACCAGCGAACCTGATATTGCCTCGCAGGTTATGGACAGGGCTTTGAAAAATGGCAGTCTGACTTTAAATGAAGTTAGGTTAAAACAGGGCGATACGCCGTTTGGAGATTGGGCTGATGAGCCGATGTTTTTAAGCACCGAGGGATATAAGCCTTTGATGGCGCCGACTGGCGAGGACGAGGGCGAGGAGAATGACAAAATTATCGGTGGCGAAAAACCCTACAATGAGCAGGACGATGTTGAGGGTGAGGAAATCACCAAAATGAATAAATCTATTTTTACCCAAAGCGGGTATAAAGTTTGGGCAGATGACCGCGGCGTAAGTCAACCATTTATTTATATGGACATTAAAAGCGGTTTCGGCACGGTCATAAAACCGCCCGTGGCCGTCAATTTGCAATCCCAAAACCTTGAAATTAGTTTAACAGGAGAATTGGCCGCAATGGGCTTGAACGTTCGACCTACCCACAAAATGACCTTTGTAGAGGTCACCAATTCGCTATTCACCATGCCTGAGGTGGCTATTGAGTTTAGAAAGTATTGTGAGATGTCGCCTGAATATGATTCGGAAAAATGGCGGGTGAAATTCGGTGGCTCGCGCAAATTCGCTTACTACCTTGTTTCCGACTATATTGACGGCTATACGCTGAATAATCCTCTGTTGATTGCGGATATGAAGCGTGATCCCCAAAGCTACGCGGCCGCGGTGCAGGATTTGGCGAACCTTTGGAAAGTGGAGCGGGATAGGGTATTGGGCGATAGGCGGGCAGACCAATATATAATTGGCCATGACAAACGCGCCTATGGTATAGATTACCAGTTTATGGGTGATGACAGCCGTTGGGAGCGCACCAAAGATGCCATCCCCGAGGCTTTGACCGCTATTCCCGAGTTAAAGGCTATGTTTGAAACGGCCATTACGGATAAGGGTTTTTCCCTAAAATCAATTTTGAGGAGGCTAATAAATAAAAAAGCCTCGCGTAGTATATAATTATTATATAGCTAATTAAGGAAAGGAACTTTATGACTCTTAAAGACTTGTTAGAGATTTTGTTCCTGCTTTCGGGAACAGTTTATTTTGTAGTCAAAACTTTTAAAAATAATTAAAAAAATATATGAGAACAAGAACAAAAGACTCAATTAAAGCAGAAGGTTTTTTTCGCCTGAAAATCGGCGAACCTGATGCTAACGGTCGAGTTGTTAGAGTGCATGGTGATTCTGGTTTCCAGAAAAACACCGTGGTCAACCTTGGTTTCCAGCACTACCTTGTAGAATTACTTGGTGGTATCGCTGGCTCTTCCCAGTTGACCCATGCCGCTCTTGGAACTGGCACCGCGCCTGGCGTAACCGACACTTCCCTAAACGGGGAATTGACCGATGCCGCTGGTTGCCGATGCGCTATCACCCCGACGGTGGTTGCTTCCAAGACCCTGCAATGCGCTTTCACTTTAAACTCCAACGTTATCACTGCCAATAGGACTTTGCAGAATGTAGGGTTGTTCGCAACCTCTACCACTTCCGCTGGTTCTATGTTCGCGGCCACCACGTATGCGACTTCCCAGTTGCAGACGAACCAAGCTGTGAATGGCACTTATCAGATTCGTTTCTCTTAGGCTATATTTTTAGGATAACCCTCCACCGAAAGGCAGACTTGCGTCTGCTTTTCAACGTGCTAATAGAAAAAATTAAATTTTAATTATATGACTTCAGCTACACGAGCCATAGTTACCAAGTTCGTAGAGGATAGAAAGGGTCAAAGCCTTATTTTTGATCAGCAGGAATGGGATATAAGAGTCAAGCCGTATATTCCTATTGACCAACAGGCTGAGGCAGACGCTTTGGTTTACGAGTTGTTCAATGCGGAGGGTTCTTCCGCGGGACAACAAGGTGAGGACACCGAAACGGATTCATAGATTTCCCAATTATCCACATATAGGGCATTGCACGATTTGTGCTTATGCCTTATACTCTGGTTATGAGACATCAAGCCCAACCCGACGCCGTCAATAAAAAAATTCTCCAGAAACTTTTGAAACAAAAGAATCAAGGAGTTAAGATTGACATCGGTTGCGGTGCGAATAAAATACCTTCGTTTGTCGGTGTAGATATCCGACCCCTGCCTGGGGTTGATATCGTTGCTGACTTGGAAAAATACCCTTGGCCAATTCCTTCGGAAGTGGCCTCTTTGGTTTCGTGTTCCCATGTATTGGAACACATCAATCCCACAAAGGTTGATTCGCGCTTGATCGGACTGGCAAAGTTATTGGTGGACAAAAAAGTTTTATCGCAAAAAGACATTAACAAATATTGCGGCGAGTTTGATTTTGAATCATCGTTTATAAGATTCATGGACGAGGTCTGGCGCATCTTAAAGCCAGGCGGTGAGTTTATGTTCATGGTGCCTTACGCTGGCACTATCGGTTATTACCAAGACCCGACCCACATCAACAACATCACCGAGGCCACCATTTACTATTTTGACCCATTCCACCCTGCCAACCTTTATAAGATTTACCGCCCCAAGCCGTGGGAAATTAAGCATATTTTTTGGGACACCGAGGCTATTATGGAAGTGTTGTTAATTAAGCGCCGTGAGGACGCGAGCTTTACCCAGCACGTTTCCCTTACGGAAAAGGGACTAAAATCCTAATGGCAAACTTTGAGCTGACATTAAATCCCCATAAGTTTTTAAAGCGCAAGGATTTGGTGGCGATGACCGAAATGATGAAAAAGGCTTTTAAGGACAAGCGCGTGGACACTTTTATTTTAAAATTGACCGATGACCGCAAAGCTGGCGAAAACGCCATGATGTTTCCTTTTAAAATCGTAGAATAATATGCCAACAAAAAATGTTTATTTAGGTCCGACAAATATCCTTGAAAAAAATCCCAAAACATGGGAGAAGCGTATTTTAATTGGCATACCCTGCACGGGACTATTGCGGGTGGAATGGGTGAGTGCGCGATTCAGCCAAGTCATTCCCACCAACTGGTCGCACGTGGAAGTTTGGCAGATTATGTCCAGCTTTATGCCGATGGCCTACCAACTGGCCGATGCCGAAAATTTGATTGCTAAAAATGTTGTTGAGGGCGATATTGAATGGCTGTTATTTATTGAAAGTGATAATATCATTCCGCAAAATCTTTTCCGCAAGTTGAATGAATATATGTTGTCCAAAGAATATCCCGTTGTGGGCGGACTATATTTTACCAAGTCCGAGCCGCCTGAACCGATGATTTACCGCGGTCGTGGCAATGCCTATTTTGACAAGTGGAAATTTGGCGACAAGGTTATGTGCGATGGCTTGCCGTTTGGTTGCACCTTAATCCACGGAAATATTATTCGTGAACTTTGGAAAGACAGCCCTGAATATCAAGTCATCGGGTCGGACGGACGGGCAACCGTCACCCGCCGCGTATTCAACCAGCCGCAAGAGGGTTGGCGTGATCCGATTAGCGGTCGCTATTCCAGCGCGGGCGGCACAACCGATTTGGCTTTCTGCACGCGCGTGATTGACGGCGGCTACCTCAAAAAGGCTGGTTTCCCCAAGCACGCCAAAATGAAATATCCGTTTATGGTAGATACCAGCATTTTCGTTAAGCATATTGACAATAACGGCATACAATGGCCGTTATCTATCCCATTAAAATTTGACCCAGGCGAAGCCAAGCTGGCCGAGCTGATGAAAGAGTTTTCGGGTCCGTATAAATAAATTTGTAAAATTAGCCTTATAATAAATATATGAGTGAAATAACCCCTTTAACCGTCACATTAGAATTACCCGCCTCGGAGTTTTTAGACCACGAGGGTTCTTTGCTAGTGCGCTGTCCACATAATGGCGCATGGGTGCCGTTGAAAGATTATTACAGCGAAACCCAAGGCTCATTATTGCCTTTGGTCGGCAATGTTGATTTTGAGGAAGCGCCCGAACATTGGGAGCATACGGGCGAATTTAAGGAAATAAAAGACAGGGACGGCATCGTGGTTGATAAGGAGCCGATCATGGCAAAGGTTGCCAGACAGCCAATTGTTTGGAAAGAAACCGTCCGCGTTTTACCTAAAGTTGACGAACCCGCGCCAGAGGGCGGCACGCTTTCTTTCAGCGTTCAGGATAAGGTGGCTATGGAAGATAAGTTTTGATTAAATTCCTTCCATGCCTGTTATAATAAAGGTATGGAAAATAAGATTTTAAAAATTCGCGTTCACGAAGTTATTAAAATTCATGACGAGGTTGTCATGGCGGTTTTTCATTTTTTACAGCCCAAACCGCAGTTAACTCCGACGCCTATTTTTGATTTTATTTTTGCCAATCCTGCCATTTCTTGGGCACCGTGTTTAGCGCGTTCGCCTTCAAAAACTGAATTATCATTAACCAAAAGCAAACAGCTTGTTTTTTAAGCAGGCTGTTTTTATTTTATGGCTACAAAATTTTTAGAACCAGGTGGGGACGCAACCTTCAATGTGGCCGCAACCACGAATAAAGGATTTTGGGCTACAATAGGTGGCACACCTACAATAGAAACCAGTCCTGTGCACGGTGCTCATGTAAGATCTATCAAATATGCCGCGGCGACGAATACCTATGTGCAAACCGCTGGTGGAAGTGTTGCTGATGCTGGAAGCAGGATAAGTTTTTATATTTATATTGTAACCCTACCGAGTGCGAGTCAAAATTTTCTTATAGTTGGTAATGGCATAGGTCAGACAATCGTTAAGGTTGTTATTACTACTGGGGGGGTCCTACAGTTGTTTGAGCAAACCAATCAAATTGGGATAAACGGCACTCATACTCTTGTCACGGGGCAATGGTATAGAATCTCTTTGGCTTATACAGTGACCTCTACCATAGTAAATAGATTTGAATTATTTGTGGACGCGGCTTCGGACATTTCGGTAACAAACGCAACACTAACTCGCACAGGCAGTAGCATAATAATATTAGGAAACCAAGGGATATCACAAGGGTTGGTTTTCCATTCCAGCGATCACTATATTGACGATTCTAACGCCTTGACCGACCCAGGCAATATTTGGGTTACGGCAAAACGGCCATTTTCCAACGGGACGAGTAATAATTTTGCTACTCAAATTGGGGCTGATAGTTCAGATTATGGCACAGGTCACGCGCCTGAAGTCAACGAGCGTCCTTTAAGCACCACGAATGGTTGGGGTGGAGTATCTTCTCAAACTGAAGAATATACCATAGAGGCGGCATCGGTTGGTGATATAGGTATTTCAGGATTAACTATTGTTGATTTTGTAGGTTGGGTATATTTCACCAGAGCGGGCGGCAATACAGCCACCTTTATTCTTGCTGGGGCGACATCTTCTTTTACCATCCCTGACCCAGTTGCAATGATCACCAAAGTTGCTGGCTCAACAACTTATCCTGCGGGCAATACTGATATTGGCGTAACCACTCCTGCCGCAATTCCAGGCGCATTCAATCTTTTTGAATGCGGTATTATGATAGCTTTTATCGGTCCCCCTATTTTACCTCTTGATATAGGGGACAGCCTAATGACCGCGGGCTTAAAAATTATTGGCTAAATATGGAAAAAATTTCCAAAAACGGAATCACTTATTGGACTGACCGTGGAGCCATCTATTCTGTTGACCCACCGACAGCGCATTTTAATATGTCGGCTTGGTGCATGCTTGTGCCTCCTTATAAACCCGAAAATATCTTATTTGTCGGTTGTGCAGGTAATACTGTGCCAAAATTGGTCAAAATTATTTATGGAGATATCGCCATGACGGGAGTAGACAATCAGCCTGCCAATCCCATTGAGGGAATGAAGATTTTTGAAATGGATGCTTTGGACTTTTTAAAACAATGCACCGATATTTTTGACTGTGTAGTAATAGATATTTTTGAGGGTGCCACGCTCCCTAGGATTGCACGTGAGCAGGAATTCGCCGATCTAATTGCCAAAGTATGTCGGCGAACCATTGTTTTACATACTGCTGGTGAAAATATTGAATTTTTCCAAAAGCATTTCTCAATATTCCATGAAAAAACAATCCATAATGTCAAAATTTTTTATATGAAAAAATTAGATTGTCAGGACGACTTTAAAATCCCTAGCGATATATGATCCACGACTTTTTACATCATGTCATAGGGTTTTTACACCATGCTCTTGTTTTTAAACATGCCGCTTTTGCCTTTGTGCCATTTTTTTGGGGAACTACGGCCGACAAACCTAGCGTCAGCGATAGTATAACGGTCTCGGAAAGCGTTACTTTAGATATTAGGATTAATCCAAACGTCAGCGACACCGTTACCATTACTGAAAATTTATTTATCCAGATTGCTACCTCGTTTCCTAACGTTAGCGATTCTATTACGGTTTCGGAAAATGTAAGTTTAGTTATAGCCCAAGTTTTCAATGTCAGCGACGCTATTACGGTTGCGGAAAATTTGACCATTACTGAAATACTTTTACCCAATGTCAGTGATTCCATAACGGTCAGTGAATTTTTTGGCTATCCTACCGAACTTGTTGTTGTTACAGAATTTGTATCCCTCGTCATTACAGGCGGCGGCAATAGCCTAAGCGTAAACGTTAATGACAGTATAAGCATAGCCGAAAATATCCAAATGCAGGTCGTTGACTTTATTAATGTCAATGATGCTATTACTGTTACCGACACCGACCCAGTAATTATAATTTCGGAGCCTGTTATCAGCGATTCCATCACCGTTTCCGAATTCACGAACATAGTTATAGTTTTTAATCCCAATGTCAGCGATTCCATAACGGTTTCCGAAGACATAAATGTAGCACCTTTGCTTGATGCCTTTAGCGTCAGCGACAGCATTACAGTTTCGGAAAATATCCAAATGCAGGTAGTGGATTTTATCAGCGTGTCCGATGCTATAACCGTTGATGACAGTTTTACCCAATTCCAAATTGTCTATTTCCTTTCGGTCAATGACGCCATAACCATTACGGAAAATACCACAATAACGGAAGTGCTTTTGCCGAATGTTTCGGACAGCATTACCATTACCGAAAATGTGGTATTTGATATCCGCGTCCAGCCAAATGTTAGTGATAGCATTACGGTGGCGGAGTTTGTCCAACTCCAAGTTGTTGATTTTATCTCAGTCAGCGATGCCGTTACGGTTGACGATAGTTTTGTGCAACTGCAAATCGTATATACGATTAGCGTTAATGATTCGGTCACGGTTACGGAAAATACGACCATAGAGGAAATTTACCTGCCGAATGTCAGCGACAGTATTACCGTGGCTGAATTCGTCCAATTACAAGTGGTTGATTTTATTAGTGTTTCTGATTCGGTTACGGTCAGCGAATTTACCAATTTCAGCAACAACCTGTCATTCTCGGTTTCCGACAGTATTACGGTTAGCGAGCAAGTGGCCATTCAGATTTTGGACTATGAGGTTGTCAGCGACACAATTTTAGTATCGGAATTTGTCCAATTACAAATCGTTGATTTCATCTCCGTAAACGATAGTGTGACCGTTGCGGAAAACCTGAATATCCAAATTGCCTATTGCATCACGGTCAACGATACGGTGACGGTTGACGATAGCTTTACCCAATTCCAAGTCATTGACTTTGTAAATGTCAATGACAGCATTACGGTTTCGGAATTCACTAACTTTGATATTCGGGTTCAGCCGAGCGTCTTTGACAGCGTGACGGTGGCTGAGGCCGTGCAAATGCAGATAGTCAATTTCGTAAATGTCTTTGACAGCATTACGGCCGACGACAGCAATGCGGTGATTGAGGAAGTGGATATTATTAGCGTCAACGACAGCGTGACCGTGGCAGAAAATCTAAGCATTATAACCATTGCCGAGCCGAGCGTGAGCGATGCTATTACGGTCAGCGAAAGCGTCCAGCTTACCATAATCAGCTTCGTAAATGTTTACGATTGCGTGGTTGTTGCCTCGGGGTCGGAAGTTGTTAATGGTTGCCCGCGGCCGCCCAGCTTAGGCAGTAGCGCCTCATGGGGAACGCCAGAAAATATTTTGGTCAGCGATAACCTTTATGCCACCTCAAATGTGGATACAGGTTCGGATTCGGGCGATTTAATCGGCACGGGCTTTGGATTCAATATCCCCAGCAATGCCATAATTGATGGTATCAAGGTTGAATGGGAGAAATTCCGCAGTCAAACGGGTCCCGCCAATAATATGGCCGATAGCGGCGCGTATTTGGTAAAAGACGGATCAACCCATGTCGGCACTAACCACGCGCAAGGCGACTGGCCGACTGGTGACAGTTTTGTGTCTTATGGTGGCAGTTCCGACCTATGGGGGACGACATGGACGCCCGCGGAAATAAATAGCGCCAATTTTGGAGCGACATTATCCGCCGTTTCCACCAGCACAAATTCCTACAACCTATTTGTGAATTTCGTGCGGGTGACGGTTTACTACCACTTTACCGATGTGGTCTTGATTGAGATTGTAAACTTTGTAAATGTTAATGATGCGATTACGGTTTCCGAGCAACCGAATATCATTACCGTTGACCAAATCTCCGTTAATGACAGCGTCAGCGTGGCGGAAAATGTTACCATAGAAATTTTCCAGCAGGAAGTTGCTTTTGATACCGTCACGGTTTCCGAATTTGTGCAGTTCCAGATTGTTGATTTTATCAATGTCTCCGACACCGTAACCGTTTCGGAGGATATTGCCCTCGCTTTTGACAAGCTGTTAATAAATGTTTTTGACGCCGTAACCATAACCGAAACGGCGAGCATTAACATTGGCGGCGGTATATTCGTGTCAGACGATGTTACGGTTACTGAAAATGTCACTATCTTAATTCCGATTTTAGTGCCGTCCGTGTTTGACAGCGTAAGCGTTTCTGAAAGTGTCCAAATCCAAATTGTTAATTTTGAGGGCGTTAACGACACCATCACCGTGTCGGAATTTGTGGCGTTCCAAATTGTTGATTCAATAAGCGTCAGCGATGCCATTACCGTGGCCGAAAATGTGCAACTGGTGATTGTGGATTTTGAGGGGGTTAACGACAGCATAACTGTTAGCGAAAATATCCAGCTACAAATAGTTGACTTCATTTCGGTTAACGACAGCGTCACAATTACTGAAAATGTTTCCCTAATCCTAATTACAGCAAACCCGCAAATTAGCGTGTTTGATGCGGTCACTATTTCCGAAGCGGTTTCGTTTATAGTGATGTCGTTTATAAGTGTCTCGGATTCGGTAAGCGTGGCGGAGTCTGCAACCCTCAAAATAGTAAATTCCGTTAATGTTTCTGACACCATTACCCTGTCCGAACAGGCCACCTTAGAAGTCTTGCTAAATATCTCCGTGGCTGACAGCGTGGCAGTCGCCGAATTTACCAGCTTTAAGATTTCCGACCTGCAAATCAATGTCCACGACGACATTGTGGTTTCGGAATTCGTCCATTTTGCCTTTGCGGGCGACATGATTATCATCGTCTCCGACAGCGTGACCGTGCAGGACATTTTCATCGGCGCGGTTGTGTTCCCGATTACCGCGGGTGAGTTCGGATTGCAATTAGGCTGGCACCAAAACAATTATGTGCTGGTTGGTGACGGTGAGGAAAACACGCTATCTCGTCCCGATTTAAATAAAAACCTTAATTTAAAAGTATAATAAATGTATGGAACCAATTCTCATTACAACAGTTCAAGGTGACTTCGGCTTTGACTGGAAATTTACATTAACCGATTCGCAGAGTGTGGTGGTTGACCTGACCAACGCCACTGTGTTTTTTGACTGCCAATCGGTCAGCGACCCCGCCGTGCAATTCAACAACGCCATGAGCATTGTCAGCGCCGTAGCTGGCACTTGCAAATACACGGTAAAAAATACGGATTTTGTTGTTGCGGGGACATATAGCGCGCGCGTAGTGGTCAAATACGGATCGGGCGAAACCGCCAGTTTTCCGCCAGGCGGCATAACCATTGAGGTGGAACCGAGTTTACCTGTATGAATGACATAACCAATTACGGGTTGGGGGGAGTGGCGATTGCCCTGATCGCGTTGATTTGGAAAATTTGGCAGGATTCAGGCAAACGAAACGACAGGGTTTTGGAGGTCTTGGAAAAGGTTGCGATGTCGCAGGAAAAACAGGCAACCAGTAATCGGGAACTGGCGACTAATATCGCTATCAATACCGAGGCCACCAAGCAAAGCACGGTTGCCGCAAAGGAGACGGCTGATGTTGCCAAGCAGACGGCAACGGCCGTGAAAGGCCACGCTGATGTTATGACGAAAATGGTGATAAAAATTCTAAAGAACGGAAAAAAGAAAGATGCTACTTAATTTTTTGATTTATTTAAACTCCTTTGTGTTTGTCCTAATAGTGATTCCTCTCTTTATGTTGTCCGCCTTTTTATGGCAACACCGAAAGGAAAATGGTGCAACTCAAAATTTTCGCTGGGTAATTATGACGGTCACGGCAAGCAAATTATTTTATTTTTTGATGGAATTGGCCGCCGCTTATTACATTTTAGACACCCATTTAGTCTTTTCTTTAAGGATTATTTTACCAATATTACTTGGCAGTTTGGTGCTTATGACCGTCAACTGGTGGGCATTTTATAAAGTTAAAGTGCTAATGAGGTCAGTTTCTAGTGAAATAAATAAATAAAAACGGCTTTTTAGCCTTATAATTATTATATGAGTAAATTCACCGAGACATACAAAGGCATGTTAATGCCAAGCCTACCGCTTTACGGGCTGGGCGAAATCGTTTCCTACGCTGGTTTCCGCTGGGAAATCACGGGTTTTGAGCCAAATGAAAAGGAAGGGTGCTGGATTTATGACCTGAAAAAGGTTGACGGCACGGACGATACCGAATCGGGCATTAATGAGCTTGGCCTAACCAAATCCTATTTAATGGAAAAATCCGCGGACGGAATGAGTGATGAGGAGCGGATAAAATACTACATGCAAAAATTGGGCATCGCAGGCGCGGGTCCCGTCCCCAACTCTTTACTGGCCATGCAGGACTTGGAGACCAGCAAATTTATAAAAGGCACGGATCAAAATAGTTTTGCGGTTTGGTATTACGACAAATTCGGTTCACAAAAATGCGCGGTGTTCGGGAGTATCATTGACGCCGAGGCTTACGCCAATTTGGTAACTACGATGGGTTTCAACGATGTGAAAATTATGAAAGGCCAAGTGGAGAATACTGGCCAACAATTAAAAGAAGCGGCCGAGGACGCAGAGGACGCCGAGACCAGCGAGAAAAAAACATTAGTCCAAAATATAAAAGCCATTCAGGTTCGCCGACAAAAGGCCACGCTCGCCGCAAGGGTTAAAGAAACCACCAAATCCTTTAAACAGGCCTGGTCGAACCTTAACAAAAAAACTAATTAACGCAGTATAAAAAAATATGCCTAACTATATCCCAAATGCGCCAGATATCAGCGAGATGACAACTGGCGACACGATAAATTACAAGGGGCAGTCCTATGGGATTAACTCCCTTGGTAATTACGTCAATGACGGCGGCGGCCGCGGACACAGAACCGTGACCTTGAACGACGGTCATTCCACCGTAATAACCGTCAGCACCAAAGACACCGTTTGTTCCTCATATAATATTCCTCAAGGCGGCACTCAAGTTGCCGTTTGGTCTCAAAGCGTAAACCCATAAATATGGACGAAAAATCAATCACATTAGAAGCAGTTGGTAATTTCCCCTTTACTTTTTACATTGAAAAAGCAGTCCCGTTGGAAGAAGGGGACGAATTGATTTTGGAAGGAATAGCCAGCACTACCAACGTTGACCATGACAAGGAACGAATGTCCAAAGACGCTTTGCGCGCGATGGAGTCAGCTATCAACAAGGATGGCGTGCCGTTACGGGTTGAGCATCAGAAGGATTCCAATGCAATCATTGGTCAGGTTTTCAAAGCTTGGGTCGATGAGCGAAACCAATTACACGTGCGCGCGCGACTGGATAAAAATCACCCTGTTTCCCCTGTTCTTCATCACAGCATGAAGAATGGAGTAAAAATGGGGCTTTCTGTCGGTGGTGTCGTCAAGCGTGCAATGAAGGAGTTTGTGGAATCAGTCGGCGGATTGGTGAAAACCTTTTACGACGTAGCGTTGCAGGAAGTTTCGGTAACGCCCCGTCCCGCTAACTATGATTCTTGGCTGGTTGCCAAAAGCATCGCCAAGGATAGCAAGGACGCAGAACAATATAGCGAGAGTATGGGTTTAAGAAGGGAGTTTCTGTTAGAAAATTCCCAATTAGACTATTTACAAGCATTTGCCAAATCGGTCCCCGATAAGGCGTGGCGAAAAGTCGAATCGCCTGAAATTAACAAAAATAATGACACTAATATGGAAAAAGATAAAGTGAAAAAAGAGACAGAGGATTCGGAGACTGAAAAAGCTGTCAGCCGCGCCGAATTCACCAACCTGTCAAAGGCAGTAAAAGACCTAATGGGCTTAATGTCCAAAGGGTTTGAAAATGTCGGAGCGCTCATTGTAAAAGCAATGGACGGTTCGGCGAAAGACGCTAATAACCCAGATAAAGCCAAGCCAGAGGATGAAAGTCCTGCGGCTAAAATGGAAGGCGGCGACGCCAAAGAGCAGGTTAATCCTGATCAGGCCAAAGCCGACGATCCGACTCAGCAAACCGCCAAGGCGGAAGATGACGAGGACGAAACCAAAAAGGCTGACGACACCGATGAAACCACTAAAGCTGGCGACACGGACGACACCTATGATATGGAAACGGTCAACCGTTCCATAGCCACCCTTAAGAGCCTTGAAAAAAGAATTAAGGGCGTAAAAAAGACGGCCGCCGAAACTGAGGACGAAACCAAAAAGGCGGACGAGGAAACCGATGAAACCAAAAAAGCCGACACCGAAGATGAAACCACCAAGGCTGATGACACCGAGGACGAAACAAAGAAAGCGGACGAGGAAGAAACCACAACCAAGCACCACCCGCTCGATGTGTTCGTTGTCACCGTTACCAAAATGATGGAATCGGTTGTTGAGAAATTAGAAAAAAGCGGCAGACGGGTATTAGGTTTTGAAAAATCCTTTGTTGAGGATATCCAAAACAATCCCGAAATCCAAGCTGAAATTGCCAAAATGGTAAAGATGCCTGGGTTTAAGAAATCGGTTGCTATGGGTGTGCCGTATATGATCACCAAAGAAGGCAAGCGCTACGCATTAACGTCAGCGCCTGAGAAGGTTGAAAAGTCAGCGGATGAAAAACCACAGGACTTTAAGACCATGTATAAGTCTAAATATTCAAGCGTCTCTCCCGAGACGGAAGAATAAACCCGACGGGTAATGGTCGATTACCCCCTCGCCCTAAGTGAGCAGAGAACCCGCAAGGGCTGACACGAAGGGATAAGCTGAAGGGATTAAGAAAGTCAAAGAACAACTATGCGTATATTAGATTCCATTGACAAAGCCTTAGGTAGATTTGAAAAGACCGTAAACACATCGTTTGCGGGACCTGTTCCTAGCTCCCTTTTGGCGCGTCAAGATTTAGAATCTGCTATCGTTGTGCTGTCCGACCGTATGACTCCGTTCCGTGATCGCGTTTCGCGCATCAAGGGCGAAGGTCTAGCTCACCTTTGGAACCAAAGGACGAGATTAGGCACTCTTACGGATGGACCTATGGCATTGGTAAACTTGTTCTATGCTGACGGCGATTTGCCGCCTAGCACAGACCCAGCTTACACCCAGAAAACCGCGGCCTATAAATATTTAGGAACTACCGCTGTTATTACGGGACCGATGATTGCATCTGGTCGTTCCTACATTGACATTGAAGCTGAGATTGCGGAAGCCGCACTCCGTCGGATTATTCAGGCGGAAGAGTGGGCTGATTTCCACGGCGATTCAAATACCAATACCCTGTCTTATGACGGGTTTGATATCCAAATCGTCACCAACGTTGTAAACAACGCTGGGGCGCAGTTAACTGCTTCAGGTGTAGTGATTCCCTCATTCGACAAAGTTATCAAACTTATTCGTTTGCAGGGTGGCAACAAGATAGACGGTATTTACCTTGGTTTTGGTTTACAGACCCAAGTTAATGCTATCGTTTCTCCTCAAGCCCGCTATATCATCAATGTGGATAGCCCGAAGTTCGCCGCTGGCGACCATGTGGTGGCTTATATGTCACCGCTTGGTTCTATTCCAGTAATTGGCGATTTCTTCTGCAATCCTGCATTGCCGTATCCGAGCAACGAAGCTGGCTCGTCAAGTGCTCAAGGCGCTGGCCTGTCCTCTGTTTATTTCTTGCGTCACGATGACCAAGGTATCCAGATGGTAGACTTAGTGCCGCTTGGCCGCACAGAATTGGCAAAAATTGCCGATACTGTTCGGTTCTACTTGAACGAGTATACGGTTTTGGCACTAAAAGCCGAACCGTGGGTTGGTATGTTGAGTAATGTAGCTGATCCCCCATCTACCTAAACTGCAATAACATAGCAGTGGGGTCGGACGGTCTTGCTCTCTCAAGCCGCCTGACCTCCTAGAGAGCCTGTTATGAAAATACAAATTAAGAAAGACAAAGCCTCATCAATATTTTTTGATGGCAAGTTCTACGATACAGGCAAAGATTTGGAACTACCTTTCACCGATGCATTCCGATTGACACGCGTCGCCAGTATTACGGCCAATTACGATTCCGTGCCTTATGACCCCAACCTATGGAAAAATGATAAATTTATCAATTTTTTCGGGGACATAGACCAGCAAAGTGGGTTCGGGAACGTTTCCTACTACCTTATCAAAGAAAGCCATGCACAGCTCCAGATTGCCTCAATAGGCAAAACCTACGGCGTCCGTGACCAAGTTATCTTCTCAGCCCAAAATCGCCCACTAAGGCAAGAGGGTGCGATGATATGGCACGACCAACCTAGGGAGCAATGGCTTTATACTCCATTCAGAAAAAATATAGCCATAATCCCTTGGGAGACGACTGTTGTCCCGAAGTCTTGGATTGGGAAAATTAACGGATTTGACGGGCTGTTAGTGCCTTGCAAACAGAATATTGAGGACTTTAAAAATTCAGGAATTAAAATACCGATAGAACTTATCCATTGGGGAATTGACCCAGACAAGTTTTACCCGCTAACCCGTCCTGACCGCCCCATATTTACTTTCGGTTCATTAGGGGCGCTAAGTATCAGAAAAGGCACGGACTTACTGATCGCGGCATTCAAGGAAGCTTTCCCGAACGAAAAAGATGTTAAGCTCATTTGCAAAACCTCCTACAATACTTACCCGTTCGGCGCGAAGGACGACAGGATTGAAGTGCAGATGACTCCCGTGAGCAATCAAGAACTGATAACGGATTTTTTCCAAAAGATTGACTGCTTTGTTTTCCCAACGCGCGGTGAAGGATTCGGAATGACCCCATTAGAGGCAATGGCCACGGGCGTGCCAGCAATCGTTACAAGCTGGTCGGGTCCGATGGAATATATGACTCCTGAGGTCGGCTGGCTGATTGACCACACTATCGTTCCTGCAAAGAATTTTTCGGAAATTGTTTATAAAGAAGATTGCGGGAATTGGGCAGAGCCGAGTAAGGAGCATTTAATAAAGTTGATGAGATACGCTTACGAGCATCGTGATGAAGTCAAAGCTAAGGGTGCGGCCGCGGCGGAACACGTTAGGAAAAACTGGCTTTGGAAAGATAAAATAAATATGTATGTTGAAGCATTAGGCAAATTCCTATGACACAGGCAATAATACCCTCCAGAGGACGAGCAGGTTCAGCAAATTCCTTTTTCGGCAAACACCATTCTGAAAAAACTAAAGAAACTCTCAGGCAGAAAAGAATAGAATTAAACATTAAGGGCGAAAATCATTATAGATGGTCAGGTGGTTCGTGGAATTATTGGAAGCAAAAAGCTCTAACTCGTGACCATTATACTTGCCAAAAATGTGGACTTTATGAACCCGAAATCGTGCATGTTGACCATATCTTACCAAAGTCAAAATACCCAGAATTAGCACGGACATTATCAAACCTCATCACTCTTTGTCCTAATTGCCATGCGCGAAAAACCATTGAGGACAGAGAAAGTGGTAGAATGAACTCAGGCGGAAGGAAAAAAATATGACACAAATTGTATCAGGAAATATTGCAACAGGAAATAACACCCCGACAGGGGCGAAAATGAAAGTTGCTGTTGATAATCCATACATCTCAAAGGATGAATTTATTGCATCGTTTGAGGCGTCTGGATTGGGTCTTTCTGCCGCTTCCCCGCAATATGCCAGCGGTGAACTGGACAGGAAAATCCTCCAAGCCAGCGCGTGGATTAACCGCTATTGCGGCCGCTGGTTCGACACACAGACGATTGATGAACAAAAAACCAGTTTTACCGTGCGGCCTTATAACCCCCAACTGGTGACTGTCGTTCTCAAAAACCGACCGTATTCCAAAATCAATAGCATATATATTCAGGTGCTTAAATGGTTCATTCAAGTGGACGTTTCGGCGACTGGATATTTACAGGACTTTTATGACAAAGGCTTCTATAAAATTGTCCCTTTACTTTCTAGCGCTGGGACTGGTGCTGGTTCTCCTATTCCTGCCGCGATACTTGACCATGTCCCCCTCGGAGTGTTATGGACAAACTACACTTTCGGTTTCGGCACCCCGTTAACAGGCCAAGCACTTGCGCAGGTAGGCGGGACGAAACAATACCAAGCTCCTGTCGGTAATGGCTTGTGGGCGCCAGACCAACCGACTTTGATTTATGACAACGCCACTTTGGTTGCGTCCAGCAATTATACGATTGACCATCCTAACGGCATGGTGACGTTCATTTCCAGTTATACCCCTAATGGGGCTATTACGGCCGACTTTACCACTAATGAAAGTATGCCGTTTGAAATCAAAGAGGCGGCAGTATTACTTACATCCCACTTAATCGGCCAAGCTACCCAAAATCCTATCGGCGCGCAAAGCATGGGCATTCAAACTTTTAACATCAACTTCGGTGAAAAAAGTAAAGTGCTTGACCGCGTGCATGAATTACTGGACGCTTACGTTAACAAAATGCCAACATTTTTAGGATTATAATATGTTACCTATCGCCCTACTCAGCCAGACCGTTACGATCAAGCGCCGCGTATCAACGGGGCGCGACTCTTTGAATAATCCTACCTATGGCAACCCCACCAGCGGTTTGGGCTGGTCAACGGTTTATAACAGCGTGCCAGTCCGCTTGGCGTTCTCCTCTAAGGCAATCCGATTCGTGGCCGAGGGTGAGCGCGTCACCCCGAACGGCGTGATGTATTACAATACAGGTTTTATCATCAAGCCAGAGGACAGGGTGCTTACCGCGGACGGCATTGAGTATGTGGTGGTTTCCGTTGTTGAAGGGCGCATGGGAACAAGCATCAATCATTACGAAGCAATATTAGCACTGCCATGACCAATAAATTCAAACAACTTTGGAAAGAAACAGCCCAAAAACGTGAGGATCTTTGGCTATGGCAACAGGGCGAGGAACACGGCGGACAGGAAGTAGAAGCAGGCGCTATGGAAGATTTATACCTTTGGCAACAAGGCCACGCTCACGGCGGCCAAGAGGTGCAACACAAATCCTTTAAGGACTTTTGGAAAAATGCCCATGCCGCTACCTTTGAAAAAACCGCGCTGACCAAATCCGAAATTTTGGAAGTGCAGGACAGGATTACCAAATTGCAATCCAAAGGTTTGCCGTCCAGCAAAATTATTACCGCCCTACAAAAATTAAACCCCAAGCTGTCCGAACGCTGGAAAGCCGAACGAGCCTATTGGACGGAAGTTAAAAAAGATGACACCGATACCGTAGGCGAGGCAGGGGACGATTTGGGTATAAGCAAATATAAGGTAATTTTATCCCCGAGTGCCTGTCCAACCTGTGTTAAAAAAACTAATGATGGCAGTAAAATTTTTAAGAATAACGACCTTGAAAAATCAGGATATGGCCATGTCCCGCCATTTCATCCGAATTGCTACTGTATTTTGATTCCAGTTGAATAAAACCCTGCTTTAGAAGGTATAATTAAGGTAAGGACAAATATGCAAAAGGGCGGTTTAACATTTAGAATAAACACCGATAATCTGGAGCGTTTGGCCAAAAAAATCGGCAATCAATCGGTCAAATACGACAAGGTTATGAAAGAAAGGGTCACGCGCGCGACCGAGATGGTTTGGCGGGTTGCCCACGCAAGACGTCCGATGATTAGCAAAGCCCAAATGAAGTATGAGGGCAGAGCCAAGCGGGTATCCGATCCCGATGCCAAGGCTGGCGTGCCAGTAGATACGGGAGCATTGCAGGCGAGTATCACACAAAGAGTCACCAAAACAAAGTCAATGAGTTATCAGGGTGAAGTTGCCACAAGGGGAATTCCTTACGCAGGCTACATAGAATTTGGCACCTCTAAGATGTGGCCAAGACCATTTATCCGCCCCGCCGTCAACCTGACAAAAGACGCTATCAAGCGGGTATTCGGATTAAAGGTTGAGGCTAACATCTAAATATGCTGGAAATATTCCAAAAAATTATAGGTATACTTGTTGCGGACAGCACCCTTACGGCTATGGTTCCCGTTGGAAATATCTTTGTAGGCGCGGCCGACGTGGTTGTAGAAAAACAAGCCGATTTGTTATCACCGTCAATTATCCTTACCCAAACTTCCGAAGCTGTTAGAACCGTGCCATTGGGAGTGAGAGATACCGTTGTGCAACTGGATATCTGGTCGCGAAATTCCCAGTTGGAACTTGAAACCATTTATGAGCGTGTATTGACTCTGTTAGATTTTCAGTCAGGTAGCAAAAATTCCGCCCACGTATTTTGGGAGAGATTAGGCGGTGCGGTGGACTTGTTTGAAACCGACAGAAGAATCTTTCACCGTTCTTGCACTTTCATAATATGGTCGATAAAATAATTAACTAAAGAAATAAAACTACTATGGGATTTAATCCTAATGGAACAAAAATCTCCTCTCGGATTACTTTTAATTCGGGTATTATAGATTTCGGCAATTCGCAAATTGTCCAAGTGGACAATGTCAGCGTTTCGCTGGAATATACAATAGCCGACCTGTTTGTGCTTGGTTCCATCCGCCCCGCGGACAAAGTAAGGCACAGCCAGAAGGTAATGATGAGTGGTAAAATTAAGTCGTATGCCCCTGAATTGGAAATGGTGGCTTTTGGTTCTTCCTCCATAAGCACCCAAAATACCGCCAATACCATTGACGGCCAGCCGACTTTGCAAAGCCCTGTTGTAACTCTGTTCGACAGGAATAATAAAGAAGTCCAGTATCAACTTTCTGGCGCTTTGTTTAAGAGCACCAAATTGACTTCCCGCCAAGAGGATTTCTCGGAATGGGATTTTGAATTGGAAGCCTTGGACATTGTAGAAGTCTATACACCATAAATATATGAATGACGGAGAAATTCTGACAAATGCTGAGTTTGACTATCCCTTTGGTGGGAAGAGTTTTAAGCTCAAAAAAGCAAGCCTCCAGCTAGTCATTCTTTTCCAGCGGAAAGCCGCGGAGATTGGTAAAGAAAATGACCCTGCTGGCGATTTGCGTATTGCCGCCCATGCTCTTTATTTGGCACTTCATAATGCGGACACAACCGTGACCGAGGAATGGGTGACGGAAAATGCGCCTGGCGACATTAACGTTTTGGAAGTCTTGGGACAACTAGGTTTTCTGAACCAGCAGAAGGTGGCGTTAATGAACAAGATGACGGACTCGCTGGTGAATCAAAGCCTGAACCCAAGCCAACCGACTGGCGAAAACTCTTCGGTTTCATAACCAACCGCACAGCGTGGACACCATCGCAGATTAGCGAACTCACACTCGGTCAGTTGCGAGTGTATCTTGAATATTGGTCAGAAGGCGAAAAAGCCCAAGCTGAAAACGTGGATGGCGGTCAGTTTGACAATATCGGCCTATTCAACGCCACGTCAGGGATTGAACGTAAACCAAAAAATAAATAGCCTATGTCTGTAATTGATAATCTACAAGTTTTAATTACGGCGGACGCGCGCGGTATTGATTCGGTCTTAAAAAGAACTCTGCAAACCGTTACAGGCACCGTAAATCAGATTAACAAACAAGAAGTAGACTGGACATCAATATTTACCCGAAGCGTATCGCCAGCAGTTATTGGAGCGGTGGCTTCGGTTTTTGCTTTTGCCATTTCTAATGCTATCCAGTTTCAAAGTGCCTTAAACCAAATAGGCACGGCGGCTGGTGAGAACGCGGGACAAATTGGGCAGTTAGGCCAAGCGGCATTAGGGCTATCTAACCAAGTCCCCTCCTCGGCCATAGACTTGGCAAATGCGATGGCACAACTGTCGGCTATTTTTCCCAACCTCAATGACCAACAAGCCGTGGCACAGGCTATGGCACAGTTAACAGCGGCAGGCTTTGGCAACTTAAACGACATTGTGGCCGCCACGCTTCCATTATTTAAACAATGGGGCGTGACCACGCAGGATCAGGCTATCTCTGTCCTAACCGACTTAATGCACGGTGCCGAAGCCGCAAAAGAGTCTATCCCCTCTTTAATCGGCCAGTTTATCCAATTTACGCCCGCCTTAGTTGCCAGCGGTGCTACGTTAAATGACTTTAATAAAATTTTGTCTGTTTTTTCCGCCGAGGTTAAAGACCTTGGTGTTCAAGATGCCCAGGCGCAATTCCAGGCGCTTACCGCCTCTTTAACCAGCATTACGGGTCCGATGGAATTATTGTTGGGCAAAAGTAGACAAGGAATTATTCAATCATTTTTGGGTGACGGCGGGTTAACCCTATTAACGGAAACTGCCGACAAGTTAAAAAGTTTGGGTGGGTTGGCACAAACACTCGGGACCGCATTTGGTTTTACTGGCGATCAGGTAAACCGCTTTGTGGCCGATGCCAGCAAGATGCACAGCCAGGTCGCGCCCGATGCCGCGTTAATTGCCACTAACTTACAAACTATAAAACAAGCCTCTGACCAAGCCCAAGGTTCAGTGGGTAATTTGCGTTTGCTGTGGAATCATTTCCTTAACGACATGACCCAATTAGGTCAATTATTCTTGCCGTTAATAAATGGTTTTGCAGGCGTGGTCAATAGCTGGCTAGGAGATATCGGCAAGTTTATTAAGGGTATGGGTGATGGTTTGGGTCAAATTATTTTTGATATCCAGCAGGGTAAAATCGGCCAGGCAATATTAGATACTATAAAATCAGGCTGGTCGTTAGCCCAAATCTTTTTAAAGGCCTCGCCGCTTGGGTTCCTTTTTAACTATGGAAACCTTTATGATATTTTGGGCAAAGTGGTGACGGCTATTCAAAGTGCTATGGCAGGAGTGCTTAATAAAATTAACAGCGATGTGGCTGGTATAGTTTCTAAAGTCACCAGCCAAATTTCTGGTATTACTAACCAAGTCAGCAACTCGGTAAGCAAACTGCAAAGCGTTTCCAACAGCGTGTATAACAATGTGACTAGCAGTGCTTCAAAATTAAGCTCCGCACTTCAAGGCAAATATACTTCTTCCAACCCACAGCAGGAAGCTATTGCCGAAAATTTATATAATTCGGGTTTGGGTTTTACCAACCCCATGATCTCAAAGATTGAAAGCCAGGCCTCAAGCAATAATTTATTGCAACAGTTGTTAAACGCGTTATCCCAAAATATTAGCGGCAGTTCTACTACCTTTGCCCAGCTAAAAAATACTTTTAACATTTCCACCTCCGCGGGACATACTTACAGCACCGCACAGGATATCGCTAAACAACTTTATCAGCAATTCCAAGGAGTTCAATAATGGACTTAGCAACTTTTATAGCGACATACAATGGGACGTTCGTAAATTTTAATGGGACGACCCATCAATGCATGGATTTATATCGCAAGTATGTCCAGCTTGTTTGGCAATTACCGCAAACGCCTGGGGTCGTGGGTGCTTATCAAGTTTTTAATACTTTGGGTTCGGATTATATAAAAATACCTTATACGGCAGGGGCGTTCCCTTTGCCTGGCGACGTGGTGTGCTGGAATCAAAGTTTTTCAGCATTCGGGCATATAGCGATAGTCAATACGGCGAATGCATCCACTATGCAGGTATTCGAGCAGAATGACCCTATCGGCGCGCCAAGCCAATTAGGAACGCATGGATATAGCAATGTCACTGGTTGGTTTCGGCCAGTCGGCGGCGTATCTCCAACTCCTCCTGATCCAATTCAGCCAATTACCTCACTTAGGTATATAATTTTAGATGGACACAAATATGTAATTCAGACGGACACTTACAATATGAAGTGGACGCGCTCTTTTTCATCACAATTAGCAGGCAACATTATTAGATTAAATTTTGTTGACCGCGGTGCGGGTATTAGGGTCTTTGATTTTACATTAATCTTGGAAACTTGGGCGGTAAATTCCTTGCCTTACAAAGACGGGGTTACGGAATCTTGGGATACTCAATTACAAAATTTGGAAGCCAGCTACGCCTTGAAAGCCCGCATCTTGCCCTTCCAAGACCCAACAGGCCGCTCGCCAGGCCCATCTGCACAAAATGGCGTATTCTTTACCAACCTTACTGAGATAATTCCAAAATATGCCACTCCTTTAAAACCGATTGTATTAGCTCAGATTGAATTGACCGAAGCTACTCAACTAATTAACGGCGGACAAAATCAATAATATGTCATTACCATTTTACAGATACATAATTTTAGACGGGAAAAAATACGTGGTGGCCTCGGACACTTATAGCATGAAATGGTCGCGCGCGTTTACTTCCCAACTGGCTGGCAATATTATCCGCTTGAATTTTATTGACCGTGGTCCAGGCATTCGTTTGTTTGATATGACTTTAATTTTACAAACTTGGAAGCCTGGCTCTCAGCCTTATATTGACGGGATAACCGACCCGTGGAATGTGCAGTTGCAGAATTTAGAATCTAGTTATGCATTACAGGCCACGGTGCTTGATTTCCAAGATCCGTTCGGCCGCCACCCTAATCCAACAACAGGCGGTGCAGGCGATTACGGCGTATTTTTTACCAATCTGAGTGAAATTATCCCCAAATACTCCACCCCGCAAAAACCTTTTATGTTATGTGAAATTGAATTAACAGAAGCGACCCAAGTGGTTGCCTAAGAATATGCACTCTCCCTTTGTCACAATCCGCAGTAAAAGCGCACCTTACCAAGTTATTACCTCGGTGGCTTATACCATGTCCGCGCTTGGCGGCAACCTGCTCCCCGTTAAGGAGGGGGAAAATTCCACGCTTGTTTATTTTCGTATTTACAATAATTGGAATGGCTCGGGTAGCGTGGCAACTATGAACAATGTCCGTATTACGGTATTTGATGACGCTGATTCCAATTCTCATACGGCCGCCAAATCGCCAGTTTCGCAATCATGGGTCAGGATTTTTGAAACAGGTTTCGGGGAAGGTTCTACCACTCCAGCATTGCTGACACAATTTATTGGGGAAGATACCCCGATAGGCAGATCGGGAGTAGATTCCTATTTGCCTGAATACGGCAGTAACGGTCAACCCATACCAAGTTTGCGAGCAGGAACGGACGGCAATGGTGTGGGTTTTATTGAATTTGCCACTTATGTGGAAGCGCCCGATATGATAGGTTTCGGGAATTATACGCTTGCTCTTTCATTAGATTATCAATGGTCAACATGATTGCCGACAATATCCCAAAAACTGAAAATACTTTACAGGAACGCGGCTTGCCCGATGATTCTTATTTTGAGGTGGTTTTTAAAGACGGTTCTTCTGTCAGTGAAGTTAATACCAACTGGTCAGCTTTTTCCAAACGGGAAATAATAGATTGCTTCGGACACAAGCAGGCCTGTTTTATTTCAATTTACCCTATCCGAAGCATTAAAATAAAACTCAATGGCTTGGAAGCTTTTATTGATGAAGTGCCTGACGGGGTTGAGGTTTACCAATTCATGCGCTCGGAAAGGGTGCTGGCCAATAATATAGATAAAGATTCGGTGATTGGCCGAGGTATAGGTATGATTAAGGACGGCGCGGTGATTGAGGAGCGATTTATTAACGCCTACGAAAATAAAGTGCAGGGAATGAGAATTTAATATGGCCGATTTAAATATAAATGTTAATGATGCAATAACCGTAACCGAAAGTCTTTCGGCTATGGGTTCTGCCGTGGCGTATAAAATAACCAGTATCGGCTATTTTCCTTTTACCCTTGACGCACCCACCACGGTTTCTTTGGTTCACAATAGCGTGTCGGCAGGTATTAACATTCCGTTTGACCTATTCTTTTTTGGAGAGGAATTACTGGTCTCCGATGGCTGGCAGTTTTATATCGGTAGCAATGGTCTTGTGGGCTTTGATTCCACAAGCATGGACACCGCACTCCCCACGGGAACAATTCCAAATAATACTACCCCCGATTACCAAATTTTTGGTTATTGGCACGACCTTGATCCGAGCGCGGGCGGCGTTGTTAGATACCAAGTTATTGCTGGCCAAGTTTTGGTTATTGAATTTAACAATGTGCCTGAATTTGGAAATCCCGAAACTTCCAACACTTTCCAAATTTGTATTTTTAATAACGACCCAGGCAACGATAACAGGATAGAGATATTTACGCTTGCCACCTCTAACGAGTTGGGGGCTAACAGCGTTCAGGGTTTGCAAAATGGTGACAGCACGATTGCCTCCGCATTAGGAAGCAGGAACTACCAGCCATTTACCTTGGCTAGTGATGCCGTGCAGTTTTCATGGGATTATGTTCGGTTAATAAATGTCGCCGATGCCATTACCGTTTCGGAAGATATTACGGTAAGCATGAAAAGGCGCATCAATGTTTTTGACGCCATCTCGGTTACGGAAAATGTTACTTTCCATACTTCCCACCTTAACATTTTCGTTTTTGACAATGTCACGGTTAACGATACGGAAGATTTGTCCGAAACAATCCCATTAAGTATTTTTGACAGCGTATCGGTTTCGGATTTAATTACGGGCATGGACATATTCAGGAGTTCAATGGACTTGCCCGCCACTCTAATTACTTCAGGCTACAAATGGTTGACCCAAAGTTTGCTGGCCGCGCAACAGCAATTCACTACCCAGCCATATTTTACCGCCCAAATAATTGACGATTCTATTAAGCCCACGGGGGTATCGTCCAGTCCCGTTGCGCCCTACTCCCGCGGCGCGGCCGCCACTACGCCAGATGACTACATTGTGGCCGCTGGGTTTGGTAATGCCGATAACCACATTCATTTTTACAAAACCCGCAATTTGGCCAACGGCTGGGATATTGATATTACCTTGGACACAGACCCCAGCATATTGACCGCCTACGCTAATAATCAGGTCGCCATAGCCGTTTCCGACCCCGTGAACGGCAGTTACCACATTGACGTGGCTTATTTTGCCAATTTTGACGGTTCGCAGGGCGGAAACCCGAATTTGATAGTCCGCCTGCAACGCTCCGAGGACGGCGGTGCTACATGGACGCTAATCACCGTCACGCCCTCAAATCTGCCTTGGGTGACCTATAACGCGGCCGATCCGCCTAATTTATACATAGCTTTGATGAAACCGCGACTGGAGCTTGGAATTATGACCAGCGCGTTCATTTACCCGCAAAGGAACACCAGCATCGTTTCGTCTGGCTATACCACCTACAAATTGACCTATTTCCTATTCCAGCCCTCAGGCGGGTTCTATGTGGACTGGGGCTCTAACGTGGACAGCGGCGACTGGACGATCCATTCTTTTGACAGCTATTTCCTGAACGGTGTTGACTACCTGATTTTTTCGGGCTTTAGAAATATTATTGATGTGCCTAATGCCAAATCCGATAAACAAAACCCCAACTATGCATTATGGATAACTGCGGCTTTGCGCCGCGCCACCGTGGCCGCGCCGACCGATGACTTGTGGTTGCCGCCGATAAATATTATCCCCGCGGACTCCGCAACCTTTGTAAATCAAAACCAATACATTTACCCGCGCGCGAGCGTGCAGAATGGTTTTGTTGATGTGCTGTTTAAAGCGCTGACGGTTGATTCGGTTTCCCAATCCGCCCAAGGTGCCAACGCCTCCACAATCACCACGCATGAAAATTACATGCTAATGCGGTCAAAGGACGGCCAGAATTTCCAATATCCGCAAATCATGGTGGACTCTAGCGCAAATGAAATTTTGGAATTCAGCCCGACAAACCAACTCCAGTCTTTCGTTAAGCAGGATAATCTTTATTACATGTGCGGCGGTAGCCAGTCAATCCAATTTATTTTCAACGATACCGTGGCGGATATTACCACGGACGTTATCGGTTATACCATTGCCGAGGTCGCTGGCCAGCCCTCGTCCATTAACTTGAAATTGGCCAACCAAGACAATCAATGGGTCGGAGCCTCACCAACCAACCCAGGCGCTTCGGCCATAATCAAAAATAGTAAAATTGTCATCTGGCAAGGATTCTATAACTCTGACGGCGTTGCCGAGCTTGTGCCGCGCAATATTTATTATATTGATGACATCAATCAGCAGGTAACCTCCAACCAAAACGATGTGCAGATTATCGGTCGCGATTGGTTTAAAAAACTGAAAACTTTAATTACCCGTTTCTCCCTGCAATGGGTGGGACCGTATTTCTATTCGGATATTTTTGATGGCACAACCCTAAGCAACTGGAATCAACAGACAAACTCTTGGATTGAGGACAGCGACCAAATCGTAACGAGCGATGATTTTGAGGACGACAGCATTATTACTTTTGCCCGCTCGGCGCAAGTGCCGTTCGGCTCAACTATGATTGTGAACGCTACCAATCCGTTCGTTAACCCGACTGGCGGTAGTATGTATATTTACGCGTTTTACATTGATCAAGACCATTTCCTGCGGTTGAATATAACCTATACTGGCGGCGGCACATATTCGTGGGCGGTGGAATTAGGAATAGCCACGGGTAATATCACCGTATTGGATAACGGCATTTTCACATGGACGGGTGACGGCTATTTGTCTTTTATGGTCAGGCAATACGATTACTATAAATGGAATTTCTTATTTACGGCTGTCCCCGCTTTTGTCGGCAATCCTTTGGCCTCATGGAATAGCGCAACCTTATTAAAAAATACCACCAACGGGGAATTTAACCCCTCGCAATTCCTCAGCACCGCGGATTTCCAAAAACCGTGGGCTGTCGGCCTTGGCTGTAAAAATATCCAAGTGCCGTTTGGTTTTTTCCGCTATTCGCAATTCGGACCCGTGACCAACATCTTGTCAGTCATTAAAGCCTTGTCCGCCCGTGCGGGAATATTTGACAGCAAAGTGCAGAATAATTTTACCGAGCCATTGATTGACCCGCAGTTTAGCGGTGACTTTAAAATTTATAATCGGCGGTTGGTGGTTCAGCCTGACGGCACGGCTATTGATATTAACCCTGACTTGCAAATCGGTAACGGCGAACTGATTTTTACCGCCCGCGTGCAACCTGCCGTGACTGACGAAAATGCCGAGTTTGGTTTTTCCTTTATCTTCCGCGCTGATGACGATGTGCCTGACAATGCTTACCAATTCAGGATTCAGCAACATCATGACGGCAACGGCTTTGTCTCCTGTCGCTTTGAACGCGTGGCGTTAGGCACAACTTATATTTTCCCCAATAGCTCGGCCGATGACCAGTTTAGCAGTCCGATGCTTGGCTCTTTGAATATTGATCTTACTAAAAACCATGTTTATAAAATTACGATGGTTGACGGTTGGATGTATGCGTATATTGACGGGGTTATGGTGGCGGTTTGGAATGACAACAATACCGACTTGGATTTCCTTACGGACGGCTTCTGGGGTTTCAAGTCCAATGACAGCAACTCCACGGTTTTTGTGAAAGATATCTACTCCCCTATTTTCTGGAAACCCGTGCAGACTTTTTCCTTTAACCCAGGCGATGACGCTGAAAATGCCGTGCTGTCGCTGGTGCAAAGTATCCGCGGCTGGGTATTCTCGGACTTAATCGGTCGCATGAAAATTATTTTATTGTCCACCAATGACACCTCGGAATACACTTACGAAAACCAGCTTTGGAATCAAAGTGTGGACAGTTCGGATAAGGAATATGTCAGCCAAGTTACGGTTTATGGCACGGGCGTGGCGGCCACGGCGCGGGACACCACGCTGATGTCAGGCGTGAGCGTCCGCGATGCCATTGTGGTTGATTACAGCATTACCACCCAAAGCGATGCCCAAGTGCGCGCCAATAATGAATTACTGAACATCAACCAATACCGCAACCAGTTTTCACCCAAGCAGGTGATCAATGTCGGTGCGGAATTGTTTGACGCGATAACGGTTATCAATACTGGCAATAACACCACGGGCGTGGATTCACCTAGCCGCGTCTATGCCCAAACCATTAACGAGGGGGGCGGTAATAACACCAGCGATTATTCTCTCGTGCTACAAACTGGAAATCTTTAATTTTAGCCTTATACTTTAGATATGAGTTTAATCCCCATAAACCAAACTTTCCAAAGCCAGCAGAGCAAGCTTGTCAAAGCTTCGGTTAAGCGCGCCGTGATTAACAATATCAATGTCGGGACGCGCACGGCCGATGTTTATTTCGTGGAAAATCCGCAAACGGTTATCCGTAATATCCCGATTGCCAGCGGTATTGATGTCGCCTCTATCTCCGTGGGCATGCAGGCGCGCGTAGACACCTTTGACGAAACCAACCCCAATAATATGGTCATCAGCTATGTTATGGGTCAGGCCAGCCCGAAAACGGTTGCACAGAAAAGGTTTATTGACCTTACCGATGTGCCGCAGTCTTATGTTGGTGCGGCGGGGAATTTTGTAAAAGTTTTGGCTACCGAGGACGGTTTGGAATTCGTGGCGGGCGGCGGCGGAGGCAATATTTTTGCCCGAACTGCAACCTTTGTAGTTGTCGCTTCCAATGCCACAGATTTAGTAGACGGAGATTTCTTTTGCACTGGCACCTCCGATGAACTGGTTATCCAGCAGGCCTTAGATGCCTTACCTGCCAATGGCGGCCGTATTATTTTAAGCGACGGGACATTTAACATCTCCTTTGACGCCATGGACGGATTCAGGATAAAAATCCAAAAGCCAGGCATCACCATACAAGGCCAAGGGCAAGGCACTATAATGAAATTTGACGATGGGTTGATTGGTGATCAGACCATGATTTATAACGGCGACCAAGTTCCTTATTTAAAAATTAGAGATATCTTTTTTGACGGCAACTGGCGCAACATTAGCGTAATTGAAGCCACCGACGGCGGATTGGTAAGACTGGGACCGAAAGCCGAGGTCAGCGGGTGTGTATTTTATAATTCCTGCGGCTATGCCATTGTGACGGGATTGGTTGACGGTGGAGAAACTTCCGCAAATACGGGCGGGGATTTTATTCACCACAATGACTTTTTGGAATGCCACCCTGAAATCAACGAAAATACCAGCTACATAATTGCTTTAAATGACGCCTATGAGGGCGCGGTTATTTCGGATAACTTTTTTGAGGAAACCACTAATCCCGAGGGTATCTGGATTGCCGACACCGCCCGTTTTGCCAGTGTGGATTTTAATAAAGTTACCAATAACTATTTTCACAGCACCTCGCCTAACGCTTCCATGTTATTTGTTTCAGGAATTCAAATTACTTCCCATAACACATTTTTGATTGAAGGTGACGGCTTTGAGGGGACGGCAATTACAGGTGATAATTTGGATTCTATAATTGACGGTAATTATATTGAGCATTGGTTTGTCCCCGTGGCAGGGTCAATCGTGATGTTTTACGGCTGGAATATTATTAACAATTTTATAACTTTCGCGGCCGAGGCCATTGACGGCAACCAAGCTAACATAATTGGTAACCATATCTATGGTTACTACTTGGGCATTTCCAGCTCAGGGCTTGACCAAGGATTTATAAATGATAATTATCTTTATTATTTTAGCGGGTTTGGCTACTACGAGGATTATTCTTTTGTCCATGTCGGGATTAACATAACTTCCAGCGGTGGCTCGCGCATGAATGTAGTCGGTAATGTTTTGGATTTTGACGGCAACCATACAAAAACAACGGCTGGCCATTTGACCGTGGGTATAGCGGGTAATGCTAACCAAAGTAACATCTCCAATAATATTATTAGCGATTCCAATATCGGGATTACCTTTGGTTCTCCGTGTATAGTTGCCAATAATGTTTTAGTCGGCAATTTTTATGGCATATGGTCTGCGTATGTTGACCCCAGCGGTAGTGGTTCTGCTACGGGCGTAACAGGGGCAAAATCCGACCATTCCATTATTTCGCATAATTTTATTTATGGGCAATCGGGAAGTTTCCAAGTTGGATTTTACGCCTTTGCCTTGACGGTCGGTGACGAAATTAGCGGCACCTCCTTGGGGAATGTGATTGAAGGCAATATTATACAGGAGTATGGCTGGGAAGGAATTAGGCTATTGGATTGTAGCTATGCTACGATTAACGCCAATGTTCTCCAAAATGTGGGTAAGGTCGCAAATAATGCTTACGCCGCAATTTTGATTACCAACGGGGTGCTTAATTCAACTTACAATACCTTAAATGGGAATACGGTAAGGTCGTCGTATTCCAATAAGCACAGATACGGCATTCGCGAAAATAGTTCAAGCGATGGACCAAACATTATGCTGGGAAATATCCTGCGCAATGCGGTCACCGCCAATTTGTCCACGCTAAATGCCTCAACAATTAAAGCTCATAATATAACTACATAATAATATGGAAGCAACTTACACAGTTAAATCAATAGAGGACAAAGGCACGCGCCTGATAATTCATTTCCGCGTGGACTTTGACGGCAGGTATAGTAATTCTATTCTTATCGTCAGGTCGGACACCACCGAGGACGAATTAAAACAGCGTTTACAGCAACGCGCCGAGGTGGTTAAGGCCATGCTTACCCGCACGCCTCAAGACCTCACGGGAGAACAAATCGTAAGCCAGGCCAAAGCCCAAGTTTCCAACATAGACGGCTTGCGCCAACTGATTGACCAAAAGTTTGACCTCCCCAGTAATCCTGACGCGGAAGCAGTATAATATAATAAAGGTCGTTAATTAAAAGAAACAAACAAACATGCAAAGTATATTGGTTTTTGGCGTAGTCAGTGCGGCAGTTTCATTACTGGTGCAATGGCTAAAGAATTTTAAATCCGACCGCCCGTCTTGGTTCAGCCAAGCGATTCTTATCGGGGTGTCTTTGGTTGGCGGGGGAGTATATCTTTATTTCCAAGCACATCAGGACTATTGGTTGCAGGTGGTCAAGGTTTTGGCTGGCGCGGACGTAATTTATTCGTTCGTGATCTCCAAATTTGAGCCGCCAAGCACGCCAGAATAAAAGTCCATAGCGCTATTGTCTTTTCAAAATTGAGGCCGCTATGTCGGCCTCTTTTTTGAGAGGAGGATTATGGTGACGAACTTTTGCTGGAGGTTCTGTCATGCGTGCAAAAAGAAAACCCGCTGGTTAACTTTTTGCGATTTATTCTCAATGTGCGAGGAGTGCATTCGCGCCGAGACGGCTGATTTGGTAGCAGATAGAAACGAGGACTGAAAGGGGAAGTATGGACAACGTGAAGAAAGTTTTAGGCGGCGGTCGCTTGTGCAATAGCTTGCAATGCAACCTCCGCTTGGCACCAGGAGAAGAAGCGCTGGAGGTGGACGGGAAAGTTTACCACTTGCGGTGCAACCCGCTGAAACAAAAACCAACCGTCAGAATTAAAGCGCTCACAGCGCCAGTCAATCAGTTTTTGCAGTAAGGGGGTGATCTCAATTCTTGCTGGCCTAAACCGCCAGCCACAAGCTGACGCAACTGGACAAAAGCACCCACATAGAGGTGTTGTAAGCAAGAGGAGGCGTAGCCAAACAGCACGCCTCTTCTCCATTAAGAGTGGATAACTTGAATATAGGCCGATAAACTGGCTTAAATAGGCCTATTGCGTAATTCCCCTATATAGGGCTATAATATCTTTGAAAGCACTCGGAGGTCGAGGTGCATTCACACCAAACTATATTACCACTAACATCATGCAAAACAATACGATGCAAAAAAATATTGTTAGAAATTAAAACCCTTATTTAAAATTGGGTTTTTTATTATGATAAATACACTTAAGTTTCAAGTAGAACAAATCCTCAGGGATTTTCCCGAATCGCGCAATAGCGATATTACTCTAATGATTGAATTGTGGAAGAGATATTTTCCGCACTATATCAGAACAGGGACATCGGGCGAATTAGGTATTTGGCTTCAGGGGCTTTATGACCTGCCGCGGGAGGATGGTATCAGCAGATTGCGGAGGCTGATACAAAATGATGAGACTCGCATTCCCGAATTAAGGTTCTTGCCTACCTCTTGGGAAGTAGCACGCCAGCGGTCTATCAATGAAGAGACGTGGCGAATAGCAATGAGGCAACACTAAAATTAACTAATGCAAAAAAATATGCAAATTGAAGAAATAATAGTACGTTCCTTGGATAACGGCTACACGGTCAAAGTTCATTCCAAGGAAGATAATAATTGGGGAGATATAAAAAACTTTATCGCCCCTAATATAGAAGCTGTCTTAAAAATAATTAACGAGTGGTGTTCAAAGGCGGAAGCCAGCAAGCCCACGGAACAACCCCCATTCTAATATGGAAAATAAAACATTATTCCCCCGCTCTAACGCTTGGACTATGGCGGGCGTATGGAATGCGGCGCTCGTTAGCAAAGAGGATAGACCAGCACAGGAACGCAGTCGGGTATGGGCAAGTGAGCTTGGCAAACCCAATATAGAGATATTCCTTAAAATGCGGGGCGTGCAACCGACCAACCCGCCAAACCCCCGCAGTAAGCGTAAATTTGAGGCAGGCAATATGTTTGAGTGGATAGTCGGGCTTGTCCTCAAGCGCGCGGGCATATTAAAGGAAAATCAAAAGTGGGTGGATTATACCTACCCTGGGCTAATACAGGTAACGGGCAAAATAGACTTCATAGCGGGTGGCGTGCCTGATTACGAACATTACCGCGCCAATTTAGAGGCCTTGGAATTACCCGAATTCTTTATGACCGCTTCACAAGCGATTGTCGAACACTTCCAAAAGAATTATCCCGATGGATTAGGCGACCTATTTTTGGAAATCAAAAGCTGTTCATCATTTATGATGGATGCTATGGAGCGAACGCAAAATGCTTCTAAAAACCACCGCCTACAATTATTCCATTACTTAAAGGCTTGCAACTTTCCGAGAGGCAATATAGTTTATATTTGCCGAGACGACCTTAGAATGTTAGAAATTCCTGTAATCAATTCTACCGATAATCCCGAAATGGCATCTGTTGAATCCGAATACAAAGAAGCGATTGAGCAGATCAGTGCATTCTATACTGCCCACAAGAATACGCCTTTAGAAAAGTTTTTACTTAAGCCCGATACATCGGACGAGCTTAAATGGAAATGGGTGCAATTAGATGGTCTGCCGACTCTAGAGCCTGTCATAGTATGGGATAAGGATTTAAGAAAGTTCTCCCGTAATTGGGGTGTGGAATATTCTAGCTACCTTACAATGCTATACGGCTTTGAAAGCCAAAAACAATTTGAGGATATGGTTATGCCGATAGTAGCACGCTGGAATAGGGTTTTAGGCAGAGTGAAAGATAATGCCAAAATGACACCAAAAAATATTGATGTCATTAAGGAAATGCAATTTAACGGGTTCAAGGTCGAGGAACTCGCACCGCAGTATTCGGGAGGCGAAAAGGAAGAGGAAGAGGTGGCTGTATGAGTAAAAATCCTTATATCCGCAAACACGAAAGTTTGTCGAAAGGCGGACGCTCTAAATTCTTTTGCAAGCTTTGTCCCAAATGGTTTTACCGCAAGGACGAGGTTAGGTCGCATGTATTAACTCATAAAAGAAAGGTGTAATATGGGATATGGACCCGATGACACGCAGGAAATGGAGGTCAGCATTACCTGCCCGCATTGTAAAGAAGATTTTGACCAAAAAGTAGAGGTCGGCATTTACTACAAGACCGATGTAGATGTCACACCAGTAGATTAACTAACTAAACTATCAATATGCAAAATGATGTTTCAAGCAAGACGGGCGAAGGCATTTACCGCCGAGCCGCTATGTCACTAAATGAAATTACCTTTAATGGTAATGATGGTATCTTTTTTGAAAGGGATAAGGATGCCAAAAAGGACGATAAAACAAATAAATATCCTAAGACCCAAATTACTCAAGAGGGCGAGTCTATAAGCGTTGTATTCCTAAAAATTCGCCGTGTGCTGGCTTCATTCTCTAAAAAGGCTAGTATGAGGACTAACGAGCATAACCACAAAAACGAAACGGTTACGCTTTATAAGGCCGATGGCAAAGAATTTGGGCTGGCCAAGGACTTGCGCGATAAATACCCGCAGTTAAAAACCCAGCAAGTAGTTTATTGCTGGATACCAGGCGACAAGAATTTGACTGACGGCAGGATAGTTAGATTGGTGGTAAAGGGTTCATCGCTCGGTTCGGATTACAAACACGGCACGGAAGTTCTAAAATTTTACGATTATCTGCAATCATTCGCTAATGACGAACACTCCCACGAGTTTATAACAGAACTCAAGCCCGTGAAAGAAGAAGGACCACAAGGCGATTATTACGCTATATCATTTGTTAAAGGTTGGAAATTGGATGAAGCTGAAGCCGAGTTTGTGGCCACAACTATTGATGATATCCATGAAAGAATTACGGCTATTGATGATAGGCTTAAAGCCAATTTTGGTAAACCTATGGATGCGGCCGTGCCAGCGGATGCAACAGTAGATGAGGACGTGGAAGATATCCCGACAATTCAGCAAGGCGATGATACTGGTTCTGATGTAGACGTTGACTCAATACCATTTTAAGTTTAGAATGGTATTATGTATAAAAGGTCTACTCAAGGCGAACTAAATAGACTGGCTTCACTACCGAAAGGTAAAAGCCATTGGCGTTGGTCGAAAACGCCTACTGTGTCTGCCATTCACCGATGGTTAAATAGATGGTATGGGCGAGCGAATAAATGCGAAAATAAAAAGCATGATAATAGTAAGCCTGTAAAGAAATTTGACTACGCACTTATTAAAGGCAAGCCCTACGCTAAAAATCGTAAGCATTTTAAAATGCTTTGTAGGGCTTGCCATATAAAATATGATTGGACAATACAGAGACAAAAAAAGGTTATCAAAAATCTTAATCGTAAGGGGTATATAAAAAAATATGGACGAACAATCGGAAATGTGGTCAGAGCATAAAAAAGAACGACAGGCCAAGCGGTGGAGTAATGTTGAACAATCGCTTGGCCTCCTCGCCCGCAACGACATTGAATATGAAACCCTCAATGCCGACATAGCCCATTACAGGGTGGGGACGATTTCCTTTTGGCCAACCACGGGAAAATACTTTGATCCGAAATCTGGCATATCGGGTCGGGGCGTGCAAAATCTAATCAATATAATAAAAAACCATGACCATAAAAAAGTTTCTTGAAGAAAAATTAGAAAGTGCAAAAACTATGGTATCTTACCATGAAAAAAATCTGACCAAAGCTAAAGAGGAATTGTTCATGCTTGAGCAATTATATTCACAATTAACGGATAAATAAAATGCCGAAATTGGTAATAGACGAATATGTCCAAAAAGTCCAATGGGCTTTAAACGACTTAGAAAGTTTTGCTACGGACTTAGAAAATCAAAATATTCAATTAATGGATGAAAATAAAAGTCTTCAAAAAGAATTAGACCAAGCCCAAGATGAAATTGAAACTTTGGCGTTTGGAGAAAAGGAAAAATAAATTTATGGGATACCAAATTGAACAAGACCAAAAAGTTATAGAGGCGATGCACAGATACGGCGGTAGTTTTGTAAAATCTATTGCCACCGCATTTGACCACGCCGACCATGTAAATTACGCAAAATTAAAAGCGGCTTTCCCCGAATATTGGAAACAATATAAGGCGATGGCAGAAAAGGCTGATGTCGTATGAACTCGGAAGATTATAACAATTTAAGCACTGCCGAATTAGACGCTGAGGATGAAGACGAATCTTTATCCACAACCCCTTAGTTGCTTAATAACCCTATATAAGGCATAATAGCCTTATACATTAAATACAAAAATATGGCTCAACGTAGAATGTTTAGCTTGCAAATAGTGGATACCGATGCCTTTCTAGAGATGCCGATGTCGTCCCAGCTTCTTTATTTCCACTTCGCAATGCGGGCTGACGATGAGGGATTTGTCGGCAATCCAAAAAAAATAATAAAAATGGTCGGCAGTAATGAGGACGATTTCAAAGTATTGATAGCCAAGAGGTTTTTACTGGCCTTTGAAAGCGGGATTGTGGTTATAAAGCATTGGCTTATCCATAACAGTATTCGTTTGGATAGGTTTAACCCAACCTCCCATCAAAAGGAAAAAGCCCAAATAAAGACCGCAGAAAATAAGGCTTATACCGAGGTGGATACCACTCGGCAACCATCTGGCAACCAAAGCCTGCCTCAAGTTAAGTTAATTGAAGGTAATATAAGTGAAGTTAATTCAACCTTTGCTAAAGCAAAGGGGCGCAAGCGCCCTAGTGTGAAAAATCCAATTATTCAAAGTTTATGGGATTTTGGAAGAAACTTAGGATTTTCCACGGTCAATGAAAAAATGAATCGCTATGCTTTAAACCGCCTGCTTAAAAAGAAGAACTCCGAACAGTTAAAGAAGGCCGCCGAGTTTTCCCAAGAGATTAGGGAACAACCTTATGCGCCGCAAGTTAATAATTGGATTGACCTTGAACAGAAGTATTTAAAATTAAGGGACTTCGTGCAAAGGCATAACCGCAAACAGCAAGAGGTTTCGGAAAGGCATTTAAAGTTATGAGTTTTTTGATAGTATTTTGGGATAAGTCTAAAATACAGATCAGCGATTCCACGGCCGAGAAGTTGAAAGAAGCGATTGGCGCGGAAAAAATTAAAACCTTTGAGATTGGTAGAAACCTTTACTCGGTATCGGCTGTTGAAAAAATAATCACTAAGGAAGATGCTTATGACACGTTCCCGAAAGAATGGGATAAATTACAAACAATGAAAGACGAAGTCTTGCCGAAGGTATTGGATATCGGCGAAGGTAAAACATTAAAATTAAAGTAGATTTATGAAAAAAGACATTTTGGAAAAGGCAACTGACCTGAAACACAATATTGACCAGCTCGGCGGTATGATAAAAGCACTTGGAACTGGCGATCAATCCAATGATTCATTCTTTGGCACTATCGGAAGTTTTGCGGATATGCCCGAGGAGTTTAGAATTGAAGTTAAGGAATTGTGCGCGAAATATCAAACTAAATTAGAAAAGGAATTGGAGGCACTATAATGGCTTACAAAAGACATTACGATGAGGAAGTAATATCTTCGCCGATTAACTGGCCGACCTATACTCGGGACGACTTGGATGCTTTCGCCGAGTTCCTGAAGAAATATAAAAATATTAACGACGCGCGGGTAGCCGTGGGCGCTATGTCAAGGAAAATGCATTACGGCACGGTTATATACTGCGTGCTTGTAACTAAAACGGGCGAATGGCAAGGCCGTGATGTTTATAAAAATCCGACTGAGTATGAATTGTTTGAGCATAAATTAAAGGCTTTGGAGCAAAGGGACGGCAAGCGCGAATACGCTCAAAAAATGGAAATGGAAGGATTGAGTCACGCCGAACCGCCGCCGCTTAAATCTGAAGATTACGGGATACCTTTTTAATGATGCATTATGAAACATTTAGATTTATTCAGCGGAATTGGCGGATTTGCCTTAGCAGTAGATACCGTCTGGCCGAATAGCGAACACATATTTTGTGATAATGATTTATTTTGTCAGCAAGTATTAAAAAAGCATTGGCCTAATTCAAAAATTTATGGAGACATCAGACTTCTTGCCAACACCGAAGACCAACAACGAGAACTGGCAATGGAATGGAAGCAGGACGAGAAAAATTCCGTCTTTGGGGGAAAGGATACGATCCTCACGGGAGGATTCCCCTGCCAGCCTTTTTCCCACGCTGGGCAAAGAAAGGGCATTGATGATAATCGCTACCTCTGGCCAGAAATGCTTAGGGTTATACGAACTTTCTCGCCGACATGGGTCATTGCTGAAAACGTGCGTGGATTACTTACTCTCCAGCAAGGCGTGGTATTCGAGCAAGTGTGTAGTGACTTGGAAAGCTCAGGGTACGAAGTTCAGCCGTTTGTTATTCCAGCTGTTGCCGTTAACGCTCCGCACCGAAGAGACAGGGTCTGGTTTGTTGCCTACCGCAGACAGCAGTCAGAGGGGAACGAGAAAATCGGATTTAGTAACGGGCAACAACCAAGTAATGAGGCGAGGGAGCAAACAATTAAGGGGAATGGATTTGCAAACCAAGATATCAATGCTTCCGACCCCACAGGCCATAGACGGAAGCGGGAAAGGCCGAGCGTTGAGAATGAAAAAGGACACACCACGAGATCCAAACAAAAAAGGAAGCTGGCGGGGCGATTTGAAAGACCACATAGCGATGTTGCCGACTCCAACAAGCGTGGATTACAAAAGTCGGGGGCCAAACAGCAAGCAGGGCGGAATAGACCAGACAATAAAAATGCTTCCTACTCCGAGAGCGGCCAACCCAGGAAGCAGGCCGAATCAAAAGGGCGGGAAAATTTTGAACGAGGAAGTTGGGATCAAGAATGGCTTGAAGTTGCAACCCGCCTTTGTGGAATGGATGATGGGCTACCCGTCAGGCTGGACGGACTTGAACTTACCAAAGCAGGCCACCGCACTCAAAGGTTAAAGGCTTTAGGAAATAGCATCGTGCCACAAGTGGCAATAGAAATAATGAAAGCTATAAAATATGCAACTAACTGAAACAAAACGCCATCAAATTTGTGAAAAAGCCATAGAGCTTAAAAAGGATATTGAGTTTCGTTTTATTGAGCTAGGCGCATTGCTTTACCAGATTAGAGAGGAGCGTCATTACGAAGCGGGCTGGAGTTCATGGGAGGAATATGCGATGGAATTAAAAATGCGGACATCAACCATTTCGCGCCTTATCTCCATTTACGAGGAATTTGTGCTAAGGTTCAAAATTCCGCATGCGGAATTAGCTTCGGCTGGCGGCTGGTCGGTATTGGCTGAAATATTGCCTGACATCAATGAAACTACCACCAAACAAGAGATTACGAGCTGGTTGGGCGAAGCAAGCCAGTTAGCCCGCCCCGACCTGCGTAGGGCAATAACTGAACGCAGGAGGGGCGTGGATATGGCTAAGTGCGCCCATAAAGATACTTATACCATTAAAATATGTCGCACTTGCGGCGAGAAATGGACAGAGCATGGTAACCAAAATAATAAAAAAGGATGACGACCCCATAGCATTACGTGCCAGTATCGGCGGAAAGCCTGAAATTGGTTTCTACTGTGTATTTCGGGGTAACAAGCCTGATGTAATAGAAATGCTGGAAAAAGTAATTAACGATTTAAAAAATGGAAGTTAGAGAATTTGCTTTTGGCACAAGGTCAATTATTAGGGTCTTGCCCGAAAGTTTTGGGGAGAAAATTTGGTGGGAAAATTCTTTATCAAACCGCCAAAGAAAAATGGCCATTGATAATATGCTTAGACAATATTACCGCTATGGAATTAAAAAGTTTTCCAATGATAACCTCAATAACCGCTAAATGTCGGCGTTGTCAAAAAATCCATACTTGGACTCATTTTGCAAGCTATGAAATGTTGCAAAGGATAATCAGAGAAGGTCATAAAATATTAACCATTAATGGAAAAGTTTATGAGAGAAATAAAATTTAGGGCATGGAATAAAGAACTCAATGTAATGATTCGTCCTGAAGGAGTGATGATGCTTCCTAAAGGCGATGGGGGTCAGCAAATGTCTGCGGGTGCGGGTTGGCAATATGAATTAATGCAATTCACAGGTCTCAAAGACAAAAACGGCAAAGAGATTTATGAAGGGGATTTAATTAAAATTGTAGATAGTCCGCTTTATACAGTCATTTGGCATTTTAACCGATTCATATTAAGAGGACATTCTACTCACGAATTTAGAAAAATTGATGTTGATCATTTTTATCAGGTTGTCGGCAACATTTACGAAAATTCAGAATTACTAAAATGAACGAAATTATCAAAGCCTCCGACTTGGAGCATTTGCTATCAAAAAAATATAGCTGGCCAGCGTGGATATTCCTGCCACAGGTTAGAAGCACAACAGGTTTCGCCAGTCCTATAAGGACGGCGGACGGCATCGCAATCAATACTTATCCCAGCCGAGGTTTTGAAGTAAATGCCTTTGAGATAAAAATATCCCGCTCTGATTGGCTGGTAGAATTAAAAAATGTAGAAAAGGCCGATGAGATTTTTAAATTCTGTAATAAGTTTTGGATAGTAGCGGCCAATAAAGATATCGTAAAAGTCGGCGAACTACCCCCAGGCTGGGGATTGATGTATCCGCGGGCTAACGGCCTCGGCACAGCCGTTCAATCCCTAAATCACGAAAGCATTGTTAACATGGGCTTTGTCTGCGCTTTACTCCGCCGTGCCACAGAAGGTATGATATCGGCCACTACGGTAAAGCAGGAATTATCGGAGCAATACAGGCGCGGGCAGAAAAGTCGTGATTATGAATTTGAGGCGGCTACTAAACGGCGCGATGAACTTTATGAAGTTATTAAAAACTTTGAGGAAGCTTCAGGGATAAAGATTGAGAAGTGGAACGGCGATCATGATGCGACAACAGTCGGCATGCTTTAAAACGAGTTCTGGCTGGGGAGAAGTTTGATATCAAATGGAATTTAGAAAATGCGGAATCAACTTTACAGCACGCCATAGACGACATTAACAAAACGCGCAATGCGTTAGGGTATAAAAATGCAGGGCAATAAAGGCGAATGGAATAACAGGAACTCGGATGTGCAGGGAGTGTTCGCGCGCAAAAGAGCCATCTGCCAAGACTGCCGCAAAAAATTTGATGTGCGCCCTTGGGATGATAAATTTAAGCGCGAGCATTGCCCAAAATGCAGGAAAGATTATAAAGACGAAATATTATGACCGAAAAACAATTAAAATTAAAAGCATTTTATGAGGACAAGGCGAATTGGCGGCCGCCGTCATATTCGCAGATAGCAAGATATATGGGCTGGAAATCAAAGCGCAGTGCTTCCGAGATGCTGAAAAGAATTTACTCCGATGAAGATTTGTCCAAAATGCGGCATGGAAGTGGAAGCACTGACCTATGACCACCGCGTGCCGAAATGGTTTTTAAGCCGAATGTCCTACTTTGGATTTTCCAAGCTGAAAGAAAGCAAACTGCGAAAACACAATATTGAAATGCTAAGGCAGATGATTTGTGTTAAATGCAATACGGCCAAAGGTGGTAAAATAGATTGGGACGACCCTTTGGTAAAACAATTTATGTTTGAATTGGTGCAAGCAATAATGGATAAATTAAATATCTTATGACAAGTTTTGGATTGGAAGTTTACAATCAATGGATAGCGAATTTTGCTGGCGGATTTAATTTTTTACAATTCAGCATTTTTACCTATGAAAGGTTTAAATGCGGAAATTGTGATAAAATCCACGAGATGATGAGCAGTAGCCTAATAATTTTGGGAGTGGGGTTAAGGTTCTCAATTTTATACGAAGGCGACGATGCTAAGTAATCCGTTTCCGCCACGGGTTCGTTCCATGTATCTTTACGTCTTTGCCTGTTTTAACTGCGGGCGTTCAGATAAGGGACTAGAACTCCATCATATTTTCGGCCGCGAAAGCCCTGCGGCTTTTAATGCTTGCCCCCTGTGCAGGGTTTGCCACGCGGCCGTTACCAACAGCAATGAGGAACGGGCGCGTTTTTTCTTTAAGAATGTGGAATTTTTGCTGGACAACCACTACGAATTACAGCCCGATGATTTGGCGGTGGTGGCCAAGCACCCATTTTTAATTGAGACCGAAGCCTACAAAAGAATCTTTGATACGAACGGCGATGTGGATAAGAACCTATTAAATTACCCAAAATAGGGGTATAATATAATATGGGTATAAATATCTCGCAGAACAAATACCACAATGTCCGAACGGAGTATAACGGCCGTTGGTTCGCCTCAAAATTAGAAGCCAGCCACGCCAGAGATTTGGATTTAATGCGCCGCGCGCAAGACCCAACTCAAAAAGTCGTGGCCGTGAACTATCAGTATCGGATACCCGTTAAAGTTAATGGGGTGTTGATTTGCCATTATGTCGCCGACTTTTATGTAATGTTTGAGGACGGGCATAAGGAAATTCACGAAACCAAAGGCGTCAGGACAGCGGTATATTTAATTAAGAAAAGATTAGTTGAAGCAATTTACGGAGAAAAGATTTTAGAATTTTAACGCGGGGTGGAGTAGGAGTCGCTCGGCGGTCTCATAATCCGCACACGCAGGTGCAAATCCTGCCCCCGCCACCAAACTATGGCCAATAAAGCACAAAAAGCAATAGTGTCCCTTGATCACCCTGTTCGGAGAGAAATCCGCAGGGGTTTAGTTAAACATGGCAAAGTTAAAGTAGTGGGCTTGGGTATTTTTGAAACCCGCAAGATTCCCGCACGTCGCGGTCGCAATCCGCAAACCAGCAAAATAGTTATGATTCCTAGCTATCTTAAAATCAAATTCCGTCCTACTAAGGCGTTAAAAGAAGCTGTCTGCTAATGCAACAAATTTCTTACCTCCCAACCGAACAACTTAAATTGCATCCGCAAAATCCTCGGCGTATTGACGAGAAGCAGATGCAAATTTTGTGCGACAGCATTAAAGCTAACCCCGATTATTTTGAAACCCGCCCTATCCTTTGTAATAAGGATATGGTGGTATTTGCAGGTAATATGCGTTTACTGGCCGCCCAGCGATTGGCATTAAAAGAAGTGCCTGTGGCCGTTATGGATATATCGGAAGAACGACAGAGAGAGCTGATGATTAGGGACAACCGCTCTAACGGATTATGGGATTTTGATTTGCTTGGTAATAATTTTGATGTAGACAATTTACTTAAATGGGGCTTCAACGAGAAAGAATTACTCGGAAGCCCTTTTGATTTTTTTCCAAATTCCGACAAGGATGAGAAAATGCCCGACATGCCCAATACCCCCCCCATTGCCCAATTAGGTGATGTGTATATTTTAGGCAACCATAGATTGATGTGCGGCGATAGCACCAACCTAGATGATGTGCAAAAGTTAATGAACGGGCAAAGCGCCGACATGCTATTTACAGATCCGCCTTATAACATTGCTTATGAACAGCTTAATATGATGAGGGAAGGTGCTAAGGATTGGTCTAAAGAATCTGAATGGAAAGATAAAATGACTGATGAGCAGTTCCAGCAATTTTTGATAACTATATTAACGAATGCCAAAACGGTATTAAAAGAGTTTGCCCATTTCTATGTATGGTTTGCATTTAAATTTTATAAGGAATTAGTGATAGCTTTTGATTCTAACGAAATTCATTACGACAAAGTTCCATTGATTTGGAAAAAGCAAACCGTGCCATTAAGCTGGGCGCGCTACCACAGAAATTACGAACCCTGCTTATTCGGGGGCAAGGAAACTATCACGGCCAAGAACGGCGGTCGTTGGTTTGGTCCTAATAATGAAACCACGGTTTGGGAAATAAATACTGATAGCAATATTTCTTACGTTCATCCGACACAAAAGCCCACGGCACTTGCCGAACGTGCTATTAAAAATAGCAGTCAGGAAAATGAAATCATTTTAGATTTATTTGGAGGCTCGGGATCCACATTAATCGCCTGTGAAAAAACTAAGCGTATTTCCTTTACAATGGAATTAGACCCTCACTACGTGGACGTGATTGTAAAAAGATGGGAAGAATATACCAAACAAACGGCGATAAAGGCATAAGGAGTGGATAACTTTAAAAATTCCGCTTGAACTTACAAGAAAATCTTTGAGAAAATCGGCATATTTTGGTCTATTTTGCTTGCGTAATTACCCTATATAGGCTATTATATATGTAGGGTATGTTCTTTAACAACTTAAGCCGATTGGAAAGGGAAAATATGAACGTCAAAAAAACACAAATGAGTGTCCTAGAGGTTTATAGAATGGTTTTAGAACAAGCAGATTTTTGGAGGGAGCAGGCAAAAAAAAGTCCTGACGATAGATACACCACTTCAGAAAGGGGATTAAGAGAAGCGATGGCGGGAGAATTATATGCGGTTGCCGCCAATTTAGAAAGAACCCCCGAAGTTAATCCAACTAAGTAAACTAATTTATCGGCTTAAGTTGCTAGGGTGAAAATCCTAGATTGTTCCTTAACAACTTAATAAGCGGATTGGAAAGGGAAAAATGAATTTTATTGAAACCAATTTAAATCCAACAGGCAAAAGAGTTAACGATTGTGTGGTGCGAGCTATAATGAAAGCCACAAATTATACTTGGCGAACGGTTTATGCGGGACTAACGGGATTAGGCAATGATTTATATCGGTTGCCTAATGAGAAAGAAGTTTACCACCTTTATTTAAAACAACTCGGGTGGGAAAAACAACCGATGCCAAGACACGAAAATCGCAAACGCTATACCGTAATAGAATTTGCCGCAGAGAATCCTGTAGGCACATTCGTAATATCGGTTGCCAATCACTTAACGGTATTGGTTGACGGCAATCTATATGATACATGGAATTGCAGTCGCAAGTGCTTAGGCAATTATTGGAAACGAAAATAAACTAATTTATCCGCTTATTAAGCTGTGAGGGTGCAAACCTTCAGAGGTGGCGAGTATTTGGCAAGATAGCTCGTGATTGCCTTTAACAGCGAGGTTATTGGTAATATTCGCCCCCTTTCCAAAATAAGGTTCGTTGATTTGTTGCTCTCTGGATAAGCTCGTAAAACCTAAGGCCGAAAGGCTATGGAGATAGCGAGATGCAGACAAAAATGCGAAGTAGCCGTTAAGGGGCGAAAGCATAGAGTTGCCTTAATCAACTCTTCCCGACGACAGGGAGCAGGGAATCAGCGAACCGCAAGGTGTATAATAATTTGGGAGTATGGTGTGCAAAATCGGTAGCCTTAAAACCATCCGACTTCCCACGTTCGGCCTGATGGCCAAAGCGTCTGGAAATAAAATGTGCCAGCTCTCACGTAAAATCTATGAAGGAAATTTTTAAAGAATGGAGTTTGTATGTATTTGCTGTAGGCATTATTTTACTTGCTATCGGTATTGAGATTTTTAGATACAAAGTTTGCATGAGTTTTGCCCATAATCACCTATACTGCTTATTACATTAATCCTATTAAATTCAGTCCTCACAGAGTATAATTATATTGTAAGGTTAACCTTAATAATTAAGCGAAAGGAATCTTCCTATGCCTATTGACTCTGCCGCGTTTAACGCGGAATTGCAGGCCTTGGCAGACAAATACCAAGTTCATATCACGGGAAAAGCGACACCTGTCAATCCCGATGAAGATGACTTTGATATTACTGCACAAGCGGTCACGCCTCCTGCGGCCTAAAAGGTTGGGGCTGTTTAACAACAGCCCCTTTCTATTTTTTTAAATAAAATTATGTTCTTATCTTATTCACAACGTGATCCCAAGTGGGCAGATACAAAAATGGGCAGTAGTAATTTAACTATTGGTCGCTATGGTTGCACCACCACCAGCATTGCAGACCTGTCTACTTATTTTGGCGACAACTTAACCCCTTATCAAGTTTCCCAAACTATAAGTTATATTCAAGGCTTAGTTATCTGGACGACCTGTAAATTTACAAAGTTTCATTTTTTAAATCGTGAACGACTCCGAAGCGATATCAATATCAAAGCCGCATTAGATGACCCGAACAGAGCGGTAATTTTAAACGTGGCCAATGGTTCACATTGGGTAGTGGCAACGGGCTGGGATAATATCAATAAAGTTTTTAAAATCGCAGACCCGTGGATCGGGGACAGAAGCGATATGCGCCGATATAATAACAACATTACTGGCGCGGCTTATTTTGGGAGATAATATGGCACACGAACAACCAGAACGAATAAAAGAATTATTGGAAAAAGAAAAAAACGGCACGCTAAATGCCGCCGATTTTGAAGAGCTGAAAAGATATCGTGAAAATCCGCAAGGACACGGATAACATTATAATTAAGTGCTATAAAATCGTTTAGAGGGCGGAGGGGTTTGAGGGAACGTAAACGACTGTCAGCATTTGAGGCAAAATGTATAAACTTTCTTAAAAAGCTCCTGCTGTTCTTGCTTATGAGCCTGTATTTAATAGGCTGGTTCGCGATAAGAACCGCGGCTGACGCTCCAACTCAACCACCTCAACAATTAGATTTTTTACCAGACATCTTACAAAATGCATCAAGCACTATATGCACAAGTGGGGGAAATGACCAGCCTGCGACTGGATGCGCAAGTCCCGTTCATTTGGAAGTTCCTAAACATGCCACCACGACAGCTAAAAGGCTACCGACTGGACATTCTACCCGTTCCGAAAAAACGGTATCAGCCGACTCTTTACAGCAATACCTCCAAAGGAATAATAGCCCTCTTGCGGACTATGCGCCGCAAATCGCTAGTTCGTCATATTCCAGTCTCATCATCGGGATCTGTGCGATTGAACAATATAATTGCACCCGCGCGCCGAACTACAACTATTGGGGACTTATGGGCAAAACTGGATTACAGAAGTTCTCAAATATGGGACAAGGTATTCAAGCGATAGATAGTTTTTTAACCAAGGCCGAGAATAATGGGCGAACAACCGTAGAATCTTTCCGCGGTTGGTATTGCCAATCGGCCTGCACAAATTGGGAAAGCACCGTATTGAAAGTAAAAGCTCAGGTTGAAGCACTACCATAGCGGCGTGGCCGCCTAACTTTATAAAACCAAAACAAACAGGGTATCTCCCAGCAACAACAGGCTTTAATGGTAGCCTGTTTTTGCTTTACTCCCTATTTAGGGTTATAATATGCCTATGATTCCCGAAATAGAAAAAGAATTTTTGTTAGAAAGCAACGCCATTGAGGGCGTATTTGACCATACCAGCTTTTTACAAGCCCGCTATGCGTGGGAGTATTTAAAAAGTCAAAAGGAAATGTCCTCGCATGTTGTTTTAAAGACGCATAAAATTTTAATGCTCAAGCAACCTTTACAGCCTGATGAAAAAGGCTATTTTAGAAAAGTGCCTGTATATATCGGCGGCCACCAAGCATTAAACCATAGCGCGGTAAAAGAGCGTATGCATATTTGGTGTCTCAATGCTTTTATCCACCCGCAATATTGGAAAGAGCATCACGTTGAATATGAAAAAATCCACCCGTTTGTTGACGGCAACGGCCGCACGGGTAGAATGTTTATGAATTGGGAACGCTTAAAAGCTGGTCTCCCAATTTTGGTAATTAAGGCTGACGAACGCCACGAATATTATAAATGGTTTGCATAATATGGATCAATTAGCAACAACCGAAATAGAACCCGCTTACGAACCCGATTACGAGATAACGGATATAGTTTTTTCCGAGCCTTTTGTTTTGCTAAAACCGTTATCGGAAGGTCGTCCGCACTGGTGGAGCGATAGAGGAAAAGTCCTGCAACTTATTGACGCATTCAAAATGGACTTAACTATATCAGAAGCCTGTGTTAAAGCGGGAATTTCCGTAGACCAATATAAATATTTTTGTAAGATACATCCTTACTTTTCTACCGTAAAAGCTAGGTGTAAAAGTTTCGCTCCGATACTCGCTAAAGAGGGGCTTATAAGCGATTTGAAATCGCCTGATGGCGCGCGTTCCCGCCAATGGTATTTGGAACGCAGACAGCCGCATTTATATGGCCGTGATATAGGAGCATACACTCCGCCGCCGCCTGAAGCCGCCACTAAGGTAACGGCCGAGGCTTTCCTTGATAATGAGGGCAAGTTATTAGTTTCACGTCAAACAGCCGAAGTATTAAAACAAGAATATGGAGACGAGGACGATAGAGATAAAACAGAGTAAACTCGCCAATGTTTACGATATCTATAACCGCCACTTCCGCCTATTCGTGCGGGATATTTTAGGTTTGATTAATGAACCGTTCCACGATGAACTGGACGATGAAATAAGCCAGAAGTTTGATGCCGAAAGCCCCACCTATAAAATGGTTAAGCGGTTTTTTGCCGTATTTACCTACCCGCGCGACCACGGCAAGAGCAAACATCTATCGGTAGCCTACCCGCTTTGGCGTATGGCAAAAGACCATAATGTTAGGATATTGTCAATCTCAAGGACTGGTGCGGTTGCCGAGTCCTTTTTATCTGAAATCGTTTCAAACATTGAACGTAACGAGCTTTATAAAGAATGGGCGGAAAATATAGACCCTATGCGTGAAGGCGTGGTGCCGCGCATGAAACCAACCCGCAAGCAGACTGAAGATTGGAGTGGAAAGTCCATTACTATTGAGCGCGAGGACATCGGCTCGAAAGACCCGACAATTTGGGCAACAGGTTTGTTTGGCCAAATATTAGCCCGCCGTGCGGACGTAATTATTCTTGACGACGTGGTTGACCAGCAAAATAGTATGACCGAGCTTCAGCGCAAAAAGGTTATTGACTGGATAGAGACAACCGTTTTGCCTGTATTAGTGCCAGGCGGCACGCTTATATATCTTGGCAATACGTGGCACCAAGACGACGTTGTTTCTAAGTTTATGACTGACCCGCGCTTTGTGGTGCAGAAACGGCAGGGTGCGATAATCCACGAGGCCGACCGCCAAGACCTTTGGCAGAAGTGGGGGAGTATTATGTTAAACATTACCGTGCCGCCAAAGGAAAGGTTTAAGGCCGCGGACGAATACTACCAGCAGAACCAAGCCGACATGGACGCTGGCTCACAAGTGCTTTGGAAAGAGCGCTATCCCTATTCGCGTTTGTATTTGGAGCGATTACTCAACCCTTACGTCTTTGCGCGCATGTATCAGTGCGACCCGAGCAATAGGCCTGACCAAGTTATCAAGGACGAATGGATTGAGGCGGCTATGAAAAAGGGTAAACATTTACGCTTTCAGGACACGCCGCACGAAAAAAACTTTTTGGAAGTATCGGCGGCTGGTATGGACTTGGCTATCAGCCTTGAAGAGGCGGCAGATGATACCGCACTTATTTATCTTGACCTTGTTAGGCAGGGCTATGACGGCGTAGAGGACGGGGATTATATTATCCGCCAAATCCACCGCGGGAAGTTTACGCCTAATGAACAAAGGACTAAAGCCAAGATAGCTTGGATGAGCCACGGCATGGCCACCGTCCGCGTGGAATCCGTGGGCTATCAGGCCTCATTAACCATTGACCTTAAAAATGAGGGCGTGCCAGTTACGGCTTACCATACGGGCGGGGAGAAGTTTGACCCTGAAATCGGTATCAACAGCTTGGCCGTGGCTATGGAATTGGGGCAGGTAGTAATCCCCAGTGACCCGACAGACCCGCGGACAATCATGTTGGCCAGCCAGTTGGCTAACGAAATGCGGGCGTTTCCTGACGGCCACACGGGAGACGCGCTAATGGCGCTATGGTTTGCATATTCCGAAATTCGTGCTTTAATGGGATCAAGGGTTGGTTTCCCCAAAGGCGGCTTAAGCTTTATCAAAGACTCCCCGCCTGTGCAAACCAAAGAGCAAAGAGTAGACTTAGAGAAAGTGGCCGACATTGAGGCTATTAAGATACAAGAGAAAGAGCGAAGCGGCTTTGACCGCATGGTGGGCGTATTCGGAGAAAAAAAATAGGTTATCCACAACTCCCGCCCTTGTGGTATTACCCTATCTAAGGCATAATATCTTTATGATGACAGCAATGGAAACCCAAATAAAAGAACGAGTATGTGACCAATGCAATGGTCACGGCACGCCGTATGTAGGCATGGTTTCTGCTTATGGTTCGGCCTACCGATACGGATACGAGGAGAGGTGTTCCAAGTGTTTAGGAACAGGCAGGATTAAGGAAGCAACCTTTAATCCCGCAATGCCGTCATTTGAAAAAAAGGTCGCTTCCGCTAAATATAGCGCGGAGGGTTTGAGTTTAAGAAAATTAACAATTTATTCTGCGCTGGCCTTACTTGCAAAAGTGGTCAACGACAGAGCAGGAGAAAAAGAAAATGGGATTAGAAAAGTTGGAAGCGAAGTTGGGTGAGATGCTAGACAAATTGGAAGATAAGCCGATTGAGTCTTTGCTGAAATTCTTAATCATTTATGTTGTTTTTAAGCAGTTGTTTAAAAATAAGAACAACAATCAGGGACAATAATATGTTCAATTCCTTCTTGATGTTAATCGGATTAGGAATTTATGAACTATTTAAATTCCTGAAACGGCAGGTTGTGTGGATACCGCTATTGGTTGTTATCTGGTTGGTGCGGCATTACGACTTAATTGAAAAGGCGCGGCCGCTGTTTAGGCAGTGCAATACAAGCGGTGGTAATGTAGTCCTCATAATCGGATGTGTGCTGGCGGGCATTGCCCTCGGCTCGTTGTTTACGGGAATTATTATGGCGAGCAGGGATCGCAGTAAAATACGCGCGGAATATCAACGCGCATACGAAGCACGACATTATTAAAAAATTGAAAGCCGCGGGGTTTCCTCTTGCGAAACCCCCTCTTTCAAAAAATAAAAATATATGAATGATTTAAAAGTAGCCAGACTTAGCGTCTTATTCTTTAGCGTTATCGCCATCTCATTATCGGTTTACGCTTTTTTCTTTGAGAAAGCTGACCCGCCGTGGTGCTTGGTGCTTAAAATTGTTGCCGCCTTTATTTTCGTTCTTGCTATGACGGCGATTTTTAAGGTATCAAGGAGCTTTGGCAAATGAAACTCGCAATTATATTTCCAACATTAAACCAGCAGGATTTGACCCACACGGCCGTGGATTGCGCTACCAGTAATTTAAACGCGCCGCGCGAGGTGATTGTGTTGGACAATAATTCCGAAGTTCCGTATGAGACGAGGGGTGAGATTCTAGTTTCGTTAGGTAAAAATATAGGCGTGTATCCAGCATTTTGGGAAGCATTAAAACATACCGATGCGGATATCCTCGCCTTTTTTCATACCGATTTATTGATTGCGGAAAAGGGCTGGGACGAGCGCATGATAAAACAATTTGAGGACAACCCTAAGCTGGGGCTAGTAGGCTTTATCGGATCAAACGAAATTGATTCTGGTGGCGGCCGCGGTTATGGCACGACCTCAAACTTTCAAGGCTTAACCACGGGACACCGCAATAAGCACGGGGTAGACAAACAATGGATAGGCAGTCCCGCAAAGGCGCACGGCAGGTCAGACAGCGGGTTTAGCCCAGCGGCCGTGGTGGACGGTTGCGCTATGATATTTCGCCGTGCCGTATTGGAGCAAATTAAACAGCGAGAGAATTTCCCGCCGCACCATTTCTATGACCGATTGTTATCCAGCGAAACCCGCGAGGCTGGATGGACAATGGGCGTGCTGGGAATTGCTTGCGACCACATTAGCGGCCAAACCGTAAACCAAGAGCCAGCTTATAACGCTTTCGCCGAGCAATGGGCAACCACGCACGGCTTTGCCAAAGGCGATTTGCATAATTGGGATAGTGTGCTTTACAAAGAGGCCGAGCGCCAATGGTTGACCGAATACCGTGATGTTAAACATTTAGTCCCCTGCCATGTATGAAACCAAGACAACTGTTAAGGAAATGCAAACATTCAGGCAAACTTTGCTATGATAAAAAGGGCGCGCAAACTGTTATGAATAAGGACAGGACGAAACGCCTACTCGGAAAAATTTTAAGAATTTACTGGTGTAAGATGTGCAACTTTTGGCACCTAACCACCCAAGCCGTTTATGAGGAGAGAGTATGAACGATCCAAAGGGTTTAAAAAAATTAAGGAATAATTGGCCAGCCTGCGGGCGTATACCAAAGCACAAATGCAAAAACTGCAAATGCGTCAGGTATAATCCTTGCGGTTGCCAAAAGAAATAACTATGAAAACTATTGGCATGACTGGCAAGCACCATACCGAAGAAACTAAGAAAAAAATTAGTTTGAAAAATAGTGGAAAGGGCAATGGAAGGTATGGGGTTGCTTGGTCAAATAGTCAAAGAAAAGGAATATCCTACAGAACTCGTGATGAGAAGAATCCAGCATGGAAAGGCGGCACTGATAAATGGTTTAAGAAGCGTGTGCTTAAAAGGGATAACCATACTTGCCAAATATGCGGATTAAAAGATGATGAGATTATGGTTATGGATCATATAAAACCAAAATCTATTTACCCTGAATTACGACACGAGATTACTAATTTACAAACGCTTTGCCCTAATTGTCATGCCAGAAAAACAAATGCCGAAAAAAAGGAAATTATTAGAATTAAAAAAGCTAGAATAATTATATGAAAATTGCAATTTGCGCCCCATGCCATATACCGCCGACCAAGGACTGGATTTACGCTTTGGAACGTGAAGCCAAGTTAGGTAATGCCGATGTTTTTATTGTTGATGACAGCGATGGTAAATTAGGCGAATTGCCAGCCAGTTGGCGCGTATATGGCTATGCCAGTCAGGAAAAAGAGCTAGGCGAATTATATCCCGAATTTGCCAGCATGTTCCATAAGAGTTCGGCCTGTCGCGTATTCGGTCATATTGTGGCCTACCGCGAGGGCTATGATGTTATTATTGGACTGGACAGCGATTGTGTCGTGCCGTTCTTTTTTGTGCAATCACACCTTTCAACCCTCAATGCCAAAAAAGCCTATGGCTGGGCAAACCCGCTGGGCAGTTCAGGCTGGTATACCCGCGGCTATCCGTATTCCATGCGGGACTGGCGCGTGGTGGCGAACATGGGTATGTGGGAAAATGTCCTTGATCTTAATGGCAAGGACAGGAAAAAGGAAGAACCGAAACGCATTAACGTGGCTGGCTCAAATATCGCTCCCGCGCCGTTGCCGTTCTCTGGTATGAATTTTTCCATGCTCCGCGAGGCAATCCCAGGCTTTTTATTCCTACCGAATTTCAGATACCAAGAGGCGGACTTTCGCCGCATTGACGATGTTTGGGGCGGCTACATTTTCCAAATGCTAATGCGTAAGCGCCGCGAGGCCGTGCTTTACGGGCAACCGATTGTATTTCATGATACAATAGTTATAGCTGAGGAAGATGCGGCGGAAGAAAAAGCCATGTATGAATTTGAGGACAGGTTTTTAAGCGCCATAGACAATGCGATGAATTTCAACACTATGGTGGCGCCGCAGTTTATGTCCTATTATGATTTATATAATTTGTTTGTAGATAAGTTTCGTTCGGAGGCAGGAGCATTTGGCGCACTCGTCCCCGCAATGGACTGGTGGCTAAAAGCATTGAAACCAAAATGAAATTTGACATAATACTCACATCATGGAATCGGTTAGAATATTTAAAGCGGACGATAGCCTCGCTGATTAGTTCGGGTGCTTTTGAAGCGGCGGATAGATTTATCATTGTGGACAATGGCTCAACAGAGGAAGGCGTCCATGCCTTTTTGGAAGATTTGCGGCGCGAGCGCGGCGCTTTTTTAGTATTGCTCCCGCATAACCGCGGCTGGGGGACGGCGGTGAACGAAGCTCTTGGCTTATCCCGCGCTCCCTATTTGTTTGTTTCCAATAATGACGTTGACTATAATACGCCAGATTTTCATAAAAAAATGCTGGAGATTTTTGAGGCTAATAAAATCCAGTCCCAAAGCCCCAAAGAAATCGGCATATTGGGTGTATGGCGGCATACCTCGCACGGCTTTGTCAGGGGCGGCGTGCAAACAGCCTCATTCAGGGAAATGGACAACGTGCCTGCCGTGGGTTGGATGATGCCTAAGTCTGCTATGGAAAAGGTGGGTATGCTCCCCGAACATGGACCGTGCTTAACAAAGGGTGGCAACGGCGAGGACACCAGTTATGTTAACCGAATGAAAGAAGCGGGATACTTGGTCGGTGTCCCGAATGAAGATATTGCAATTCACGTTGACGGTTATTGATATGGCTAAATTTGGCTATGATGATGAATTGGAGGACGAACCCAATGCGGCAGACTTGCGCGCCATAGAGCAGGAATTGGAACAGGAAACTCTAATGGCCGACCTGAAAAACGATTACAACGACG
>Ga0247676_1000041_pt1 | contig 57223 bp, 46 predicted proteins | sample CNK17_metaG_FD_182802 | JGI IMG/M metagenome (GOLD analysis project Ga0247676, IMG submission 182802) | Soil microbial communities from Purdue University Martell Research Forest, Indiana, United States - CNK17 | ecosystem: Environmental > Terrestrial > Soil > Temperate forest > Bulk soil...
CGGCTGGTTGGCTAGCCTTTGCCGTACGGGGCTCTCACCCGTCGGGTCTTCTTCGAAAGGTTTCCTCTTCGATCTACTTCATCGTCGTTTTCTCCTTTCCCAGACTTGCCCTGGCGCACAGAAGGTGCCGAAGGCGGATGAGGGGGCGTTTCACGAGGACGTCATTCGCGCGCCTTCGAGCGCTCTCGGACCAGCGTCGGTAAATCGCGCATCTCGTAAAGCGCCCCCCTCATCCGCCTTCGGCACCTTCTCCCCCCACAAGAAACCGTGGGGGGAGAAGGGCTCTCGACGAAGGGAGCGGCAAGCTCTCGAGGGAACAATTCAAGTGAGCGTGTGAGAAATGCGGGCTAAGCGCTGTCGCGCTCAGTTCGCCGTCGTTCCTCCGCTCGAGCTGATTCCCGGCGTGACGTAGCTGCCGTCGCCGCTCACGTTATCGACGACGGAGGCGTAGACGAAGATCGGATTGCTGCTGAGGAAATGAAGCGTCGACGTGACCACGTCGCCGTTGATTCCGGTGATCAGCCCGCCGATCAGCGGAAGCTGCAGTTGCTGCCACGGATTTAACGTCAGTGTGCGCGTGCCGAGGACGGTGCCGTTGCCGTCGAGCAACTCGAACGCCGCCGTCGAGGCGGTGTCGCTGGGGTTGAAGAAACCGATGTTCGTACGAGACGTTGGTGTACCGAGCGGCGGCACACTGACGATGTTCGAAAGCCCGACCAGCGTTCCATCGGTGAGTGCCGCGGTGCGCGGCAACCCCGCCGCGTGCTGGCCGAACGTCCCCGCGCCGGCCGCGGCCTGGTTGTTGTAGATGCGGGCATTCGCAAAGATATTGTTGGCAGTGACCATACGCAGCGCGCCGATGCCGTTGATCTGTCCGTCAAATGCGCTGGCGCCGAGGTCGCGATAGGCGGCCATCCCGCGGGGAAGGAGTGTCGCCCAGGCCACGAACTGCGCCGCGGCGCTCCCCGCCCCTGCCGGGAAAAACTGAATCATGACGTCGGCGTTGACGGCCGAACCCTGAACCGAGTTGTTGAAGAGATTCAGATCGGTCATGAAATTCGTATTGCCGGCGCCGTGCACGGATCCGGCAACCGGGATGAAGATCTCGTGAGCCGGCTGCGGCGCGCCGGCGGCCGCGCAGGCGGCGCCCGAGTCGGGGGTTCTGGCGATCACGCGAACGCCGCCCGGCAGCGATTCCAACGCCTGCGCGCGGGACGCGGCGATCTGGGTCGTTCCGGCGAAGCGGCCGTTCGTGCCGGTCAGATTGGTTCCGACGGTGATCGGACCGTTTCCGCCGAGGTTGTCACCGATCTCGAGCGCGACGAGCGTGTTGCCGAGACCGTTGGTGATGAGATCGTAGCGAAGCGTGTACGTCACACCGCCGGGGTCAGGCGACAACGCCAGCACGAACGCGCCGGCCCCGCTGGACGAGCCATTGCCTCCGTTGCACAACCCGCTCGTGCCGGAGATCCTCCCGGCAAGGTAGACCGTATTCGCGCCGGTGAGCGTGCCGCGAACGGCGCCCGCCGGGAATCCGGATGCATCGATGACGAGATAGAAGTTCTGTGGATTGGCCAGGAGCTGATTGATCACACCCGGGTCGAGCGTGGCCGTCCCGTTGAAGTGGCCGTTCACGAACCCGTTGTTCACATCGCTGAACGTCTTGATGGCCGCGCCGTTCGTGCCGGGAGCCCCTACGAACAAGGTCACGCCGGTGATGTTGGTCAGGCCGAGGGTAGTGACGTCAAGCGTCGCCACAGCGCCGCTGATTGTCAGGGTGGCCGTGGCGAAACCGTTCGCCGAGGCGCCCCCGCCCACGACGTTGTTCCCCGTGAGCGCCGAGTGGAAGACCAGAGGCGTCTGTTGGGCTGCGAGAACAGGAACGAAGAGGACAACGGCCAACGCAACGAGGAGATGTGTGCGCATCGAATCCTTCCTTTGCAATCCAACCCGTGCAAGTGCGGGGCCGGAAAAGTACACTCCCCGCAGTGTCTGAGCTGCGTCGTGACATCGGCCTCTGGCGCGGCATCGCCCTGAACATGATCGACATGGTCGGGATCGGGCCCTTCATCACGATCCCCTTGATTCTGGCGGCCATGGGCGGCGGCCGGGGCATGCTGGCCTGGATTCTCGGCGGACTTCTGGCCATCAGCGACGGCCTGGTCACGGCCGAGCTCTCGGCGGAGATCCCCGGCTCGGGCGGCTCGTACGTCTTTCTGCGCCATGCCTACGGGAAAGCCGGCCGGCTCATCTCGTTCCTCTTTCTCTTCCAGATCCTCATCTCCGCGCCGCTGTCGATGGCCTCGGGCTGCATCGGATTCGCCAGCTATCTGAAGGTCGTGGTCCCCGCCGCGGGCAATCACATCGGACTGTCTGCCACGCTGGTCTGCATCGTGACGATGCTGCTGCTCCTGCGCCGCATCGAATCGATCGGCAAGTTCTCCATCCTGCTCTGGGCCGGCGTTCTGGCGACGCTGGCGATCGTCATCGGCGCCGGCCTGCCTCACCTGAAGCTCGCCGCGTTCGAATTCTGGCGCGCGCCGCGGCTCGACGGCGGCATCGGCTACGCCGGCCTCGGCGCCGCGTTGATCTACGCGGTCTACGACTACCTCGGCTACTACAACATCTGCTACATCGGCGACGAAGTGCGCGAGCCGACGAAGACCATCCCCCGCGTGATCGTGATCTCCATCCTGGCCATCGGCGCGATCTACCTGGTGATGAACGCCTGCCTGATCTCGGTCCTGCCGATGAAGGTGGCCATGATCTCCCCCTCGGTCGTGGCGGACTATCTGGCCGTGCTCCTCGGCACGCGCGCCGCGCAATGGATCTCGATCCTCATCCTCTGGACCGCCTTCGCCTCGATCTTCTCGCTCATGCTCGGCTACTCGCGCATCCTGTATGCCGCCGCGCGCGACGGCAACTTCTTCGGCCTCTTCGCCAGACTGCACGCCACCGAGGCCTATCCGTATGTGTCGATCCTCTTCCTCGGATGCGTGGCCGCCGCCTTCTGCTCGCTATCGCTCAAGAACGTCCTGCAGGCGATTCTCTCCATTCGCGCGGTGATTCCCTTCATGGCCCAGATCATCGGAGCGGTGATCCTGCGGACGCGCGAGCCGGAGCGCCCGCGCCCCTTCCGCATGTGGCTCTACCCGCTGCCGGCCATCATCGCCCTCGGACTATGGAGCTACATCGTCATCTCGCCGCAGAAGGGCCTTCGCGTGGGCGGGTTGTACGTGATCGCAGCAGGGACGTTGTTTTATGTCGTGCGGGGATGGCTGGAAAAGAGGCATTCATCCGCAGATGTCGCAGATAAACACAGATAGGGTTTTATCTGCGTTTGATCTGCGACATCTGCGGATAAAAACGTCATGGCCGATAGAATGCCACGCATGCGCCGCTTCGTCATCGCCATCAGCATTTCGCTCCTAGCCGTCGCCGCCTCGGCGCAGCTTAGCGAGGCTGTCATCGACAAAGACGTCCGCGACACGATCGAGGCGTGGCACCTGCCCGGACTGGCCATCGTGGTCGTTCAAAACGATCGCGTGATCTTTTTAAAAAGTTACGGGATCAAGGAGGCCGGCAAAACGGAGCCGGTCACCGCCGACACCCTTTTCGAGCTCGGCTCGACGACGAAGGCATTCACAGCCACCGCGATGGCCATGCTGGCGGACGAGAAGAAACTGTCGTGGGACGATCCGGTCCGCAACTACCTGCCCGGCTTTCACATCTCCGACGCCTGCACCGACTCGCTCGTCACGCTGCGCGACATCGCCTCGCACCGCAGCGGCGTGGCGCGGCACGATGAGCTGTGGGACGACAGCGACTTCGGCCGCGACGAGTTGATCCACCGCATCGGCATGATGAAAACCTGGCGGCCGATCCGCGCCGGATACCAGTACAACAACCTGATGTTCGTCACCGCCGGCGAGGCCGCGGCGTCGGCGGCGAAGATGCCGTGGGAGCAACTGATCCGCACGCGCATCTTCGCGCCGCTCGGAATGACGGAATCGCGCATCGCCTTCGCCGACTGGCCGCAATCCGATCACGCCACCGGTCATCGCTGGGTTTCGGAGAACCAGCGCTCCGCAATACAGCCGATGCGCAACTACGATGCCCTCGCTCCCGCCGGCACGATCAAATCATCCGCACACGACATGGCCCAGTGGCTCCGCTTCCAGCTCGCCGGTGGGGTCATCGACGGCAAGCGGCTGCTGTCGCAGGAAGCGCTCGACGAGACGCACACGCCGCAGACGATCATCCCCATCGGTCCGGCCACGCACCAGATCTATCCCGACACGAACTTTCTCACCTACGCCCTCGGCTGGAACGCTTCCGACTATCACGGCGAGCTGCTGGTCGCGCACGCCGGCGCGCTGAACGGTTTCCGGTCGAATGTCGCGCTCCTGCCGAAGCGCAACCTCGGCATCGCCATCCTGGAGAATGTCGGCCGAGGAACGGCGCTGGCCGCGCTGCGAAACACGATCATCGATCAATTCCTCGGCGCGCAGGCGCGCGACTGGAACGGCGAGCTTCTCGACAATGAGAAAGTCGAGGGAGCAAAGGCTGAAGCCAGGATGGCCGAGCGCGTGGCCAAGCGCGCTACCGCTCCCAAACCGTCGCACGATCTCGCCGCGTACGCCGGCACCTTCCACAACGCCGGCTTCGGCGATGCCACGATCTCCGTCGCCGGCGACGCGCTCGTGCTGCACTGGGAACGGATCACGCTGCCGCTGGTCCACGAGAACTACGACAACTTCAGCGCCATCGACACCGTCGAAGACATCGATGAGCCGCTGCAGTTCCGGCTCTCGCCGGACGGCACGATCGGCGGGTTTACGCTGTTTGGGGAGGAGTTTGTCCGGCGATGAGCGAAACCCAACGCGTCGTCATCATCGGCGGCGGCTTCGGCGGCCTCTACGCGGCGAAGGCGTTAGCGAAAGCGCCTGTCCGCATCACGCTCGTCGACCGGCGCAACTACCACCTCTTCCAGCCGCTGCTCTACCAGGTGGCCACCGCGGCGCTCAACCCGAGCGACATCGCCGCACCAATCCGCGCGGTGCTGCGGAAACAGAAAAACGTCAGCGTAATCATGGGCGACGCCACCGGCATCGATCTCGATCGAAAACTCGTCCGCCTCGCCGACGGCGAGCTGGCCTACGACATCCTCATCATCGCCACCGGCGCCACGCATTCGTACTTCGGCCATCCGGAATGGGAGGAGAACGCGCCCGGCCTGAAGACGATCGAGGATGCGCTGGAGATCCGCCGCCGCGTGCTGCGCGCCTTCGAGGCGGCCGAGCGCGAGACCGATCCGGCGCGGCAACAGGCCTGGCTCAACTTCGTCGTCGTCGGCGGAGGACCGACAGGCGTCGAGCTGGCCGGAGCGCTATCGGAGATCGCCCGGCAGACGATGATCCGCGACTTCCGGCGCATCAATCCCTCCAGCGCGCGCGTCATCCTGATCGAAGGAGTGAACCGCGTCCTCCCTCCTTACCCGCCCACCTTGTCGGAAAAAGCGGCGGCGCAACTGCGCGGCCTCGGCGTGGAGGTGATGACGAACGCCATCGTCACGAACGTCAGCGATCACGACGTCCGCATCGGCGAGACGACCATCCCCACCCGCACCGTCCTCTGGGCCGCCGGCGTCCAGGCCTCGCCGCTGGCGCGCACCCTCGGCGCGCCACTCGACCGCGCCGGGCGGGTTCTCGTCGAACCAGACCTGAGCGTTCCCGGCCATCCCGAAGTCTTCGTCATCGGCGATCTGGCCGCCGTGGAGAAAGTCCCCGGCGTCGCCCCCGCCGCGATCCAGGAAGGGACGCACACCGCGAAAAACATCGAACGGATCATCGCCGGCCAGCCCACCCTCCCCTTCCGCTATCATGACAAAGGATCGCTGGCCACCATCGGCCGCGCCGCCGGCGTGGCCGACTTCGGCCGCATCAAACTCAGCGGCTTCCTGGCCTGGGCCGCCTGGCTCAGCGTGCACATCTTCTTCCTGATCGGTTTCCGCAACCGCATACTCGTGATCCTGCAATGGGCCTGGGCTTATGTGACCTTCCAACGAGGGGCAAGGTTGATCACGGGGAAGGTCGAGCCGCTGATGAAGGAGTAGGGCGAGGGCGCCAGAAGCGCGCAGCGCAAGCGCGCAGCGCAAGCGCGCAGCGCAAGCGCGCAGCGCAAGCGCGAAGCGCAAGCGCGAAGCGCGAAGCGCCGGAGCGCCGGAGTCTCGCCGGCTGGCCCGAAAAATTGGACATTACGACGCCGCATAGCAGCAAATTCGCCGGCGTAGCCGGCCTAAGATCGTAGCCCCCGGTTTCAACCGGGGGCTACGACGTCGGCCCCAAATTGCAAGCCCGCTTTAGCGGGCGACAGAGCCGGCAGGTCACGTCCAGAGGTGTTCTTCGTCGATCGAAATGCCGTGTCGTCGCAGAAGTTCTACGAACTCCTCCTGAAACGATTGCTTCCTGTGATGTGTCTTCTGCCGTTCGATGTATCGAACGACTCTTGCTACATGTGACTTGCTGACGCTGAATGCACCGTATCCACGCTGCCAGGAGAACGCGGATCGATCGGGGAACGATTCGTGGATCCAGTGTGTGGAGCTGCCTTTGATCTTTCCGATGGCCTCGGCGACGGCGATTGTTGGAGGCAGATGGGCAAGAAGGTGAACGTGATCTTCTACTCCATTCACCGTGTACAACGTTCCGCCGAGTTGGCGCACGATCCCTCCGAAGTAGGGAAAGAGACGCAATTCAAGCTCTGCGTCGATGAGCGGACGTCGGTTTTTCGTCGAGTAGACGATGTGGGTCAAGAGGTTGCTATAGCTATGAGGCATGGCGCGCGGGCCATGCGGACGTCCCGGCGGAATGTTACCTCGGAATCTGTCGCCCGCTAAAGCGGGCTTGCAATTTGGGGATCGCCGAGAACCCCCGGTTGAAACCGGGGGCTACGATCTTAAGCCGGCTTCGCCGGCAACAGACTGGCCGGCGAGACGCCAGCGCTCCTGACGCTTTGCGCGTTTAGCGCCAGCGCTCCTGCCGTTACAATGCGCCCCCAACTTGTCCGCAATCGATCTCGTCATCATCATCGCTTACCTGGCGGCCGTCGTTGCCATCGGGTTCTGGTGCCGCAAGCGGCAGAAGACGACGCGGCACTACTTCCTGGCGGGGCGGCAGTTGCCGTGGTGGGCGATCTCCGGGTCGATCGTGGCGACGGAGACCTCGGCGATCACGTTTGTCTCCATTCCCGGCCTGGCCTATTCGCGCGGCGGGAACTTCACCTTTCTCGAGCTCGTCCTCGGATATCTGATCGGGCGCATCGCCATCTGCGTGCTTTTCATTCCGGCGTACTTTCAGCGCAACCTGCTGACGATTTACGAACTGCTGCGCAGCCGGTTCGGCGACGGGGTACGGAGTCTTGCTGCTTCGCTCTTCATCGTCATGCGCACGGTGGCGGACAGCGTGCGGCTGTTGCTCACCGCCGTGGTGATGTCGTCCGTCTGGCAGGCCTTTCTGCCGAACACCGATCGGGCCACGGCAGCGGCGGTCTCGGTGGTCTGCATCGGCGGCGTCATGCTCCTCTTCACGGCGGTCGGCGGAATGGAGGCAGTGGTGTGGACGGAGATCCTGCACGTCGGCGTCTACATCATCGGAGCGGTGGCCGCCGGCGTCATACTCATCGGCTCGATTCACGGCGGGCTGGCCGGGGCGATCGCGGCGGGACGCGAGGCCTCCAAGTTCCGGGTGTTCGATTTCGCGCTCGACATGACGCGGCCCTACGCCTTCTGGGCGGGCCTGATCGGCGGCGCGTTTCTCAACATGTCGACGCACGGAACAGACCAGTACATGGTGCAGCGCTATCTGTGCACCACCAGCGCGCGCAAGGCACAGCTCGCGCTGCTCGTCTCCGGTGTAGTCATCCTGGTGCAGTTCATCGGCTTCCTCTTCATCGGCGTGCTGCTGTTCGCCTTTTACCAGCCATCGAAGCTGGCCACGTACGCGATGGGGGCCGCGGCCGCGCCGTTCCACTCCCCCGATGAAGTCTTCCCCGACTTCATCATTCATCACATGCCGATCGGACTTGCCGGACTGCTCGTGGCGGCGGTGCTGGCGGCGGCGACATCGCCGTCGGTGAATTCGATCGCGGCCACGGCCCTCTCCGATCTCTATCAGCCGTTGGTGCGGGGACGAAGCGATGAGCATTACCTTCGCGTCTCGCGCCTGCTGACCGTCGGCGCGGGCATCGCGCAGATCGGCGTGGCGCTTTCGCTGCGGGGGCAGACGCGTTCCGCGGTCGATACGGCGCTCTCGGTTGCCTCCTTCATCAATGGACCGATCCTCGGCGTGTTCCTCCTCGGCACGGCCAGGCGCGGCGGTCCGCGCGCCGCGTTCATCGGCATGAGCGCCGGTCTGGCCGTCGTGATCGCTGTCCGTTTCGGCACGGCGGTGGCGTGGCCGTGGTACACCGTCATCGGTTCGTTGACGACATTTGCGATCGGCGCGCTCATCCCGGAGAAAGAACATGCGCCGGCTTAGCATCGCGTTGCTCGTTCTCCTCTTCGGTTGCAGCACGATGCAACGCTCCGACGTCTTCGACGCCGGCCGTTTGCGTGAAATCGATCGGACGATCGAGACGGCCATCGCCGAGCACAAGCTTCCCGGCGGCGTCTTCCATCTCGAGCGCGGAGGCGCGGTTTACGAGAAGAGCTATGGCAACCGCGCGCTCGTCCCTGAGGTCGAGCCGTCGACGGTCGATACGATCTTCGATGCCGCATCGCTCACGAAAGTCGTGGCGACGACGCCCTCGGTCTGGTTGCTGATCGAACGGGGAAAGATCGAGCTCGATGCCCCGGTGAGCCGCTACATCCCCGAGTTTCGCGGCGGCTGGCGCGACGAGATCACCATTCGCCATCTCCTCACCCACACCTCGGGGCTGCGGCCCGATCTCGATCTCTCGCCGCCATGGAGCGGCTATGACACCGCCATCCGCATGGCTATCGCCGAGGAGCCAAGGCAAAGGCCCGGGTACACGTTCCGGTACAGCGACATCAATTTCGAGCTGCTCGGCGAGATCGTGAGACGGGTGTCGGGCGTCGATCTCGATGTCTTCGCGAAGCGTGAGGTTTTTGCGCCGCTGGGGATGAGGGACACCGGGTTTCGGCGCGGCGGCGAGACGCCGCCGGGCCAGCCGGCGAGACGCCAGCGCTCCGTTGCGCCTACCGAAGTCAATGTTCCGCGAGGCACCGTACACGATCCCACCGCGCGGCGAATGGGTGGCGTGGCGGGACACGCGGGAATGTTCACCACGGTCCATGATCTGACGCTCTACGCGCGCATGCTTCTGCGCGGCGGCTCGCCGATCCTCAGGACGGAGACCGTCAACAGGATGACGGCCGTCACCTCACCGCCGAACGTCGCCGTGCGGCGGGCAGGAGGTTTCGATCTCGACTCCTCCTTCAGCCGCCCGAGGGGCGAGATCTTTCCGCTCGGGTCGTTCGGTCATACAGGTTTCACCGGCGGCATGATGTGGATCGATCCATTCTCGAAGACGTTCTTCGTCTTCCTCTCGAACCGCGTACACCCCAACGGCACCGGTGACGTCCTTCGCCTCCAGGCCGCCCTCGGCACGCTGGCCGCCGAGGCCGCGCGCGTGCCGAGGGAGTCGCCGCCGGGAGCGCTGCCCGTAAGGGCCGGCGGACAGGTTCACGTCACCTACGGCGGCGCCGATACGAACAACGGCATCGATCATCTCGAGACGGAGCGCTATGCGTCGCTGCGCGGGATGCGCGTCGGCCTGATCACGAATCACACCGGGATCGACCGCAATTGGAACCCGACCATCGATTCGCTGCGCAGCGCGCCGGGCGTCACGCTCGTGGCCCTCTTCTCGCCGGAGCACGGCATCCGAGGAACGGTCGATGCGAAGGTCAGCGACTCGACGGATCCCGTGAGCGGCCTTCCCGTCTACAGCCTCTACGCCGACACCCGCAAGCCGAAGCCGGAACAGTTGGCCGGACTCGATGCGCTGGTCTTCGACATTCAGGACGTCGGCGCGCGCTTCTATACCTACATCGCCACGATGGGACTGGCGATGGAAGCGGCGGCCGCGGCGCACGTCAAATTCATCGTCCTCGACCGCATCAATCCCATCGGCGGCGTGTGGGTCGAAGGGCCTCTGCTGCACGGCGAGGAGAGCTTCATCGCCTGGCACTCGCTGCCGATCCGCCATGGGATGACCGTCGGCGAGCTGGCCCGGATGTTCAACGACGAACGGCACATCGGCGCCGATCTCACCGTGATCCCGCTGCAGCGCTGGCGGCGCGCGCTGTGGATGGACGAGGCCGGCCTGCCGTGGATCAACACCTCACCGAACATGCGCAGCCTCACCGAGGCCACGCTCTATCCGGGGATCGGCATCATCGAGACGGCCGTGTCGGTCGGGCGCGGGACGGAGACGCCGTTCGAGCTCGCCGGCGCGCCGTATGTGGACGGGGCAACGCTCGCGCGCGAACTGACGGCCATGTCGCTCCCCGGCATCCGCTTCGAGTCGACGGAGCTCACACCATCGTCGAGCGTCTTCGCCGGAAAACGCTGCGGCGGCGTGCGTCTCATCATCACCGACCGCAACGCCCTGCGTCCGGTGATGACCGGCGTCGCCATCGCGCTGGTGCTGCACCGCCTATATCCATCCGAGTTTGCGCTCGACAAGGTGGCGCCGCTGCTCAACGACCCCGCGACACTCGAGGCCATCCGCGCGGACAAACCGCTCTCCGAAATCGTAGCCCTGTGGCGCGCGGACGAAGCGGCCTTCGAAGCCCGGCGCGCGAAGTATCTGTTGTATTAACCCCCCTGGGACCGCGTGCGTCCCGCGCGCGCGTCGGGCAGCATGTTGAGAAAAAGCGCGGGCGAGACGCCCGCGCTCCCAGGGGCCTAATGCTTCACGGCCCTCCGCTTCGGCGGGGGGTTCTGCCAGGAGAATCCATCCCTCAGCGTCGCGCTCGTGCCGCCGATCGTGACGACCACGTCGCCTCTCCCGACGGCGTGGGACGGCAACGTGGCCTGGATCGTGACGGGATCGATGACCTGCACGTTCGTCGCGGCAACGCCGGCCACCGTCACGGATGACGCCAGCGCCGAGGTGAAACCGGCTCCGAAGATGGTGATGGTGATCGGTGCGTTGGGTACGGCGAGATTCGGCGTCACGCTGACCACCGTCAACGCCGGGACGGTGTAGGTGAACCCGTTGGTGGCCGTCCCCGACGTCGCGTCGGGGTTCGTCACGACGACATTCACCGCCAGTTGCTCGCTGGCCGGGCCGAGCGGCGTGACTGCCGTGATCGACGTCGCGCTCACCACCGTGACAGTGGTCGCCGGCCGTGTGCCGAACGTGACCGTGGCGCCGCTCTGGAAGTTGGTGCCGGTGATCGTCACCGCCGTTCCGCCGGTCGTGGGGCCGGTCGACGGCGATATGCTGCTGATCGTAGGTCCGGGAAGCGCGTACGTGAAGGACTGCGCCAGCGTCGCCGACTGGCTGTCGCTGTTGGTCACGACGACGTCGACCTTCCCCGCCGCATGCGCGGGAGCGGTGGCGGTGATCGACGTCGCGCTCGCGACCGAGACGTTCGTCGCCGGCGTTCCGCCAAACTTGACCGTGGCCCCCGTGAGAAAGCCGGTGCCGGTGATGGTCACCGCCGTTCCGCCGGCCACGCTGCCGGAGGTTGGCGCGATGCTGCTCACGGTGGGAGCAGGATTGGCCACCTTGACCACGGTGAAGGTTCCGGACATGAGCGAATGGCCGGTTCCGCAGTCGGGGATGTCGCACACGAAGGCAAACGTCCCGGACGTCGTCGCGACGAACTGCATTTGTTTGGTCTGCCCTTTCAGACAGTCGAGACCGTTCTCGACGTAGGTCTCCATCAGGATTCCGTGTCCGAACGACGACGGGTCGCTCGACGGCACCGTGAGCGTGAGGTTGACGACGTCACCCTGGTTCACCGAGAACGGCGACGGCGAGACGGAGAAATCGAAGCTCCTGGCGGTGACCGTGAAGTTCCTGACCGCGGCCTCGCCGACACTGTCGGGCTGCGGGATGACCGGTCCGTGCGACGACCTTTCCGCCAGAAGCTCGCGCAGATGAGCGAGGTGCTCTTCCTGCGCGGTCGGCGTCATCGCCATTGAATGATCTTGTTCCTGTGCAACCGCGCCGATGGCCACGAACAGAAGGGCCACGGCTGTGAAAATCGCTCTGGGCATTCACTCTTCTCCATGGAAAATTAGTTTCTCAAGCAAAGGCTTGAAGAATAACTGATTCGACCGGCGACGCCTTCCGCCGTTTACAACTTCACAACGATGTCACGGCGATAGAGCACCCAGAGAATGGCCAGCCAGAGCCCGACGAAGGCGAGACCCCACAGCAAAGAGGCGAACTTGTCAGGGAAGTACGGGTTGAAGAAGAGATCGAAGCTGGCCTGATGGAGGGAGACCTTCTTCCCATCGACGGTTATCCTGAAGAGCGAGTCGATGCAGCGGGCCATGATCCCGGAGCCGACGAAGGCGACCAGTGGGTTGACGCCATAGATGACGAACGGCCGGGCCCATCCCCGCACCTGGTACACGTCGAGAATCCAGAGACAGGTTGCCAGGACCACGCAGGCGAAGCCGGCGCAGAAGACGACGTAGCTCGACGTCCAGAGATTCTTGTTGATCGGAAAGACCCAGCTCCACAGCTCGCCGGCCACCATCCCCAGACATCCGGCGCCGAAGAGGCCGGCGATCCGTTCGAGCAGCGATCGCTGTTTATCCGTCAGCCAGCGGCCGGCGATGACCCCCAGCATGGCCGTGGCGATGGCCGGCAGCGTCGATAGCGGCCCTTCCGGATCCCACGTCTTCGTCGATGCCCAGATGTGATTCGTGCCGAGGATCAGGCGGTCGCTCCAGGCGGCCAGCGTCTTCTCCGGCTGATCGAGGAGAAAGTAGCCGATCGTGCCGGTGCCCGGGACCGGGATGAGCGTCATCACGATCCAGTAGCCGAGGAGAATGCCCACGATGATGGCGATTTGCTGTTTGATGGAGGTGCGCAGCGTCAACAGCGCCGCGCCGATGTAGGCGAAACCGATCCGCTGCAGCACCCCCATGAAGCGGAGATGCTGCGCGCGCCAGAGCACGCGCTGAAGAAACGTCGGATCCGGGATCCCGGGCATCTTCCCCCACCAGAAGAAAGGGAACGCGTTCAACAGCACGCCGGCCAGCACGATGAGCAGCCCGCGCCGGATGATCTTCCCCGTGACGGTATTGGGATCGCGCTTGCTGAGGGAGAGATGCGTCGTCACGCCGACGATGAAGAGGAAGAAGGGAAAGATGAGATCGGTCGGCGTCCACCCATTCCACGGCGCATGTTCGAGCGGCGGATAGATCGCGTTCCAGCTCCCCGGATTGTTGACCAGCAACATCCCGGCGATGGTGATCCCGCGAAACACATCGAGCGCCATGAGACGGGAGGGGGGCGGTGGTGCGACGGTGGACATTGAGCGCATAGCGTAACAGTTGCGTGGGCCGGCGCTTCGCGCGTTGTCTGCGCTGGCGCGCGTTGTCTGCGCTAATCGCGCGTTGTCTGCGGCGTGCGCGCCGCGTGGTCAGAGATTGACGAACGGGTGAAACGCAACGAACCAACAACGCGCGTAGCGCAGACACGAAGCGCGCCACGTGATCAGACCTGCTAACGACCACGCGCGGCAGCGCAGACAACCGACAACGCGCGTAGCGCAGACAACGCGCTTCGCGCAGTGTTAACCGCCGCCCCTCCCCTGCGTATCCCCCGGCAGAGGACAAACGCATGCCCAGAAAACTGATCGCCTTCCTTTTTGCTGCCGCCATTGCCGTGAGTGCGTCGGCGCAGGCGCCGGCGACCGCCACATCCAATCCACCGGCCACCACCACCGTCGTCACCGATGCCGACAGTCACGAGACGCGCGAAGCCTTCGACTCCGTTCTTCGGCGCTATCCCTCGGAAGTGAGGCGGGTGCTCAAGCTCGATCCCTCGCTCATGACCAACCAGAGCTACCTCGCCAACTATCCGGCGCTGGCGTCGTTTCTGGCGCAGCACCCCGAGGTCGCGCACAGCCCTGCCTTTTATCTCAGCGGCATCTCCATCCCTGAAGACGGCGTACGGGAGAACGGCAGCGAGCGGGTATGGCGTACCACGATGGAGGGAGTGACACTCTTCGGCGTCTTCGCCATCGCCATGGGCGTCCTGATCTGGCTCGTGCGCACCGTCATCGATCACCGGCGCTGGAGCCGCGTGTCGAAGGTGCAGGCCGACATTCACAACAAACTGATGGACCGCTTCACGGCGAATGATGACCTGCTCGCCTACATCCAGACGCCGGCCGGAAAGCGCTTCCTCGAATCGGCGCCGCTCGCTCTCGACGCCGGACCGCGCGCCGTCAGCGCACCAGTCGGACGCATCCTCTGGTCGGTGCAGGTGGGATTGGTCCTGGCCGCGGCCGGCTTTGGATTTCAAATCGTCAGCCGCAGCATCGAGCAGACCGTATCTCAGCCGCTCTTCGCCATGGGCATCCTGGGGGTGTCGCTCGGCGCCGGTTTCGTCCTGTCGGCGATCGTCTCCTACATCCTCTCGCGCAAGCTCGGCCTGTGGGAGCCGCCTCCGTCGCCTGCACAATCGACGTCTGCGCCTGAATAAGACGCAGAACATGGGATCATTAGAGAAATGGACTTCACCGGCGTGATGAACGATGCCCTGCTCGCGGTCGCCGGCGCCCGGTCAAAAGCCGAGGCCGGGGCGCTGATGGACGAGGAAACGTTCCGGGCCTTTTACGATCGAACCTCGCGCGCCGTGTGGGTCTACCTGGCGCGCGTCACCGGCGACCGCCACCTGGCCGACGACCTGCTGCAGGAAACGTATTACCGTTTCTACAAAGCGGGCGCCGCGCATCACGACGAAGGGCACCGCCGCAATTCGCTGTTCTGCATCGCCACGAACATCGCCCGCGACACGCACCGCCGCAACGCCCGCCATCCCGTCGAGCCTCTCGAGGTCAACGAGGCGGATGAGGAGACCGTGGCCATCGACACGCGCATCGCCGAGCGCTTCGAGGAGAGCACCGATCTCTGGCGGGCCATGGCCCAGCTCAAACCGGTCCAGCGCGAGATGCTCTGGCTGGCCTACGCCCTCGGGTCGACCCACGCCGAGATCGCGGAGATCGTCGGCGTCAAGAGCGGCAGCGTGAAGATCCTCCTCTTCCGGGCCCGCCGCAAACTGGCCGCGCTCCTCGGGAGGCCGTCATGAGCCGCGTCGAATGTCCGTTGGAGCAGGAAACGCTGGCGATGGTCCAGTCCGGACGCTGGCCGCACGGCTGCGACGAGGCCAGCCGCGCCCATATCAATGACTGCACGATCTGTGGCGACGTCGTCCGCGTGGCCGTGCTGGTATCGAACGACTACCAAGCCACCCTCCGCACCGCCCGCGTCCCGAACTCCGGCCTGATCTGGTGGCGCATGCAGCGCCGCACACGGCAGGAAGCGGTCCGCACCGCCTCGCGCGTGATCACCATCGTCCAGGCCATCGCCGTCGCCGCCGGCGTGTCGGTGGCGATCGGGATCCTCACCGCAACGAGCCGGGCATTCTCATTCGCCCCGTCCGACCTCTCCCAGACCATCGTCGCGCAATGGGGCATCCCGCTGCTCGTCGCGCTGGCCGCATGGCTGGCGCTTGCGCCGGTGGCGGTTTATCTGGCGGTGGGGAAGGAGTGAGGTGACGGGGTTGCGGGGTCTCGCGGTTGCGGGGTCTCGCGGTATTGGATTGCTGGGTTGCATGGTTGCTGAGTTGCTCGGTTGCTGAGTTGCTCGGTTGCTCGGTTGCATAGCGTCCAACCTGGTAACCCCACCGCGAGACCGCGCAACCTCGTAACCCAGCGACTCAGTAACCCAGCAACCCAGCAACCCTCCCCCTACCTCCCCGCATCCGCCTCCCGCACCGGCGCGTTCTTCACGTACTTGTCGAACCAGTTGATCCGCTCCGCCAGCACATCCAGCAGCGTCTCGCGCGCGGCGTAGCCGTGGGCCTCGTTCGGCAGCGTGACGTAGCGGACCGTCGCACCGTAGCCTTTCAGCGCCATGTAGAAACGCTCCGACTGGATCGGGAACGTGCCCGAATTGTCGTCGGCCTCACCGTGCATCAGCAGGATCGGATCCTTCACCTTGTCGGCGTACCAGAAGGGCGACATCTTCGCGTAGAGGTCGGGCACTTCCCAGAACGTCCGACGCTCGCTCTGGAAGCCGAACGGCGTGAGCGTGCGGTTGTAGGCGCCGCTCTCGGCGAAGCCGGCCCGGAACAGCCGCGAGTGCGCCAGCAGGTTGGCGGTCATGAAGGCGCCGTAGCTGTGACCGCCGACGCCGATATGATCGCGGTCGGCAACCCCCATCTCCACCACCTTGTCGATGGCCGCCTCGGCGCTGGCGACGAGCTGGTCGACGTAATGGTCGTTGGCCGTCTCTCCCGGTCCGACGATGGGCATGGTGGGGTTGTCGAAGATGGCGTAGCCGGAGAGGAGCAGGAAGAGATGCGAGTATCCGTTGACGATGGTGAAACGATTCGGTGAGCCGGTGACCTGGCTGGCGGAATCGGCGTCGCCGAACTCGCGCGGATAGGCCCACATGATCACCGGGACGTGCTCTCCCCTCTTGTAGCCCGGCGGCAGATAGAGCGTGGCCGACAGCTTCACGCCGTCCTTGCGCTGATAGGTGACGTACTGATGCTCCACGCCGCGAAGCTGCGGCTGCGGATCGTTGAAGGCAGTGACGGCGCGGCGCTCCTCGACCCCGAGCGTGCGGACGTAGTAGTTCGGCGGATCCTTCGGCGTCTCGTAACGCGTCAGGATGGTCTTCATGTCGGCGCTCAGCGGCGCCACGACGGTCTCGTACACATCGGAGGCGCTGCGGAACAGCCGCTCGCTCTCGAGAGTCTTCAAATTCAAACGATCGAGGAACGGCCGATCGCCTTCCTTCGACGCTCCCTGTCCGGCGAGGTAGATCGAATCGCCGATCTGGATGATGGGACTGGAGGAGCCGCGGCCGCCGAAGCCGGCGAAACTGCGCGACCCGCTGTCGCGCGTCAGCGGCGTGCCAGGATTGTCATACGCCGCATCCTGCTTGCGGTCCCACAGCTTCTTCGGCGCCGCCCCCGCTTCCAGAATCCAGGTCCGCGTCTTCCGCGACACGCGATCGGATTCGGTGAGCAGGGCGATGCCTTTCTCGGTGTACGAGAGGTTGGCGAACCGCCACTCGGTCTTCCCGATCTCCGACGGCTCCTCGGTGAACGGCGCGGCAAGCGTCATCACCCGGTCGCGGAACGGAACCTTGGCCTTCGGATCGCCGCCATCGAGCGCCTCCGTCCAGATGACCGTCGCCGGCTGATCCTCGCGCCAGTGATGTCCGCGCGGCCCGGCCTCGACCCCCGCGATCGGAACTCCTTCACGGCTCGGACGATCGGCGAGCTTCTTCACCGTCGCCCCTTTCCGATCCCACACTTCCACATCCTCAGGGAATCCATTCATCGGGATGAGATGGGAGAACGGCCGCTTGATCTTCGTCACCAGGAGGAAGCGATCGTTTGGCGAGGGGGAGACATCGCCGAGGATGGCCGGCTTGCCGATGTTGATGAGGGTTCCGGAGGAGGAATCGATCGCCGCGAGCTGGCTGGTGAAGTAGTAGGCGAACAGATCCTCATCGTGCGCGGTCTTGATCATGTCCTCGTACGTTGCCGCCTGCGCGGATTTCCCCTCGTTCTCCTGCACATTCGGCCCGCCCGGCACGTGCAAATCGGCCGGCGCCGGACCTCGTCCCATCGGAACGACCTTGCAGACCAGCGTCTTGTTGTCCCGGAGCCAATCGCACGGATCGCCCGCCGCCGCATTCAGCCGCGCCGTCCCGCTGACCTTCTTCGCCTCGCCTGTCGACGTGCTGGCCACCCACAGCTCGATGCCGTCATCGCGCGTATTCAGAAAGGCCAGCTTCGCCCCATCCGGCGAGAACTTCAGATTCGAGAGGTTTCCATTTGCCGGAACGGTTACCTTCGTCTCACCTCCACCCGCCACCTTCTGCAGATGGATGGCATAGATGAGCGCCGTCCGCTGCGGCCCATTCGTCCGCGGATTCACCCTCTCCCCCGCGATCCGCAACACCGGCCGCGACAACATCGCAATCGTCGGCTGCGCCTTCCGATACGCGAGCGCCATGACCTTCTTCGAAGGGCTGAGCAACGCCTCGGGCAACGGTGCCGCGTCAAAGGCGGCGACGACCTCGGGTGGGGGCAGCAGGTACTTCGGTGCTTGCGCCGCCAGCGGCAGCGCGAGGAGAAGGGGCAGCAAAAAGGGAAACCGCAGGGTTCGCATGGAAGGCATCGGACGCTCCTGTTTGTATCCAGTGGGATTGTATTCAGCTCCCGAGTGTACCGCTCGTAAAGGATCGGTTGTGCAAAGAGCTCGATGGCGGATACGAAGACCTGCTGTGGATGTGGTCAACCTTCTGCGTGGCTGGCCAAGTGCTCAAGGAGGATCTCCAGTTCCACGGCATCGCTATAGTTGAGGCTTGGATCGGTCGCAAGGGAAGGATCGCGCACGCCACGGAGGATGGATTGGAGGTTAGAGAGAACGGGCTTCAGGCCGGCCGGCAGATCGGATCTTTCCTGGAACTCTATGATCTGTGCTTCTGCGCGAGGGATCTGATTGTCAGCAATAGCTTGCGTCACCAGGCTGAAAACTCTCACGCTCGTGGAGAGGTTCTCACCACCATCCTTGCGGTAGGCGCGGTAGGCGTCAATCGCCCTTTGACGGGCAGCATGCGCATCAACCATGTTGCCATCTGCTTGCTCAAGATTGGCGAGGATGGCAAAGGTTTTCCACGGCTCTGCTACGTGACCAAACGACTCTTTACACTCGATCGCTCGCAGAATCTCCCTCCGCGCGTCGGCGTACCGGCCAAGGGCGACAAGTGTGTGAGCGAGGTTGCTGCAAGTGCGACCCTCATTCGCGAGGTCGTTCAGTTCGTGGTACACGGCTGCAGCCTGTAGATAGAAGCGCACGGCTTCTTCAAGCCGGCCCGTTCTGTCGTACAAATTGCCGAGCTGACCCAAAGTGGCCGCCTCACCCGAGCGGTCGTCGATCTGAACCCTGATCCGAAGCGATTCCAAGTAGGCTTTCTCGGCATCATCGGGTTGGTCGGCCAACTCATATACCTGACCGATCTGGTGCCAAGCAACAGCAACATAACTTATTTCGTGGAGTTGCTCGAATGTCCGCCGAGCGTCTTCCTGCGCATCAAGTGCCTCGTCGTACAGTCGCTGATGCATCCTCACGGTTCCGAGCTGCCCTTTGCCTACAGCTACAGCTCTCGCGTCTTTTGCCTGGACGGCACGACGAATCGACTCCTCGTACTCCAGCGCTGCCTCGTCGAGACGCCCCAAGTCCAACAAACAATCACCTATGTCGGCAATCACCGCGGTCGCCATAGCCACGGCGTCCTGATCTCCACCATTGGCGAGGCCCTGAAAGCGATCACGCGCATCGCGCAGTGGCACAAGGGCAGCCTTTGCGGCTCCGCTCATCTGTAAGGCACGCCCGAGACTAAAGTGAGCCATGGCTAAATCATATGCAGCGAGTTCATAGGCAACATCGCCACCGGATAGCGCACGCTCGAGCATCAACTTCGCCATTGCAACCGCTTCTTGGAAACGACCTTCTTCTAGTAGGCGGGTCACGACTTGTCTTAGGGCGACTGACTGCGCATGGCTCCACTCGCTAAGAGTGCTCGCTGCCTTCTCTCGGACGCGCGAGGCCCGTGCAAGCGCCTTCGGACGTCCGCGATTTGCAAGTAGACCCTCTACGCTCGTAGCGAACGCAACCACAACGTCGGCCGTCTCCGTTGCGGCTAGTTGCTCTAATGCGACTAAAAGGTTAGTCAGGTCAGATAGCGTCAACACCGACGCCATCTTTGGATCGCTGCGCAGCTTCTCGTACAAGAAGCGCGCATGCTCTGCCATCGCTATGGCCCAACGATTCCGGGCTGCGTCCCGTTCCGCGTCATCTAACTCCCTGAGGAGCAGCGGCCCAAGAGCCGGGTCAAGACGAAGGTAGCCGTACTCGATATGCTCCGCCAACCCCACGCGCACTAGAGCCTCGGCAACCGCCTGGATGAGTTTGGGGGGCTTGAGACCGAGGACAAGCGCCATTGTCACTTGATGTCCGCCACCCTGAAACATTCCCAACGGCCGAATCGCTTCTCGCATCCCCGCCGGCAACCTCTTCAGCGACAGCTCCACGCTCGCGAACAGCGACTGCTCCCGGTCCTTCGGGTGGCGCCTTTGTAGCCGCGCCATCAGTTCGCCGAGCTGCTCGGTCGTGCTGCGCACGCCCGACTCTGCCACCTCCCGCGCCAAGAGCAGGAGGCTTCGCGCGTGGCATCCGACAGCGTCAACCAGACGCGACACCTCGTCCTCACTCTCGCCTGGATCGTCCTTCCGAGGCGTCTGCTGCTCCCTTCCAAGAGTCCTTGCCACCAGATCAATAGCCTCGCCACGCCCGAGGCGGCCGATGGAAATGTGATTGTTCGCAAACGGCGCCGGCATCGCCTGACGGCTCGTGAACAGCACCCGCGTCTCTCCGCTAGACTGAATCTTCCTCGACACTTCGAGCATCTTCTTAAGCACATCCGGCTCGAACGCATTCTCAATCGCTGCCCCTGGCTCGGGCGGAAGCACCGACTCCATGTTGTCGAGTACCACGAGCGTCATTCGCTCCTTAAGTGCACGTTCGACATGGAGCCAGCCACGGTCTTCATCCTGACCAGCCAGCGATCCGAAGTTTGGAACGAGTTGGCTACCTAGAGCGAACAGTAGCGAACGTGCATCGCCATCGCGCTCCAAGCTCACGAACGCCGCACGCTCGTAACGCCGAATCGCAACGAGCCAGCGCGCCAGTTCGACAGCGAGAGTCGTCTTCCCCTCGCCCCCCTCCCCGCGGAGCACTACGAAACGTTGTTCGTGAAGGAGCCGCTCCGCCTTCAAAAGTTCCCGGCTGCGGCCAACGAACCCGTGCTCTGGCGCCGCGGGCAGCTCTCCGAGGCTTAGGTCGCGATGTTTCTCGAGCACCTCGCGCACCCGCTGCGCCGGTACCTCGCTGATGAGTTGCGGATCGTCGTCCTCTTGATACAAGACGGGCACAAACCAGTCCTCGAGGTTCAGATCACCCTGGAACGTTCGGAAGCGGAACGTGTTCGACTTCAGTTCCCGCTGACCCTCCACCATCGCCTCACCGATCCGGCGGCCTGCAAGAAGCTCCTGGTAGAACTCGGTTACGAAACGCCGTGCCGTCTCTATGAGGACCGAGTGGCTCATCGCGACGACCGACGCCACGCCTCCCTGCAGCAGCGTTCCCGCTACCGAGGCTGTCGGATCCTTCTCCGACACTGCCGACTGGCACGCTTCCAGGAAGAACAGCGGCACGCGATGATCGCGCATCACTTCCGCGAGTTCCTTCGCATCTACAATGTCGCTTCGCCGTCGTTCGATCTTTTCGCTGTCTTCCGCCAGCTCGAAGCAGAGCGCCCCGAGGCCTGTCTTCTGCGAGTAGACGCCATGCCCATCGAAGTGGACTACGTGATAAGGCTCGCCTCTCTGCTGCGCTTCGTTCAGCTCTTTCGTCAACGCAGCGAACGTCGGAGGGCTGAGTAGCGTCAGCTCCGCCAGTTCGCCGAGCGGGGCCAACGCCTCGACCACGGGACGCGCGCTCACCCGATGATCGATGTACGCGGCTCGATCGTCCTCGGGACGTGGACTGATCAGCAGAACGCGCAACGGAGCAGCGGTCGCGAAGGCGGGTTTCGCTTTGCGATTCGGCAACGCTCTGCGTACGCGCACCGGATACGGGCCCTGAAACAAGTAGCCTTCGTCGTCGTGCAGAAGCTCCCATGGAAGACCGAGGAACAACGACGCCGCTTCGTCGGCATCCGCCTGACGACTCTTCTTCTTTTCTTCGTCGCCAACCTCGGAGCTCGCGATTAGATCCCGGTCGACAAGGATCGTGAGGCGCCGCACGGCGCCGTTCCCGCAACGCTTCCACGCTTCGTACGCCTCTCTCGCATATTGGTGTTCCAGAGCCGCGGCGTGAAGCATCCGTCCCCACTCCGGCAGCCGCGCCTCGATTCCCTTCGCTCGCTCCCGAAACACACCGGTCGGCCAGCTCACGTAGCGCTCCAGATACCAGCGAAGATCCTCAGCCTCGATCGGACCGAGTGGCGCCACGAGTTCGAATCGGCGGCTACGAACGTCGCGTGCGCCTGTCTCCGCAGGCTTGTAAATCAGCACGGCCGTCGCACCCGCACGATGCTTGCCGCCCGAACGATCGATAAACGGATCGCTCAACTCCAGCGTCAAGTCAGCGATCGGGAGCGCCTCGATCTTTTTCGCTCGACCGGAATCGATCGGCAGGCTCAGACCGAGTGCATCGAGCAACGCAGGCAATGCGTTCTGGATGCCTCCGGGGCCGACTTCCAGCTTGAGTCCCAGTGGCTCCTCGGGGAACCAGTGGTCGAGTCCTGACGATTCGATGCCATCCACCATCACTGGAATGACTTTGTACGCTGGTCCGCGCTGCTTCTGGAGATCGAGTGCGTACCGGATCTCCTTGGTTACCCATTTGGAATTGATCGTCCGTGGACTGAGGACAGCCACCAAGGCACGTGACTCGTCCAGCACACGAAGGAGCTCGGGCTCCAACAGATCACCCGCGACGAGCTGACGCGCGTCATCCCAAACATCGACCCCGCACGCCATCAGTGCGTCGCGGATCGCGGCGACGATTGTGTCGTCGCGACTCGAGTGCGAGATGAAGACAGGACCGGGCATGGTCAAACCACCGGCTCGCCCGAGGCGCGGACGCGAACGACAGCACCACTCTCGTCACAGGCGGCGCGACAAATAGAGTTCCCACGCGCTGGCTTCAAGCGCTCGATCCTCCCTGGAGTCGGTGGATTTACGTCCAGCAGTATACGGCGTGAAACAGCAGAGAACGTATCGGACACAACGATGCGCGAATTCGACAGCGCAAGAGCTTCCTGTATGTCTCCATGCGCCGATCCGCGATCTTCATGCGTGAAGATGCTCTGACGGGGCTGCGGGCTGACCTCCACCCGAGAAGATGCCACCCCATAGTGTCGCCAGCGCACCACCTTGGAGATCATGAAGCCCTGACACCATGGCCACGGTAGCGGCGATGAAGAGCGTGAGATTCAGGGCGTAGTTCACGCGGGTGCGTGTGCTTCGCGGGGCCAGGACGCGTTTGCTGCGCGTCGCCACCCAGGACCAATGCAGGACGAGATGCGCGAGGAGGCCGGCGATCAGCGCCACCGACAGCCACTCGTGCACGACCACACCCGTCAGACGCCACGACTGAAGGGCGACGAACGCGATCAGCATGCTTGTGTCGAGCATCACCCAGAAGCGTGATCGCATCGCACGGGATACGAGGCCTTGCGCCCGAGGTTGCGTGGTTGACACGGACGCCCTGAGGAACAATGAATGAAGAGAGGGGGGATTCGATGAAACGACACATTCTGCTTCTTTGCTCGCTACTCGTGTTTGCCGCAGTCACCGCCGCGCAGGCCGGCGGGGGGAAGGCTCCGACCGCTCCCGGCACGTACAAGACGTGGGGGCCGGACATCGACGAGATCGAGATCGTCAAGACTTTCCGCATCGCCGACTACGACCGGATCGTCATCCAGCACTTCGACACCAGCAAGGCGCCGCTGCCGGATCAGAGCGCGCGGTGGTACGGAACGCTCAAGATTGCCCTGGCCAGTTATGACGAGGCCTTCATCGAAGCGTTCCGGAAGGAGCTGAAGGCGAAGGTTGCCATCCAGCAGGCCGACCAGGCACCGGCAACACCGAAAACGCTGATCATCCGCGGCACGGTGATGGCGATGGACCCGGGAACCCGGGCCGGACGGATGTACGCGGGATTCGGCGCCGGCGCGGCATCGTCGAAACTCTCCGGCGAGATCGTCGACGCCGCCAGCGGCGAGGTGCTCATTCGCTTCACCCAGGCGCGGCGGTCGGCGGGAACGTGGAAACTCTCCGCGGGGAGCGATCTCGAAGTGATGCGGGACACGGTCCACGCGACGGCGCAGGATGTGGCGCACATACTCGATTCGTTTTGAGGATTCGCCAGGGAGCGCTGGCGTCTCGCCGGCTGGCTCGGCGGCGTCTCGCCGCTGAGGGATACAAGAAAATGTATGGAAACTCGCCAGACCGGCGCCGAGACCCTTCGGCTTCGCTCAGGGCAGGCTCCGCCGGGCCAGCCGGCGAGACGCCAGAGCTCCGTTGCGACGGCGCTACGTTTGCGACAGCGCTGGCGCTCCGCTACGTCGTCACTCCTTCTTCGCCTTCGGCTTCATCTGAACTGGTAGTTGGATGGGGACTCCGTCTTCGAAAATGAGATCGTCTTCCAGCCGGTCGCGATAGCGGGTGGGCTGCCCTTCTTTCACGTTTTCGAATTTGCGGCTGTCCCACTCGAAGATTCCGTCGGCACCGGCGCTGACGATGCGGTAGTGATGACGATCGGGGGATACGACGTATTCGTACGGGTGCCCCCACATGTCCTTCTCGGGAAACTTCTGCGACATCGTGATTCCCTTGAGCTGCGCCTTCAGGCCTGCAAGGTCGGATGCCGCGGGATAGGTCTCATCGGTCTGGTCGGTCTGGTAGGCCTCGATGGCGGTGGAAAGAGCGCGCATGTCCGCCACCGTCCGGCGCCACGGACGCCTGTGCTCCTGCTCTTCGGTGACCTGAGCGATGATTTCCTGGATCTTCGGGGTCAGAGTGTCGACACCGGCTTTCATCCCTTCCGACATCAGTTGGGGAAGCACCTCGAGCGTCTTTTTTCCCGTCGGGCTGGCATAAAAGGCAACGAGATCCTCGATCTCCTGCTCGGTGAAGTATTTCGCGTAGATCCTGAGATACGACTCATGAAGCAGCGCTCCGACGTTGAGGCTTCGGCAGCGCTCCCGGAACAAGCCGAACATCTCCTTGGCCTCGGCGGTGCCCTCGGGGTCATCGCCCTTCGCCTCCGCCTCCTGCAGGAATTGCTTCTCGATCTGCGCATACATCGAGTCCATGATCGAATTGCTCATCTGATCGAGGTTCGTGGCCTGGAAGAGTTTTTCAAGAAGCTCTCTCTGGTGTGCCGAGGGATTCGGCTCCGTGGCAAAGAGCGGGACGGCGATGGCGAGGACGGCCGCGAAGAGGATCAAACGTCGCATGGAGGACTCCTTCTGTATCGAGACAACGCTAAGGGTAACCCACTACTCCTTGGCCAGCTCCACGCGCCGGTTCTGGGCGCGCCCTGATGCCGTGTCGTTGCCAGCGACCGGTTTCGTCGAGCCGAGTCCGGCCGTGGTCAGGCGCGAGGCATCGATGCCGGCCGTGACGAGGTAGGCCTTCACGGAGTCGGCCCGCTTGCGGGACAACTCGTTGTTATGGGCATCGCCGCCGCTGGCGTCGGTGTGTCCTTCCACGCGCAGCTTCCACTCCCCCTTCGCCTTCAACAGCGACGCCACCTTGTCGAGCGTCGGCTTCGACTCCGGCTTGATCACATCCGAGTCGGTATCGAAGTTGATGCCGTAGATGCGCGTCCGTCCGAAGTCCTCGAGGTCCTTGGTCATCCGCGCTTCCGCCCCCGTGCCGGCCCAATGCGGGCAGGAGCCGACCTCGTTCGAGATCTTCGTGCCGTTCCAGATGCTGCCCGTGCCTCCCGTACGGCCGTCGTACCACCAGAGGCCGAACATCTGTTTCTGGTCGGGACTGAAGACCATGATGGCCGGCCCCTTCTTCTGCGGCCCCTCGTCCCAGGTGAACTTCATCACCCGTCCCTCGATGCCGCCGTTGAGCAGGCCGCCGGAGTATTCGTAGCAGCCGGTCACAGACGTCCCTTCCTGCCTGAGGTGGAAGTTGCCGAAGTTGGTGCTGTACGTGCCGCTGGCGTCAGGGAACGGCGTCTGCGTGAGCTGCCTGCCGTAGCCGCGGATCTCGCACAGCTCGATGTACTTGGGCGAACCATGATTGTTGCTGACGACGACGCGCAGCCAGCGGCCGGGCACCTGCGCGGAGACCGGAAAGCTCTGGTTATCGGCCCTGTCCTGTAGCGACACCGAGGCGATCGGCTGAAAGCCGGAGGTGGCGCTGGTATCGGACATCGCGACACTGACGTCTTTCGCTCCTCGCCCATCGCCGTCGATATGGTCGGTGTCGAAGGAAAGGCGGTCGAGCTGCGTCCGCTCGGGCAGCGCAATCACGATCGTCTGCGGCGTGATGACATTCTCCGGCGTCGCCCACCCGCTGGATGACTTTTCGTCGAGCAGCCAGAAGGCCGACCAGGAGTCCGAATACTCCTGAGGCTTCTGCACGATGAGGGCACCGGCCGAGAAGGAAATGAGACTGGGCTGTTCTGCCGCCGGAACCTCCGTGGCTGCCGCGCCGCTCGTCGACGCGGCAGTCGAGGCAGCGGCAGAGGTGGCAGTAACGGTGTTCGACGCGGGTCGTGGTGGGGTTTCCTTCTTCGCACACGCGACTACGACGAGGACGCCGAGGCAGAGGGCAGCGATCTCTTTGCGCATGTGGTGAATTATAGGAGGGCGCGACCGGAGCGCTGGCGTCTCGCCGGCGCTCCTTAAAGACGCCGGACTTTCTTAGCGTAGCCGCGACTTCGTTGTCGGCTCCAACCGGAGCTTCTGCTGGACGGGCAGCGGCAGCGGATCGGAGGCAAACGACACGATTACGTCCTCGCCGACGCGCACCGGCAACGCCGGATACGTGTTCTCGGCGGGCTCCGTGCGCAGCAGCGGCATTGAAACGTTTTCGATCGATCCAGCCTCGTAGACCGTGAGATCGAGCACCGGCGAGTCGAGGCGCGAGGGAAACGGGAAGCGCGGGTCGGCGAGGCGAAGCAGGAGCACGTCATCCGAGTCGATCATGGTGGCGTTGGCCTCGTCACGATGCGCCTTCCAGACCGGGCCGCCGTAGAAGCGCGTCAACGCTTCCTTGCGCTGCTCCATGTCGGGGAAGCTTCGGAACCAGACGAAGCGGTCGGGATCGTCGAGATCGCGGAACGAGCCGAGGACGCGCATGCCGGCGGCCTCCTGCGGATCGATGAAGGCGCGCTCGAACAGATCGATGAGAACGTCGCGCCTGCCGGGATGGAGGGTGTACTGGCGGAGCTCGAAGACCTCGCTCACGAGATCCGCTCCTTCTCCATGATCCAGTTCGTCTCCCACGTCTTTCCGCCGTCGTCGGAGAAGGCCTGCTCCCAGCGGGCCGTGTTCTCCGACTCGTGCATCCAGAGAAAGCGGACGTAGATCATGCGTCCGCGGAACAGCTCCTGATCGTAGAACTCGCCCACGCCGTTCTTCCAGGCGCCGGTCATCGGCGGATCGAGCTTGCCGTTGTTGCGGTTGGCCCAGTAGATGGTCCACTGCTCCGACTTCGTGTCGTAGAGGCGCAGGGTCATGCCGTGGATCTCGCCCCACGGGCTCTCCAGCGCCTCGTACTCGTCGATGTTGGCCAGCCCACCCCAGACCGGCCGCGCGAAGTAGGTGGAGTCGAACTCGATCCACTCGCTGCTCCCCGCCAGCGGCTCTTTGAGGCGCCGGTTGTGGACCTTCCAACTGCCGAAGATGAAATCGAAATCCTGGTTGCTCATGCGGGCATCGTAGAGATCCAGTGGTATTTTCACGATGACCATTCCGCGGATTTTCGCTATGACCACTCTGGTGACCTTCGACAACCGCTCGGACATCCCGTTCTACAGGCAGATCTACGACGGCTACCGCGCGGCCATCCTCTCCGGACGTCTGCGTCCCGGCGAGCGGCTGCCCTCCACGCGCGCGCTGGCCGCGGAGCTGAACATCTCGCGGTTGCCGGTGGTGAACGCCTTCGAGCAACTGCTGCACGAGGGGTACATCGAAGGGCGGGCGGGATCGGGGACGTATGTGAAGGACTCCATCCCCGACGAGCTGGCGCGTCCGGTGGCGACGCTGCCGCAAACGGCGGCGGCGCCGCTGCGCCCCGCGCAGCCGCATCTGGGACCGTTTCGGGTCAGCCTTCCCGCGCTCGACCGCTTTCCGCTGCGGCTCTGGTCACGCCTGGTATCGAAGCACGCCAGACAATTGACGATCGAACAGATGGCCTACGGCGACGCGGCCGGACACGCCCCGCTGCGGCGCGCCGTCGCCGATTACCTGCGCACCTCGCGAGCCGTGCATTGCGAGGCCAGCGAGGTGCTGATCGTCTCCGGCTCGCAGATGGCGCTCCAGATCTGCGCGCTGGCGCTCCTCGGGCGCGGCGGGACGGTCTGCATCGAAGAGCCGGGCTACCCGGGCGCCCGCGACGCGCTGGCCGGCACCGGCGCGCGCATCGTTCCCGTGCCCGTAGACGGCGAAGGGATCATCGTCGACGCGATCGGCCGCAAGGTCCGCGCGGTCTACGTCACCCCGTCGCATCAGTACCCATTGGGGATGTCGATGTCGGCCTCGCGACGCCTGGCCCTTCTGGAATGGGCGCGGCGCAGCGGCGCCTGGATCATCGAGGACGATTACGACAGCGAGTACCGTTACGCCAGCCGTCCCCTCGGCGCGCTGCAAGGGATGGACACGGCTTCGCGCGTCATCTACATCGGTACATTCAGCCGCGTCCTCTTCCCCTCCCTTCGCCTCGGATACGTCGTCGTGCCGCGCGATCTGATGGACTCCTTCGTCCGCCATCGCGAGTCGATCGATCTCTTCTCTCCCCTGCTCGAGCAACTCGTCGTCACCGAGTTCCTGACCGAGGGCCACTTTGGGCGCCACGTCCGCCGTATGCGCGCTCTCTACGAGAAACGCCGCGATGCCCTCGTGCGCGGCCTTCGCGAGCACGCCGGCGGTCTGGTGCCGCACAACATCGACGCCGGACTGCACATCTCGGCGTTCCTTCCCGAGGGCATGGATGACCGGATAGTCGTGAGGGAAGCCGGCCAGCGCGGCATCGACGCCATCGCGTTATCGAGCTGCTACGCCGGTCCGCGGACAAAGAGCGGGCTCGTGCTCGGCTTCGGCGGGACGAGCGAGAGGAGAATCGCGATGGCGTGCAGGACGCTGGGAGAGGTGTTGGGAGCGGTCATGCGGATCTGATCTTGACCCTCGTTTGATGTCGAGGTGGGTCCAATCCTGATATGGACCTCTCGGTAACTGCCTCCGGGAGTGTGTTAACGGACTCGGGGAGTGTATTCACGGACTCGGGGAGTGTATTCATAGACTCCGGGAGTGTATTCATAGACTCCGGGAGTGTATTCATAGACTCCGGGAGTGTATTCATAGACTCCGGGAGTGTATTCATGGACTCCGGGAGTGTATTCATAGACTCCGGGAGTGTATTCATAGACTCCGGGAGTGTATTCATGGACTCCGGGAGTGTATTCACGGACTCCGGGAGGCTGTTACGGGTTACCGGTCGGCGGCGAGACGCACGCCGGGCCAGCCGGCGAGACGCCAGCGCTCCGACCAACGCCAGAACGCAAAAAAAAGGGTGGCAGCGGTTGCTGCCACCCCAAAACGCGCTGCCGCGTGAGTCGCTACTGCTTGGCCGGGATCGTGGTCGGGTCGTTGGTCTTCATGTCGATCAGCGATGCCGAGGAGAGGACGTTCGTTCCCTTCAGCACGGTGACTGTCGCATAGCCCCAATCGATGTCGGGTGAATTCGCCCGGTTCTTGAACGGCTCGAGGTCCTGCGTGCCGGAGCCCGCGGGGACGGTGAGCGTGTAGGCGGTCAGCGACTTGCCTGTCGAATCGAACAGATTGATGGTGACCTGTGCCTCGGTCGTTCCGCCGTTGGTGACGACGAGGTTCGAACGCCAGGCATCGGTCTTCTGGCGCAGCCCGATCAGACTGATGGTCTGGCCCGCGGAGTATCCGAGGTCGGCAACGCGGCCGTCGTAACTCTGGCCGTAGGTGCCGGCATCGGCCTGATTGAAGATGCGCGTGGCGACGAGAAGCGGGCGGTCGGAGCAGATCTCGAGCGCGCCGATATTGCTCGTCCCTCCCATCGTGGCCGTCAGATCCTCGAACGCCTTCTGCGAACCGCCGTTGACGGTACCGGTGGATTCGAGATTGCCGCCGGCCTGGTGCAGGATGAATCGGAGAGAGGCGGTGGAGGTCTCGAGATTGCGGGCCACGAGGTCGGTGCGCCACTGGCTTCCGGCCTGGCCTGCCGTATGGCCGGCCATCTCACTCCAATAGACGTAGGCACTCTTGCAGGAGACGGCGCCGGCGCCGTTGCCGAGGCCACCGCCGAGAGCGGCGGGGGTGCTGCCGGGTACGGCCGGCGTAATGGCCGCGGAGTTGATCGAGCTCACCGCGAAGGTCGAGACATCGAGGGCGGAATTGACGAAGGCCGGGTTATGGACGCCCTTGCTCCGGTCGTTGATCACCATGAAGTAGTTCCAACCGGCTTTGGCGATGGCGGGATCGGCGGTGGCATACAACTCGACCGCCGAACCGGTCGGATTCTTAACCTTCACGTTGGCAAGGGAGAGGCTGTTGACCTTGGAGCCATCCTTCAGAGTGACGTTGACACCCTGGCGGCCCGAGGCCGAGATGAACTCGACTCCGGCGACGTCCGAGGCGTTCTTGATCGTCTTGAGGCCGTTGAGGTCGATGGTGTTGCCGGCGCGGATCTGGGCCTGCATCACATTCTTGATGGCGGTCTCCATTTGCGCCTTGAGCGCATCCAGTTTCGCCTGCACCGGAGCCTGAACGGTTTCCTTGGTGATGTTGCTGTGGCACTTCGTGCAGATGGTGTTGCTGGCGTAGAACGTGTGGTTGGTGCCGACGTAGGTGCCATCGGCATTCTGGAGTGCAATGGCAGACGGGGGATCGGTCGACTCCATGTGGCAGGAGACGCAGGAGTCCTGGATCATGGAGTGCAGGCCGCGCGTGCCGACCTTCGTGAAGAAGAGGTTCTGGCCCATGATGATGTCGGCCTGCGTTCCCTCGTGCGGGGCGCGCGAGGCGTCCGAGGCCAGGTAATTCGCATCGTCCTTGAGCCCGCGGCGGCCGTTGTGGCAGGTCATGCAGGTGGCGCCGCTGCCGACGTTGGTGGCCTTGAAGCCGGCCAGCAGCAGAGGTGTGGTTCCCATCACCCGGACCGTTGCGTTGGTGTTGGCGTTGCTCGAGGTCGTGCCTGGGTTGTGGGGGTCATGGCAGGCGACGCAGGTCTGCGGTTGGACCTGGTCGGCGGTCCAGTCGACGGTCAGATTGGCCGTGCTGAAGCCGCTGTCCTGCCAGGCGATGAATCCCTGCGCGCTATGGCACTTGCTGCATGAGGGATCGGTTCCCTCGGAGATTGCAGTGGTGGCGTTTGCATGCGCCGAGAGCTGCCACTGCTGGTAACGGCCGTGGCGGGCAGGCTCGCCGTGGCAGCTTCCGCAGACGTCCGACGAGAGCGACATGCGCGAGCCGTCCTTCTTCATGTGAGCGGCGCTGTCCTGGGGTCCGTGGCAGTTCTCGCACTGAATGTTGGTCATCCGCGCGGTGGCGGGAAACTGGGTGACGATGTTGCCGAAGTTCGCGGGATCGCCGTGCGTGAGCAGTGTCGTGCTCAGGAAGGCGTTCCAGTCCGCAGCTTCGTCGATGCCGTTGTTCTTCACCGCTTTGCCGTTGTAGCCGACGGTATGGCACTCGAGGCACGCTGCCGAGTAATGGCCGGCCGGCGTGTTGACGTTCTGCGTGAAGATCTCGGCATGGCCCGAAGCCTTCCACGGAGTGAAGAGATCGAAATGCGGGGTGTTCTTGACGTGGCAGGCCATGCAGGCAGGGTCGACGTTCGGCCGGCCCGTCGCATCCAGACCGGTGATGATGCCCTTCCAGGTGCCGGCATGAACATTCATGCTCACCGGTTTCCCGGTCGAGAGATCGGTCACGGTCAACTGATACGTTCCGGCGATGTCGGGCGTGAACTCGGGATTCTGCGTCGTGGCGTCGGCGAGCGTCGCGGCCGAGCCCGAGGGGGCGGTCAGCGACCAGTCGTACGACGCCTGCGTCTTTGCGTGGAGCAGAACCGGCAGCAGCAGCGGAACGTTGCGAATGCCCGGCGCGGTCTCCCACGGCAGGTTACCGGCGACGGTGGCGGCGGTGTGGTACGTGCCGGAGGTGGTGGTCACGGCGATATCGAGCTTGATCGCACCGGCGTCGAGGAGGGCTTCATTGGAGACGCCCGCGACCAGGAAGCGATCCTGCAGGCCGCCGGTGTAGTCGGGGCTCGGCGGCACCCAGGCAGGCAGTTTGGCGTCGGGAACCGGCTTCTCCTCGAGGACAGTCATCAACTGCTCCCGGAAGACCTTCCGCGAGGGAAGGGCAATGGTGGCGGTGTCGCCGGTCATGTTTGTGATCGTGGCGGCCACGCCTCCGACCTGAGTCCACTTGATGCTCTGTAACGTCGAGCCATCATTGATGGTGACGTTCGCCTTGGCGGTGACGGTCGCCCCGGGTGCCGGGTCGCCGGTGACGGCCATCGTCACCGTGACCGGTGCCGTGGCGGCAAACGCGCTACCCGCGATTCCGACGATCATGATCGCGGCGAGCAACGCGATCATGAGGTACTGCTGAAGATGTCTCTGGTTCTCCATGACGCTTTCTCCTCTTGTCTGTTCCGAAGGATGGCGATCACCGCGGGGCCTTCCGGCTGCGCCGTGCGCGTCGATGGAGTCACTTTGCGTTCGAAGCGATCAGAAAGATGTCCAGCCGGTCACCGCTCCCATGTACGGAAAATCACTGGTGTTCGTGAGAGCGCGCGATCACGCGCGGGGGTGATGGAGAAGAAAAACCATCCAACCACAGAGGCACAGAGGACACAGAGATCGAAGGATGAAGACGCCAGCGCTCCGACCGGCCGCACTTCAGATCGCTGTCGATGCTTTTTTAGGCTTGTGCCACGGCCGGTGCCGGCGTCGGTCTGCGCTTTCGCAGGATCGCGGCCGATACCAGGGTCACGATCAGTCCGACCGGGAAGGGCTCGATGAAGGTCATGGCGACGTTCATCAGCGGGTTGTTGAGCGTGACCTTCAATTGATCCATCTCTTTCTTCTTCGCCGCGATGGCAGCCTCGCTCGCTCCCGTCGCGCGCATTTCACCGATCTCGCGCGCGGAGTACTTGTCGACGAAGTCGGGCATCATCGTGAAATAGATGATCTCCCACGAGGCCACATAGAGCACGCACGAGATGAGCGTGATGAGCAGGCCCACCGCCGTGGCGCGGCCGAAGGTGATCGTGCCGCCGATGTTCTCCCGATACGAACGGATGCCGAAGAAGACCAGCAGGAAGGAGAGGAAAATCGCGGAGTAGCCGATGAGCTCACCGCTACGGCTACTGATCTCTGCCTCGAAGGGGAGCGTGAGAAACATCATGGCCGAGGAGATGGCGCCGGAGATGAGGCCGAAGACGATGACGACTTTTTTCATTTGCGTTTCCTTTCGAGGCGCAAGGTAGGGCCGGAGCCGGGGCCGCGGCGACCTACTTTCGGGTGATTTCCGGGTCAACGAAAGTATGAATCAGGGGATCAGCCTCAGATCCTTCCCCTTCTGCACGGCCTGGACGCGCCGGTTGACCTGCATCTTCTCGAACATCCGGGAGGAGTGCGTCTTCACCGTATTCTCGGAGACGAAGAGCTTCTCGCCGATCTCGCGGTTGCTCAGCCCCTGGGCGATGAGGGCCAGGATCTCGTGCTCGCGGGCGGTCAGTCCGACTTCCCTCAGTTTTTCGGCGTTGAGGACGAATGGGCCGTCCACGCGTACGGGCACTTCCCGGACCACCACCACTTCCCTGGCCCGCGTCCACCGCTGCCCGAAGTAGATGCCGAGGGCGGTGAAGATCACGGCGAGCAGACCGCCGTAGATCTCGGTGGGATATTCGTGGACGAAGTGCTTGTACTCGATGACCTTCAGCAGGGCGATGAGAACGCCGCCAACGGCTCCATAGAGAGCGACCTGTTTGGCCATATCGATGCGAGAGTCTACCGTGAGCCAGGTCACCGCGTCCTTTTCCATCCGAACCGAGAATGGTGCGAGACGAATCGGCAACCTCTCCCATCGCGTTCCGCATCGGCCACCTCGAAAAAACGATCCATAAGGAGCTTCCTCTTGCGCTGTCTGTCTGTCCTGCGTCATCCCGTCGTGCGTCTGTTCGTTCTGACCGCCGTTGCTGTGTTTCTCTCCACTGCCGCAACCGCCGGGGTGGTGGGAAACGGAACACCGTCTTCCTGCACCGAGGCGGCGCTGACCGCTATGTTTGCGGCGGGCGGCACCATCACGTTCAATTGCGGCGCGGGGCCGCAGACCATTCCGATCACCTTCACCATGTTCATCGGCTCGACGAACCCGAAGCTCACCATCGACGGCGGCGACACGATCACCCTCGACGGGACCGGCATCACCTCGGGGATGCTGGCCATCTTCGGCAGCGCCACCGCCCTCCCGGACGTGACCTTCAAGCACATCACCTTCGCCAACGGCAATATCAACACGGGGCTGGTGGCCGGAGGGGCGATTCAGAACTTCGGAAAGCTGACTCTCGACACGGTCACCTTCACCAGGAATCAGGCGCTCGGCAGCGGCGGCGCGATCTTCCAGGAGCCGTGTACGGGCTGCCTCGATCCGCTGCTCACCATCACGCACTCGCTGTTCCAGAACAACAGCGGCGGCAGCGGCGCGGCCATCAGCATGGAGGGAGGATTGGCGTCGGTGGCCGATTCGACGTTCAGCGGGAACACGGCATCGGTCTCCGGCGCCATCGAGATCTTCAGCAACTCGACCTTCAGGGTCACCATGTCGATCGACCGCTCGACGTTCACCGGCAACGCCGGCACTTCCGGCGGCGGCGCGATCGGGGTCGAGAATCTCAACAGCGGAAGCAGCGTCACGATCACGAACGACACCTTCACCGGTAATACCTCCGGTGCCGGCGGCCAGGGATCGGCGCTGAATCTCTCCGCGGCGCCGGTGACGATCACCAACTGCACCATCGCCGGCAACACCGCCGCGGCATCGGGCGGAGCCGTTGCTTTCGGCGGCCGCACGCCCGTGACCGTGGTCACCAACACCATCATTGCCAACAACAGCGGCGGCAACTGCTCGTTCTCCGGAATCCCGTTCACCGGCGGACACAACCTCCAGTTCGGCGACTCGACCTGCACCGGAATGACGGTGGCCAATCCCCTGCTCGGTCCGCTGGCAAACAACGGCGGACCGACGCAGACGATGGCGATCGGGGCCGGCAGCCCGGCCATCGACGGCGGCGACACCATCAACGCTCCCGCGACCGATCAGCGCGGCGTTTCACGGACAGACGGCAATGGCGACGGCATCATCGCAGTCGACATCGGCGCCTTCGAGGCGCCGGCGTTCGGCGGGAGCGCCAGTCCGGCGCCGAGGCGGCATCACGCCGTACGGCCGTAGAGGTGCCGCGCCGGATGACGGGGACTTCTGATCTAATCCGTCGCGCATGTCCGATCTGAAACTTTTCAACACCCTGACCCGGGAGAAAGAGACGTTCGAACCGCTCGTGCCGGGCGAAGTGCGCATGTATTCGTGCGGGCCGACGGTCTACAACCATCTGCACATCGGCAACATGCGCACCTTCGTCTGGGGCGACGTCCTGCGCCGCTACCTGGAGTGGCGCGGGCTGCGCGTGAAGCAGATCATGAACGTCACCGACGTCGAGGACAAGATCATCCGGAACGCCGCGGCGGCGGGAAAGGACCTGGCGAGCTACACGGCGCCGTTCATCGAGTCGTTCCATGCCTCGCTGAAGAAGCTGCGCGTCCGTCCCGCCGATGCCTATCCGCGCGCCACCGAGTACATCCCGCAGATGGTGGCGCTGGTCCAGCAGCTCTCCGAGCGCGGCCACACGTACGTTGCCGACGGATCGACCTACTTCAAGGTCTCGACGATGCCCGACTACGGCAAGCTCTCGCGCGTCGAGATCGACGAGACCAGCGAGTACAGCCGCGTCGAGTCGGACGAGTATGAGAAGGAGTCGGCGCGCGATTTCGTGCTCTGGAAAGCGAAGAAGGAGAACGAGCCGGCCTGGCAGACGCCGATCGGCGAAGGGCGCCCGGGATGGCATCTGGAGTGCTCGGCGATGTCGATGGATCTCCTCGGCGAATCGTTCGACATCCATACCGGTGCGGTCGATCTGATCTTTCCGCATCATGAGAACGAGATCGCCCAGAGCCAGTGCGCGACCGGCAAACCGTTCGTGCGCTACTGGATCCACGGCGAGCATCTCAACATCGACCAGCAGAAGATGTCGAAGTCGATCGGCAACATCTACACCGTGCCGGAGATCGAGGCGATGGGGTACGACCTGCTGGCCCTCCGCTACGCGCTGCTGTCGGTGCCGCACCGGACGAAGCTCAACTTCACCACGCATTCGCTCGACGACGCCAGGAACGCGCTCTCGCGGATCGAGTCGTTCCTCATCCGCGTCGACGAGGTCTCGCGCTCGGCCGCGCATGACGCGAAACACTCCGACGGCGCCGCCGACGAGTTGATCGGCAAGTTCCTCACCGATTTCGAAACGGCGATGGACGACGATCTGAATACCGCCGGCGCACTCGGCGCGCTCTTCACGCTGATCCGCGAAGGCAACACCGCCATCGACGAAGGCCGCATCCTGGCCGGCGACGCCGAGGGGGTGAAGACGGCGCTGCTGAAAATCGATCCGGTGCTGGACATCTTTCCGAAGCGCGAGGAGAACCTCGACGCCGAGATCGAGGCACTGATCGAGGCCCGGAACGCCGCGCGGAAGTCGCGTAACTTCGCCGAGAGCGACCGCATCCGCGACGAGCTCCTCGGGCGCGGCATCCTGCTGGAAGACACCCCGGGAGGGACGCGCTGGCGGAAGAGCTGAGGGTCTTTGGCACTGTTGGCTCCAACGTGCAGCGCTCCCGATCAGAGCAGCGCGGCGCCGCCGGAGATCCTGCGTCTTCGCGCAGGATAGACTCCGCCGGACCATGATCGGCTACCTCGAGGGAACGCTCAAACAACTCGACGCCACGCGCGCGCTCGTGCTCGCCGGCGGCGTCGGCTACGAAGTGCACATCTCGCTGCAGACCTACTACAAGCTCGAGGGGCAGAAGAACGTGGCGCTGCAGATTTACACGCACGTCCGCGAGGATGCCCTTTCGCTCTACGGCTTCGCCAGCGGTGAGGAGAAGTTCGCATTCGAGAAGCTGATCTCGATCTCCGGCATCGGACCAACGCTGGCGCAGAAGATCCTCTCCGGCATCGATGCCCCCGACCTGGCGGAGGCCGTGACCAGAGGCGACGTGCGAAAGCTCTCGTCGATCCCGGGCGTGGGTAAGAAGACGGCCGACCGCATCATCCTCGAGCTGCGCGACAAGCTGCTGATCCCGGAGTCCGCCCGCGAGCAGGCCACGCCTTCGGCGCGCACATCGATGGATGATGACGTGCACTCCGCGCTCATCAACCTCGGCTACAAACCGAGAGACGCCGAGGCCGCGCTCGAAATGGCGCGCAAAGAGCTCGGCAGTGACGCCGAGCTCTCCGCGCTGCTGAAGGCCGCGCTCCGCCAGCTCACGCGGTCGTGACCACCGGCGTTCTCCGGCGAAGCACGTTGTCGACGCTCCAGATGCCGGCGCCGTGCGCGGCGACGAACAGCCATAGGAAGCAGTAGAGCACCGCAAGCTCTCCCTGGTTCTGAACAGGCCAGAAGCCGTGAGGCGCATGGGCAGTGAAATACGCCACCGCCATCTCGCCGCTGGCAATGAAGGAGGCGATCCCTGTGAAGAAGCCGATGGCGATCAGAAAGCCGCAGATCAGCTCGAGGCCTCCGGCCACCATCATCACCGGCGGCAAAGGGCCGCTCATCATCATCCCTTTCGGCATCGGCGGGTAGCCAAGGAGTATTTGCGTTCCGTGCAACGCGAACATCAGTCCGGCGATGATCCGAAGGATGGCGAAAGTCTGCGCCGAAAAGCGCCCGATAAGCTCAGCCATTACGTTACCTCCGGGTCGCATGTGTTCACGTAATGGGCCAACCGGGCGCGGCGATTGCTCTACCGGAGGATGATGCGCATTTCCCAGACGACGGCTCGCATCCTCCCTCTCCTCTTCCTGCTGGCGACCTCAGCGTCCGCGCTCGATACCAGTCCAGGTCTTCTCGACCACGCCTGGCCCGGCATTCCCGTTCGCAGCGTGAGCGCGATCGGGAGCGGAATCGGCGTCGTCTTCAGTCCCGATCTCTCCGTGCCCGACAACTGCCGCTTCTACGAGGCGCTCGGCTTTGCCTGTTTTCAGGGGGCGGACTGGGAGAAGATTCTGGATGACGTTCATCGCCATAACGTTCTCTATCCCGAGCGGCGGGTCTTCACACTGGTCCTGGAGACCCACGGCACCAACGGCAACGGCCTCAAGCTCCAGACGAGCTACGACCCCGACGCCGACCGCTCGTACATCGCCGCCGGCGCCTTGCAACAGCGGCTCGAGCCCGAGGGGATCTACTACGTGATCATCAGCGCGTGTAACTCCGGGCGGCTCCTGCGGCCGTCGATTTACAACCAGCTCGATCCGAACAACGGGGACAAGCTCTTCCTCCCGGCGACCAAGGGGATCGTCGATGCGTCGCCGGACTTCGTGGCGTCGCGCAGCGCCGTCACGATCATCACGCCGCAGTCGAGCCACATCGAGACGACGCTGGTCGGCAAGCTGCCGGAGCTCTCGGCCTCGGCTCGCCGCGCCATCATCGAGTCGTCCAGGAACCTCGGCATCACGCCGCCGAAGGAGTTCGCCGTCTCGGACATGATGGTGGCCATGTTGACGCGCGATCCCAAGCTCCAACTCACCGCGGGCAGTTACGTCGATGCGCTCAACCGCGAGGTGGCTCCCGTCGACCGCAGCGAACAGCTCTTCCGCAAGTTCGTCCGTTATGTGAACGGCGTCGCCGCAAAGCAGTATCCGCCGCCGGCGAAAAAGGCCAGCGTGGCGCACAAGACCGCCAAGAAAAAGAAAGTCTCCGCAGGTCGCTGACGCTGGAGCACTTCGTGCACAAACAGCCGGACGGTACCGTGACACGAAAGGAGACAAACAAACCATGAGACGTATGAAAACGCATCGCTGGATCTTCGTGCTCTTCTGCGCACTGGCGCTGGCGGCATTTGCCTGCCACAAGGAGAGCACTGAAAACACAACCACGACGGACACCTATGCCACGAGCAGCAGTGCAACCGACACCTCCGCCACAACCGCGACCGCGACCGACACCAGCAGCATGTCGACCGCGGGGACGGCGAGCACTGCAGGCACGCCATCGAGCTCGGCTGCGAGCTCGGCTGCGAGTTCGGTTGATCCGGCCGACCAGGACTTCATGACGAAAGTAGCCCAGGGCAGCATGGCCGAGGTCAGCCTCGGGCAGATGGCGTCGTCGAAAGCGACCAACGCGGATGTGAAGGCATTTGCCGACCGCATGGTGACCGATCACGGCAAGTTGAACGACGAGCTGAAGCAACTCGCGCAAACCAAAGGAGTCACCCTCCCCGCGGACGTCGACAAGGCCAGCAAAGACGCCGCCGACAAACTGTCGAAGGAGAGCGGCAAGGCGTTCGACAAGTCGTACATCGGCGATATGGTGACGGGCCACGAAAAGGTTGTGGCGGCGTTCGAGAAAGAGGCCAAGGACGGGAAGGATCCGGATCTGAAAACGTGGGTGACGAATTCGCTCCCGACGATCAAGGATCACCTGAAGATGGCGAAAGAGACGAAGGCGAAGTTGAAGTAGCGTTTCGGGCCTCACCAATGAAAGCGCGCCGGGGTTGCCGGCGCGTTTTTTTGTGCCGGCGGTCGGAGCGCTGGCGTCTCGCCGGCTGGCCCGGCGTGCGTCCCGCCGCCGCGGTTACCGACAATGCTTGGAGTCTTGCTGGGAGGGCGGCGGGGGTGGGAGCGCTCGCCGGCTGGCCTGGGGCGTCTCTTCACCAAAACGGCAAGACTCCCAACCTCGCTGGTAGCCGCGGCGGCGGGACGCACGCCGGGCCAGCCGGCGAGACGCCAGCGCTCCGAACTACGATCTCAAGCCGGCTTCGCCGGCAGAACGTCCAAACGCTGCCGGCGCGTTCTTTCTGGCGTCAACGAATGCGGCGTGACTCACGTCATTTCCTGCAAGGAGACCTGGTCATGAAACGCCTCATCTCAGTCGCAATCATCGTCGCGAGCCTCGGGGCCGCGGCATGTACAACCGCTGTCGTCGTTCGTCCGCCTCGCGCGGGATTGGTCCTCGTCAATGGAATCTGGGTCGTACCGCCGAGGGCCGGCGCCGTCTGGATCGCACCGCATTGGGAACGCCGCGGATATCAGAGGGTCTGGATCGAAGGATTCTGGCGTTACTGAGCATTTCTCAGGTCTTGCAGGCTTCGCAGGGTCACCCGGATGATCTTGCAGATCTGCCGTCAGATATCGAAGTCCTCCCCCAGATGACCTTGCAGATCTGCCGTCAGATATCGAAGTCCTCCGCGGTGACCTTGCAGATCAAGCGGTTTGATGTCGCAGACCTCCGCCGGGATCTGCGGATCCAACCGTTAGATCCCGGGATCTACCGAAGAGGCTCTGAGCCTCTTCGGTAGGGCCGAGGACGAGTGGTTCAAGGAAGACTGAGAGAATTGCCGGCCTAACTCGTAGAGTGGAACTTCACCATCCGCCACTGGTAATAACCGGATAGATCCTTCGAGCCGAAGTGGCCATACGGCACACTGGAGAAGACCACCTCGCCGTTCTGGCCGGGGATGCGGCAGGTCGACTGGCCGTAGACGATCGTGCCGTAACCGATGACTTCGTCCACCTGCGACCAGATCGTATAAACGAACGAGCCCTCGTAGTGTGAGGTCGCGTTCATGTCGACCAGGATCGACGAGACGTCGTACGGCCCGAAGCCGCCGATGAGGTATCCGGGGTAGAAACCGTTCACGTCGCTGCAGGTCGGGCTGGTCGGACCGCTGAGGTAGCAGGCGGTCAGTCCGCGATTCGCACCCGAGATGCCGACGAACGTATCGACGGAGCTGGTCAGCGAGGCGCCGAGGTTGTAGGTGCCACCCGCGGCGGAGTCGTAGGCGGAGCCGCCCTTGATGGCCTTGCGCGCCAGCGTGACGCCCATCGAGTGACAGACGATACTGACCTTCGTCGCGCCGGTGTAGGCCTTCACCGCCTGGATGAAGGCGCGCAAACGGGTCATGTAGGCCTTGGAGTGATACTGCAACGAAGCCTGCGATGGATCGGCCGGTCCCCAGGTCGTCGCAAAGAGCTCGGCCGACGTGTAGCCCTGCGACTTGAAGTAGCTGATGGAACTGGTCCAGCCGGTATAAGGACTGACCGTCCCGAGGGCACTGTCGGAGTTGCCGTGGATGAAGATGACCGGAGTGTTCACCACCGGCTGGCCGGGAGTGGTCCGTCCGCCGTAAGCGCCGCCGGCGACGTCGGAGCGCTGGAAACTGTAGCTGCTGTAACCGTTCGCGGCCAGCCAATTGCGAAAGTCGGTGGAGAGGCCGTAGGCGGGATCGGAGGGACCCTGGGCGGATAGGGATAAAGAGACGAGGGTCAGGACGAGAGCGGAGAGCAGAACGCGGACGCGCATGCGGAGATCCTCCTCAGTGTTCGACCAGTCGATTACTGACCGGTCGGTCGGTTTTCAAGAGGAGCAGAGTGTACACCATGGTCGACGGGGTTGTACGAGTCTCTGAATGGAGCGTAGCCCTGGGACCGCGGGCGTCTCGACCGCGCGGTTAACCGGGATGCTGCCAAACAAGCGCGGGCGGGACGCCCGCGGTCCCAGGAAAGTCAAAACCACGTTACTCCGGACCGAAGGAGAGGCATTTGACCGACATGCTCATGGCCGGCGGATCGGTCGATAGATCGAGGATGTTCGCCGCACCGTTCGGTGCGGGGCTGACGTGGTACTCGCGGTCGTCGTCATCGATTGCCGGCGTGAAACGGTCGACGAGCCGCCCGTTGAGCACGATCGAGACCGTGGCATGCGCCGCAAGCAGCGCCGGCGGATAACGAAACTCGATGCGCAGAATCGTTTCGCCGGCCGATGGCGGAAGACTCGTCAGCGAGTGGCCGGCCATCGGACGCAATTCCACCGATCCCTGGCGATGGGATGCATCCCAGCCGGCCACGAATTGCGGCATGGCGCGCACGGGGATCAACCCGGCGTCGAAGTAGTGCCGGCGGGCGATGTTCCAGAGGTGTCCGCGCTGGCGATGGAAGACGAACCCATCGCGGTCTTCAGGATCGGTCTCCGCCAGGATCCAGGCGCGGCGGTTGTCGATCGAGAGCGGCAAAGCCCGCTTGTCGAGAACGTGGACGAAGGGATAGTCCGGCAAAAGATACTGGAAGAACGGGTCCATGTCGCGCGCCACGTAGAGCTGGTCGGCGCGTGGGTCGAGGTGCTGCGTCACCGCTTCGACGGCGAGCAACGATGGCGCGATCGTGTCGCGAACGGCTGCCAGGGCCGGCAGGGTCCAGAAAAAGAAGGAGGCCACGAGCGCCGCGCCGGCGATCGGCTCCGCGCGCGGCCAGGCGTGGGTGAAACGGCGGATTCCGTCGGCGGCAAGGATGGCAAAGAGCGGACAGTAGCCGATGGAGAAGCGGTTGATGCTGTAGCGGTCGAGCATCATCCAGGCCAGGATGGCGAAGGGGCCGAAGCTGAGGGCCAGCCAGCCGATGGCGCGGTCGCGCGAGGCGATGGCACCGGCGATGGCGATGGCGACGAAGATCGAGGTGATGAAGCTCAGCGCCAGCGACTGGTATTGCTTGATGAAGAAGCGGTCGAAGAGGCGCCAGAGCGGCGGGCGGGCCGGACTGCGGAAGGAGTCGACACGGGTGATGTACTGGCCATGCTCCTTCGCCGCGTCGAAGTACGGCCGGGCGCCGCCCGTGGCGGCGATGGCGCCGCCGAAGGCGACGCCGACCGCGACCGCGCCGACCAGCGCGGCGAAGACAACGTCGCGCCACGCGGCGCGCGCGCGGTACCAGGTCGCCAGCGCACCGGGGGCCACGCCGATCAGGAAGTTCTGCGGACGGATGCCGGCGGCAAGCGCCAGCAACACGGCGCCGATGAGATAGGCGTTGGCATCGCGGCATCCGCGAAAGAGAAAGCCGACGGCGAAGACGACCAGGACGAGCGAGGGGATGTCGCTGAACGCCCCACCGCCGAAGAACCAGACGTTCGGGAAGAAGGCGCATAGTGCGCCGGCGATGGCCGCCGTGACGAATGGCAGCCGAAGCTCGCGCGCCAGAAAGAAGATTGCCGGAAAGACGAGCATCCCGGCGATGAGATTGACAGCCTGCAGCGCACGGAAATCGCTGTGGATGACCGTGCGGGCGATGCGGCCGAAGGCGATGTAGACCGGGAAGCCGGGCGGATGGGGATGGTGACTCGTTACGTCATACGACCGCATTCCGAGGCAGAAGAGCGCCTCGTCCCAGTCCCAGAGAGTGCGCGCCATCGCCAGGAAGCGCGTCGCCGCGCAGACGAGCGCGATGAGACCGAAGGTCCGGCGCTGGCGGGGCGTCAGCGGTTCTGGTGATTGGGTGAGGTCCATTGGACGGTTGCTGGGTTGCTGAGTTGCTGGGTCGCGCGGTTACGCGGTTGCGCGGTCTCGCGGGGGTCTGACGCCGCGAGATCGCGCAACCCAGCAACCTTGCAACTCAGCAACCCAGCAACCCTACCGATAAAACTTCCCATCCTTCTCCGCCAACTTCCGAAGGGCAGCGGTGGCCAGGAAGCGCTTGCCGTGTTTCTGGGCCAGGTCGTCGAGGCGCGCCAGGATGTACGGGAGGCCGAGCTTGTCGGCGTAGCGCAGCAGCCCGCCGCGGAACGGCGGGAAGCCGGTGCCCATGATCATGGCCAGATCGAGCTCGGCGGCCGAGGCGACGATCTTCTCGTCCAGGATCATCGCTGCCTCGTTCACCATGGCGAAAATCATCCGCTCCACGACCGCCTGCGCATCGGCGGGATGCGTCGACTTGATGTTGAGGAGTTTGTACACCGAGGGATCCGGACCCTGGCGCTTGCCGGCTTCGTAGAGGTAGAGGCCCTTGCCGTTCTTCTTGCCGAAGCGGCCGTCCTCGTAAAGCGCGGCCACGACGTGCGACGGCTCCATGCGCTCGCCGAACGCGGCGCTGAGGATCTTTGCCACCTTCGCGGCGACGTCGATTCCCACTTCGTCGAGCAACGCCATCGGTCCCATCGGCATCCCGAAGTCGACCATCGCTTTGTCGATCGACTCGATGGTGTTGCCTTCCTCCAGAACGAAACCGGACTCGTTCATGTAGGGCCCGAGGATGCGGTTGACGACGAAACCGGGGCCGTCGTTGCAGTAGACGACGGTCTTTCCGAGCTTGCGGGCGAAGTTGGCGACGGTGACCATGGCGGCGTCGGAGGTCCTGGCACCGCGGATGACTTCGACGAGCGGCATGCGGTCGACGGGATTGAAGAAGTGCATCCCGACCACGTTCTGGGGCCTGGCGGCCTGCGCGGCGATGTCGGTGATGGGGATGGTGGAGGTGTTCGTGGCGAAGACGGCGTTCGGTCCGGCGATCGCTTCGAATTCGCTCAGCACCTGGCGTTTGATGTCGATGTTCTCGACGACCGCTTCCACGACGAGGTCGACCCGTTCGAAGCCGCTCCAGTCGATGGCCGTGGTGATGCGGGCCAGCTTGCGCTGCATCTCGCCGCGGGTCATGCGCCGCCGATCGACTTTCTTCTTCCAGATTCGCGCGGCGGCTTTCAATCCGCCGGCGATCGCTTTCCAGTTGATGTCGCGCATGCGCACCGCGGCGTCGGTCTTGTCGGCGATGAGCTGTGCGATCCCGCCGCCCATGATTCCCGCCCCCAGCACGCCGGCATCACGCACCTCGGCGGGCGCCGCCGCGATCCGCTCCTTCTTCGACTCCTCCATCATAAAGAAGAGGCGGATGAGGTTCTGGGCGACGTCGCCGGCCGCGCCGGTGATGAGCGGGACGACCTCCTCGACCTCGCGCGCCAGTCCGCGCTCCACGCCGGACGACATGCCGTACTCCATGACGTCGATCGCTTTGAGCGGTGCCGGGTAGTGGCCGTGCGTCGCCGCGAGAACGGACTTGCGCGCTTTGCCGAAGATGACGCGGCGGGCCAGCGGGTTCCCCTCGACGTAGAACTTCGTCCGATCGCTTCCTCTCCGTTTCGGTTTCGTGGAGAACTGTCTGGCGATGTCGAGCAGGATCGGAGCGGGGACGACTTCATCGACCAGCCCGACTCGTTTGGCCCGTTTGCCGTCGAGCGTCTTTCCCTGGAGGATGATGTCGAGCGCGTCCGGAAGGCCGATGAGGCGCGGCAGTTTGGTCACGCCGCCCCAGGCGGGGAAGATGCCGAGCTTCGTCTCCGGCAATCCGATCTGCGCCTTCGGGCTGTCGGACATGACGCGATAGTCACAACTGATGGCCAGCTCGCAGCCGCCGCCGAGCGCGGCGCCGTTGATGGCGGCCACGGTGACCTGCGGCAGTTTCGAGAAGCGGTGAATGGTCTGCTGTCCGAAGCGGGTGTATTCCGCGGCCTGGTCCGCCGAGGTGGCCTTGGAGAACTCGCTGACGTCGGCGCCGGCGATGAAAATCGACGGTTTGCCGGACGCGATGATGATGCGTTTGACCTCGCCGTCGCGCTCGAGCTCATCGACGACGGATGCGAACTCCGCCATCACCGTAGACGAGAATTTGTTGACCTTCTCGCCGGGGAGATCGAACCAGACGATGGCCAGGTTGCCGTCGCGCTCGATCCGGAATGCGGACGCCGTCCGCGGGACTGTTTCGACCAGGGTAGTCATCGCTCAGGCCCGTTTTCCTTCACGTTCATCTTCCAGGTTTTCGTCGATGAAGAGCTGGTCGATGATCTCTTTGTATTTCTTGTCGATCATCTTCCGCTTCACCTTCAGCGACGGGGTGATCTCATCCTCGTCGATGGTGAAGTCCCGCGGCAGAAGGGCGAAGCGGCGGATCTTCTCCTGGCGGTCGAGGTTCAGATTGAAGCGGTCGATCTCGGTCTGGTAGATCTGCTGGACTTTCTCGTTGGCGATCAATTCCTGGCGCGAATTGAACGGCACGCCCATGGCCTTCGAGTCGCGCTCGAGCTTGTCGAAGTTGGGAACGAGCAGCGCCACCAGATACTTGCGCCGGTCGCCGATGAGAACGGGCGTTCCGATGTAGGGAGAGCTCTTCAGAAGCGCTTCCAGCGGCTGCGGCGCGATGTTCTTGCCGTAGGCGTTGATGATGATGTCTTTCTTCCGGTCGGTGATCTTGAGGAAGCCGTCGGCATCGATCTCGCCGATGTCGCCGGTGTGGAACCATCCGTCGGGATCGATGGCCTGGCGCGTGGCGTCGTCGTTGTTCCAGTAGCCTTTCATGATGTGCGGGCCGCGGCTGAGGATCTCGCCATCTTCGGCGATCTTCACCTCGACCCCGGGAATGATGCGGCCGACGGTGCCGACGCGGCGTGCCTGCGGGGTGTTGACGGCGATGACCGGAGACGTCTCGGTGAGACCGTAGCCTTCGTAGATATCGAGCCCGGCTCCGATGAAGAACGCCGCCAGCTCCGCGGAGAGAGGCGCGCCCCCGGAGAGAACCATCTTCACGCGGCCACCGAGGCGGTCGAGGATCTTGCGGAAGACGAGCTTGTCGGCGATGGCCGATTTGATGCCGAGCCCAAACGGCATCGGCTTGCCGTTGAGGCGATACGGCAGGCGCCGCTCGGCGATTCCAAGCGCCCACTTGAAGATTTTCTGCTTCGATGCCGGCTGGACGGCCACGTTATCGAGAATGGCCGTGCGCATCTTCTCGAAAAGGCGCGGCACGGCAGCGAAGACATCCGGCCGGATCTCGCGCAGGTTATCGCTGACTTTCAGGACGCTCTCGGCATACGCGATCGTGCAGCCGCGGTAGAAGTAGCAGTAGTCGCCCATCCGTTCGAGGATGTGCGAGAGCGGCAGGATGGAGAGGCCGGTCATGCCGTGCTCGATCGGCAGGACTTTGCAGGTTGCCAGCACGTTGCTGGCGACGTTGCCGTGCGTGAGCATGGCCCCCTTCGGATTGCCGGTCGTCCCCGAGGTGTAGACGAGCGTGGCCACGTCACCCGGCTTCGGCTTGGCGCGCAACTCGTCGAAACGGGCCCTGGCGGCGGCATCATCGGCGCGGCGGCCGGTGTCGACGACCGCTTCGAAACTGAGCACGCCGTCGGGCAGCGTCGGCGGCGGGTCGCAGACGATGACGTTGTGAATGTGCGGGCAGTGGTCGCGGATACCGGCCACTTTCTTCATCTGCTCTTCGTTGGAACAGATGACTGCCACGGCGCCGGAGTCGTTGAGGATGTACTCGATCTGCCAGCCGAGGAGTGTCGGATAGACCGGAACGGTCACGGCCGCGCTGGCCAGGATGGCGAAGTCGGCCATCGCCCACTCCGGGCGATTCTCCGAGAGGATGGCCACGCGGTCGCCGGGCTTGAGCCCGAGATGGTAAAGGCCGGTCGCGAAGTAGCGAACGGTGTCACGGAGCTCGTCGACGCTGGTGTCGACCCACTGCCCGCCGCGTTTGTACTTCGTTGCCGCCGGCCGCTCCAGCGTGCAGGTGACGGTGTAGATGTCGTTGAGAGTCTTGATCTCCATCCGCGGACCCCCCGATTGTGGAGTAAGCGCGGATCATAGCTCCTAAGCGACTTTGGTCCATCGCCACAATTCAGGAATGGTCGGCCGCTTTCCGTAGGAGAGGATGCCGACCCGGAAGATCTTGGCCGTGACGTAGAAGAAAACGGCGATGGTGGCGATGGAGACGGCGATCGAAAGGAGGATGTGCCATACCGGCGGCTCGGAGACGAGCGTGCGCACGAACATGGTGATCGGCCCGTAGACGGGTGCCAGCGAAAGCGCGACGGAGAGAGGCGAGTCGGGGTTGGTGATGATGGCGAACATGATGAACCACGGCAGCATCATCACCATCTGGATCGGCGCGACGAGTTGCTGCGCTTCCTTGTCGGTGTTGCAGGCCGCCCCGGCGATGGCGTAGATGCAGACGAAAGTCAGGTAGCCGAGGATGAAGAAAAGGGCGAAGTAGACAAAGACGATCGGCCGCAGGAACTGCGAGATGTCGAAACCGGCCATCAGGGCGCTGGCCGCGCCAAACGCGCCCACCGCGGCGATGAGGCTCAGCCACACGGTGACCTGCGTGAGGCCGACCGCGGCCACTCCAAGGATCTTGCCCGTGAGCAACTGGCGCGGCGACATCGAGGAGATGAGCACTTCCACGATGCGCTCGCTCTTCTCCTGCACGATGCCGCGCATCGTCTCCAGTCCATAGATAAAGGAGGGGATGATGAGAAGCGCCGCGAAGATGAAGCCGATGATGAAATTGGCCTCGCTCCCTTTCTTCTGCTGGCCGCTCCGCGAAAGCTGCACGCTGTCGAACGGAACTTCGCGCGTCAGGGTGTCGACGACGTTGGGGTCGATGCCGCGTCCGGTGAGCCGCTGACGCTGGATGGAGCGGTTGGCGACCGATGCCAGCCTCTCCTGCGTGAAGAGATCGGTGGACGACCGGCTGTAGAAAATCATCCTGGCATCGCTGCCCTCGAAGGCGTTGGAAGGAATCACCAGCACGGCGTCGAGTCCGTTTTCCGACTTCTTGTCGAGGTAGAGGCGGTCGAGGTAGGGCTTCGAGGTCTTGACGAGATCGGATTGTCCGTGGGCATCGGCGTATTCAACGTCGAGCGACTGCGGCAGTTGTCCGCGGTTGCCTCCGGAGAGCGCCTTCTTCGGATCGGGGGCGGCGGGCTCGATGTGGTGCGCAAACGAGTCGCGCAGCGCGCCGGTGCCGTCGATGACGGCCACCTTCTTGCCGCCCAGGCCCTTCGCCACCATGAGACTCGGCACGATGAAGAGCGCGGCCATCAGGACCGGGAAGAAGAGGGTCATGAAGATGAACATCTTCTTCCGGACCGCCTGGAGGTACTCGCGCTTGATGACTGCCAGCATTTTGCTCATCGAATGGACTCCATCGTCTCGGCGCCAACCTGCTCGATGAAGATTTCTTCGAGAGAGGGTGCGGCAAGCTCGAATCTGCGAATCCGCAACCGCCCCATCGTGGCTTCGAGAATCTGCTGCGGATCGGCGCCGTCTATGAGGCTCAGCTCGGCGCCGTTGTTGACGATCATGGCGCGCTTGACCTGCGGGAGCTGCTCGAGGAACGCGCCGTCGCCCTCGTAGTCGATTTGCAGCGTGTTCCTGCCGAAGGAGTTGCGGACCTCGTCGAGCCCGCCGGAGAGAACGATCTTCCCCTTGTGAATGAGGATGATGTCGTCAGCCATCCTCTCGGCTTCCGCCATCATGTGGGTGGAGAGAAGGATGGTCCTCCCCTCCTCCTTCAGTTCACGAAGAAGGTCGCGGACGAGAAGCATGTTGACGGGGTCGAGACCCGACTGCGGCTCGTCGAGGATGATGAGGTCGGGATCGTGAAGAAGGGTACCGATGAGCTGTACCTTTTGCTGGTTGCCCTTGGACAGCTCTTCTACCTTGGCGTCCCGCTTGTCCCACAACTCGAAGCGTTTGAGCCATCGCTCCGCGGATGGGGCGACGGAGCTGCCGCGGCACCCTTTGATCTCGGCGAGAAAGAGAAGATGCTCCTTCACTTTCATCTGACGGTAGAGCCCGCGCTCTTCCGGAAGGTAGCCGATGCGGTCTCGCGCATCCCTTTCGCTGCCCAGCCATTCGATCGAGCCGGCATCGGGGAAGAAGACGCCGGTAATCATCCGGATGGTGGTCGTCTTCCCGGCGCCGTTGCGGCCGAGCAACCCGGTAATCGTACCGCGCTGGACGGTGAACGAGATTCCATCCACCGCCCGCACGGGGCCAAACGTCTTCACTACGTCCCGTACGGACAAAACGACCGACATGCGCAAGCTCCTTGGAGGCTGGGGCCGGCGTATTGTACGGGAGGGAGGAGAGCGAGTTCTGATCAGGGATGCGGGAATGACGGATCTTCGGTCACCACCGGCAGGAAAATCTTCTTGAGCTTCAGGATGATGCGCTCAATCGGACCAGACGGCGAATCGCTCTTCGGCGAAGCAAAAGCTGGAGCGACCGCAAGGAAAACAGTCAGAACGAGAGCAGAAATTCGAAGTGCACCATGACGATACATACACCCTCCTCGGGCTCGTATGAGCCTATTAGTTTGAGGGCGCCCTATTAGGAGGAGTGTTTGAGCGAGACTTTTCCCTACCCTCAAGTTTGAAGAATTTTTGCCAGACACCGGCGGACTCAGCTTGGCAGGCTGGCGAACATCGTGTGCGGCCCCCGGGGCAGGCACTCGAAATACGCACGCGAATCCCGGATGTCGGCAAGCGTGAGGGTGCTGCGCGAAGCAGCCTCTCTGAGGGCCGCAAGGGCCGTCAGAGCGCCTTCCGTGAATGCCAGGTTCGCGGAATGGAAGTAATCCATGGCCACCCTGCAAGCGTCGGGGATCTCGGCGACCCGATCCAGCGCGAGCAGTGATTCGGCCATGTCGACGGCGACGAGCGCGACGTCGACCTCCATCCCCAGATCGCGGAACTCTTCCTGAATCTCCGGGAGGATCCTGAGCGCCTCGACGTGGCGCTGCTGCGCGGCGAGAAGCCGGGCCAGGTTCCAACGCGACTTGACCCGATGAGAAACCATCTGCTGGCGGTCGAATGCGTCGATGGCCTTCATCGTGTACTGAATCGATTCATCGAAGGCACCGAGCTCGCGATAGCACAGCGCGGCGTTGTGGAGAGACGAGGCGCGCCAACGCGGGTCGACGCGGTGGTCTTCGGCGAGAGCCGTGTGGATCGCCACCGCCTCCTGATAGCGGCGGGCGTGGTACAGGATGATCGCCTCGGCCGATCGGGCCGCGGCATGACGGCCGAAATCGTCGTACTCCTCGAACACGCGCCCGGCATCGTGAGCGATGAACAGAGCCTCGTCCCGCCGCTCCAGCGTCCGATAGACCAGGACGCGCACGAGATTGAGACGGGCCCGATCGAATTCTGATCCGATCGTCGGCTCGAGAGCGTCGGCCGCGGCAAGCGCTCCCATGGCCTCGGTATACGCTCCCGTGCACATGAGCGCGTACGCACGCTCCAGAAGAGAGGCGAAGCGGAGGCGGGCCACGAACGTGGCCGGGTAGTCGGCGATCAGCAGGCCATCGGCGATCTCCACAGCGAGGCGGGTGATCTCGACCGCATCGGCCGGCATCATGTCGATGGCCCGGTCTGTTGCCGCGATCAACTTCCTGACCACGCCTGCCGTCCGCCACTCGGGGTGCTGCGCCAGCCGAGGGGCCCAGGTGTCGCGCGATCCGGCCAGGAGTTGCCTGGCATAGACGTCGGCGGCGGCATCTTCGTTCTTCATCGCTTTCTGGACGCCGCGAAGGAACGACAGGCTCTCCGCCCGAGGGGTGCTCGAAAAGGACTGTGGCTCCCACACATCGCCGTGTTTCAGCAGCGTGGCCGTGCCGCGGAGGGAATCGAGTGTCCGCTTGCAGAGCGAACAGCCGGCGAGATGCTTGTCTCGTGCCGCGGAATCGATCGGCTCGCCGAGGAACCCGGCAAGCACTTCCTCATCGTAGTGCTGTTCGATCATCATCGCTTCACCGCCGTAATACTGAGATAGATCTCCCGAACGCGTTTGAGGCAGTTATGGATCAGTTTCTCCGCGTAGCGCGACGTCGTGTCGAGCGAGACCGCAACATCGTTCGCGGAGCGGCCCTCGTAGTAGTGGAGGTAGAGCGTTTCGCGGCAGCGCGGCTGCAGGTAACCCAGCGCCTGCTGCATGGTGATGATCATGGCCATCTTTTCGGCGATACCGCTCGACGACGGATCGGTGTGCTCGTCGAAATCGTCGGGCAACCCTTCGGTGCGTCCCTGGCCGCGCCAGTAGTGCCGGCTGGCGTTGCACATCGCCGCCACCAGCCAGGCCCGGATATTCTCGACCTTGGTCGTCGTGGTCATGAACGAGAGGAAGACTTCCTGGATCAGCGACTCCGCTTCGGATTCGGGGATGCGGAACTTGCGGCAGCCGACATGCAGCAGAAGCGGCCTGTGCCGCACATACAATTCGCCGATGTCTTCCGGCTGAGGCTCCTCGAACGGCCCCAGAGGCGGCAGACCGGCATCCACATCCGTGACCGGGAGTGTGGCTGGGGCACCTGTCATCGTTTCCAACACATTCGGATCGAGCACGACCGCTTCCCTCTTCCTCTCTCTCGGAAGTTGCGAGTCGATAATTATGGAGGCGTTTTCACGAAGATACCATGAAACGGGAAAAGTGCGAGATTCCTTCGGTACGTCAGTTTTCCTGAACCTGGACCCGTTTGAATGTTGCTAAGCATACCCGATGTAGTAGCGGAAAGGCGTCGGTAATCTGTTAGACGGCCGGACGGGCCGTTTTTCCCTCGAAGACCGGGATCTGATGCTATCCTCCGCCGTCGCAAAATTGCTGCCCGACAGAAGGTAAGTCGATGAAATCAGAACAGATCGCCATGAGCGTCGGTCAGGCCTGGGACGCATCCATCGTCCCCGCGCTCCAGCGATACATCCGCATCCCCAACCAATCTCCCCTCTTCGATCCGGATTGGAAGCAGAACGGTCACATGGACCAGGCGGTTGCGCTCGCGCGCGCCTGGGTCGAGGAACAGCAGATTGAAGGGCTTCGGATCGAGACCTGCGAGATCGAGGGCCGCACGCCCATGATCTTCATCGAGGTCGACGGCGACGATTCATCCACCGTACTGATGTACGGGCATCTCGACAAACAGCCGGCCATGGTCGGATGGGACGCCGGTCTTGGTCCCTGGACACCGGTTCTTCGCGACGGCAGGCTCTTTGGACGCGGCGGCGCCGACGACGGCTACGCCATCTTCGCCGCGGTCTCCGCCATTCGCGCGGTCAAGCAGCAGAACGCGCCGCACTCGCGCATCGTCATCATCATCGAATGCTGCGAGGAGAGCGGCTCGGTCGATCTCCAGGCATACATCGACCTTCTCTCCGACAAGATCGGCACGCCGCGCCTCGTCATCTGTCTCGACAGCGGCTGCGGCAACTACGATCAACTCTGGATGACCACGTCGCTGCGCGGCTCGATCGTCGGCAATCTCACCGTCGAAGTGCTGAGCGAGGGTGTTCACTCCGGCGACGCCAGCGGCATCGTCCCTTCGAGCTTCCGCATCATTCGCATCCTGCTCGACCGGCTGGAAGAGGCGCGCACCGGCCGGATCATCCCCGAGTGGCTGCACGCCGAGGTACCGCCGGATCGCATGGCCGAGGTTCGCGAAACCGCCCGCATCCTCGGCGACGAGATCTACAACAAGTTCCCGTTTCTACCGGGCATGCGTCCGATGACCGGCGATCCGGTCGAACAGTTGCTGAACCGGACGTGGCGTCCGATGCTGTCCTACACCGGGCAGGCCGGCCTCCCCGATCTCGTGCAGGGCGGCAACGTGCTCCGTCCGAAGACAGCGATCAAGCTTTCCCTCCGCGTTCCGCCGACGCTCGACGCATCGACTCTCGACCGCAAGCTGAAGGAGCTGCTGGAGAGCGACCCACCCTACGGCGCCCGCGTCGACTTCGAGCCGGAGAAGGGTGCCGGCGGGTGGGAAGTACCGAAGGTCGATTCCTGGCTGGAGAAATCGATCGACTCCGCCTCGAAGGCATACTTCGGCAAACCCGCCACCACATGGGGCGAAGGCGGCTCGATCCCGTTCATGGGGATGCTCGGCCAGCGCTTCCCGAACGCGCAATTCCTCATCACCGGCGTCCTCGGACCGCACAGCAACGCCCACGGACCGAACGAGTTCCTCGACATCCAGACCGGGAAGAACGTGACCGCGTGCGTGGCGCAGGTGCTGGCGGACGAGAGAAGCTCGACGTAAGGCAGAAGGCAGAAGGCGGAAGGCAGAAGTGGGATTTGCGCGAGCTCTCACCGCGCCGCCCCTTCTGCCTTCTGCCTTCTGCCTTCTGCCTTCTGCCTTCTGCCTTCTGTCTTACCCGTGCCCGCCCGCGTACTTCTTCTCTCCTGCTTCGATCCGGATCGGCAGCCGGTTCTGCGGCGGAGGTAGCGGGCAGGTCGCATACGGCGTGAACGCGCACGGCGGGTTGTAGGCCTTGTTGAAGTCGACGATCGTCTTCCCGCTGGCGTCGGGCGGATGCGCGTAGAGGTAGCGCGCCGCGCCGTACGTCTCCTTCCCGCTCGTGGCGTCTTTGAAGATGATGAAGTAGTCCGTCTCCCCCTGCTCGAGGATCGGATCGATGCGGAACTCCTGGCCCTGCAGCGTGAAGACGAGCGCGCCGGGCGAGACTTCGTCGCTGGTCATGCCGAGGACGTTCGTGATCGGGATCTTTTTCGGAGGGTTGTACGGCTCGAAGCGCGCTTCGACGCGTGCGCCTGGATCGACCGGAAAATACTCCAGTCCCAGAAAGTGCTTGCGCGCCTCGGCGTCGGTATCGCGCACGCGGATACCGAAGCGCGGTCCGTGGGTCGCGTCCTCGCGGCGGATGGCCACGAACGACAGCGTCCCCGTGCGGACGACGGTCGGCTTCGGCTCGGTATCGTTGTTCAGCGCGACGGCCGCGGATACCGGCTTTCCTTCGATCGTCAGCGACGGGTTCGGCTGGAGGTCCACCTTTCCGTTCTGGAGAACGAACTGCGCCGGAACGGGGGGTTTCGTAGGAAGGGAGACATCATTGTTCCCATCCGTGAGCCAGTAGAGGCCGGCCAGAGTGAGCCAGCCGTCCGGCGCCTTCAGCCGTTCGGCGCGGTGCGCGCGCCACGCCTCGACGTCTTTTTGAAGCGATGAGCCGTCCATTGTTCCGGCGGGAGGCTCGTAGCGGCAGGCGGCGAAGAGGAGGAGGACGGCCAGGGAGCGTTTCATCGGTCGGATAGGATACTCAATACCTTGGTTTCTAAATGTCGCAGAGCCGTGTCCAATCGGGGTGAGCAATGTTGCGCCTTTCCCGGCCCGGCTGCCGGAGCTTGATGCGGTGATCCCCACCTTTAATGAGGAGCACCGTCTTCTCGCCGCGATTCGCGGCGGCGACCGCAGCGCCGCGGAGGATCTCGTCGACCGAACTTACTCCTCGGTCTTCGCGTCGCTTTTCCGGCTGTGCGGCGACCGCGACCTTGCCGCCGATCTGACACAGGAAACGTACCGGAAGGCGTGGGAAGCACTTCCCGGATTCGACGGCCGGTCGCAGTTCTTTACCTGGCTCTACCGTATCGGCTACACGACGTTTCTCAATCACATCCGCCGGCCGCGGCTGATGAAGTCGCTCGACGACGAGAACGCGCCGGAGATGCCCGACGACGCACCCGCCGCCGACGAGGTGCTGAGCAACGCCGAGGAGGGCGAGAACCTTCGTGCAGCGGTGCTTTTACTCCCCGAAGATCTGCGTTTCACGGTGACCGCCCATTTCTGGGGCGGTCTGGCAGTCAAGGAGATCGCGGCGATCGAAGAGATCACTACCGTTGCGATCCGAAAACGGCTGCACAAGGCGTTCTCTCTGCTGGAAGAAGCCCTCGGCGGGAACGTTGAGGAAGAAAGACAATGACACGGAACCGCAAAGCTGACCTGCAGCGGAAGCTGACCATGGCGCCGGTGGCGACACCTCCCGCCGGGCTGGCCGACCGCATCAAGAGCGAAATCCCTTCGACCATGGGATTCGAATCCGAACGAACGCAATCGCGGAAGTCCGCGATGTTCAATCTCCGCATCGCCGCGTCGATCATCCTGCTCGTCTCATCGCTCTACCTCGTGCTGCATCTTCTCTCGCGGACAGACGCGAACATGCGATCGATGCCGGTCGCGAATGACAGGAGTGCGGCCACCGCTCCCCGCATGGCTGTCGCACTCCCGAATACCCCTCCGGAGCCGGGCAGCAACCGCGAGCCGCCCCGCACCGATCTTCCGGTGATGCCGAGCACGCCGCCGCCGACAAGCGTGGTGGCCATTCCGAACACCCGGATCGCGGAAGCAAAACGGAGAGAAGCCGACGGCATGACGACCGGCAACGCGACCTACACCAGCTCCGTTGAGAACGAAGTGCCGGCAATCAAGCCCCAAACAATCGTCGCGGAAGCGGCGCCGGCCGCAGCCGCCGCTCCGCCTCCGCCTCCCCCTTCTTCCGCCGCTCTGGATCAGGCGACGCCCGCGGGTGGTGCCGCCGAGGGGCGCGCCTTCGCACCCGAACGATCGGTTGCCAAGGCTGAGGCTCCCCGCGAGCGCCCCGCCGCGCGCGACGAGGCTCCGGTCAGGAACTTCGTGGCAATCCAGGAGGCAATCTCGCGTGGCGCGACACTTCGTCATCTCGACACCTCGGCGATCGTGCAGCATTTCGCGGCGCCCGAGCGCCCTCCGGCCGATCTCCGTGTCGAGCTCGAAGCGTCGGCCGCGCCTCTCAACGCCTCGAAGTGGCTGTTGCGCGTCTCCGTCGATGCTCCCGCCACGAACGCCACGTCGATCGATCTCGAGTTCGGCGAAGCGGTCGCCGCGCATCACGCGCTGACAGGTTCGCCCGCTCCCAACGAGACCGCGTTGTACGAGATCGAATTCAAGCCGAACGCGACGCCCGATCAAACCATCGCCACCGTCCGGGCGGGGAAAGCCGAGGGCATCGTCCGCGTCACCGACCTCCGCCGCTGGAACGCCGCGTCGACCCGGATGAAACGCGCCTCGCTTGCGGCAACGTGGGCGCGCACGCCGCAGTCACACACGCAATCCGAGGCGATCGTAGCCAAAGCGCGCGAGGCGCACATCGACGATCTGGCGGACATCGTCGAGCGCGTCGAGCGGAATCAGTAACGGGTTGCGGGGTCTCGAAGTTGCGCGGTCTCGCGGTTGCGAGGTCTCGCGGTGTTCTAAACCGCATTTCTCACAGTCTGTTTGAACCGCACTTGCGGCACCCTTCCTCGAGAGTCCTTCTCCCCCCGCGGTTTCTTTGCGGGGGGAGAAGGGGTTCTGACCGGGGGCATCGAGGACATAAACCGGGGACATCGAGGACGGCCCGAACATGATGCATCCGGGGGTATTTGGATGCCTTGGAG
>Ga0247676_1000043_pt1 | contig 51055 bp, 74 predicted proteins | sample CNK17_metaG_FD_182802 | JGI IMG/M metagenome (GOLD analysis project Ga0247676, IMG submission 182802) | Soil microbial communities from Purdue University Martell Research Forest, Indiana, United States - CNK17 | ecosystem: Environmental > Terrestrial > Soil > Temperate forest > Bulk soil...
CTTCTCACTCTGAACAACGTGTAAAGCATCCAGATGAACGTAGCGTGTTTTACCGAATGCTCAACGGCAAAGATGTAAGAGGTGAAGGTGAGAAAGTAACCCATCTTTTACCAGAGACACAACAATCAAAGCAAGATGATACCTCATTCAGTTTTGATGCAGATGATGAAGAGACTGTCCTCCCTATCCAGAAGAATGATGGGATTTTTCGTTTCTCTGAACTATTAGCAAGTGGCTTTAGACCGACAATCAACAAGATATTCGTTGGTCGGACAATGGATGGCAAGGACATTTTTGTTACGGCTAGCGATTTATGCCATGTTGCTTTAGCAGGCAAAACCGGAGGTGGTAAAGGTTCACTAGAACGCTTAATCATGGTGCAACTGTGCTATATAGGCGCTCGTACCCTGTTACTTAATCCACATTACATGAGGTGGGTTGTTGCTGACAATGGCCCTCAATTTGATGAGGATTGGACGCCATTTGAAGGGCTAAATCCTCGTAAGAATAATAAGCCCTACCTAGAAGCGTCTCCTCTCGATTGCGCGGATTTTGAGCCAATTGGAAAGTATCTTGCGTGGTCTGTGGGAACTGAATTACAGAAACGTAAAAGAGAGGGCCGTGAAGGTGGCAAAAAGTTTAAACCCTTTTTCATTGTGATAGACGAATGGCCTTCAATTGTCGCTAAAATCAAAGAAGCACCAGGGCATTTAGGGGAACTCTTGAGGGAGGGACGTAAATTTGGCATTTTTGTTATTCTCACCTCTCAGGATTTTCAAGTAAAAACCTTGGGAATGGAGGGTGGCAGCATACGCAACTGTTTCTTAACAGTGTTCTATACGGGTGGAGATAAGACAACGGCAAAGGAACTTCTGCACTATGAGAAGGTGGCAGATATACCAGAAAATAGTCTTGGGAAAGGTGTCATTCTTATACGTTGTAAAGGCACCAATAATGAGCCTATACTTGCGCGTGTTCCTTTTGTTGACAATGAAGCAGTCTATACACTCTTAGGCCCGTCAACCTTTAAGAAAGCTGCTACAACCTCAGAAAAACAATATAGAGAGGTTGAGACAGCAGAGCCTCAAATTGATTGGAATGCAGAAGAGGATAATGAACCACATACGCAGGCACCTAAACGAGAGGTAACTCTTACCTTAGAACAGTTGTTGGCTATCCAGGGACAGCTACCAGTAAGAAACACTGACGATCTGCCCGTGGAAGACACAAGGGTGTTACGATCTCCTTACTACGAGCAGACAACACAGTATTATCAATCACAGTATCGGACAGAGCCAGATTTAGATGAGCGACGTGTTGATCAGATACCGACGATGGTACAGCGTAATGAACAGGCAATGGTATCACAGCAACCCGTACAAAAGTTGTCACCAGCAAAGACAACGCTAGAACAAAGAGCTGCATTGAAAGTCGGTGAAGGTTATCGGTATTGGAGTGCTGGACATAATAGCGTTCGCAAACTTCAAAAAGCGTCTGGGTGGTCAGATGGATTTACAAGAGCAGTCATAAAAGCAATGGTCAATCAGGGACTTATTGAAAGGCAATGGTAGTGTGGTGGTTACTGTGTTGTGGTGTGTGGGTGGATCAAGGCAACTGCAATTTTTTGTAGTTTGAGCTTGAAAATGGCTTGAGAACAGCCCAAACACACCCACACACCACAAAAAGACACACCACACTACCACACTAGCAACACAGTGAATCACACAGGAGGTTAGTTATGTGGCAAGGCATAATCGAGATCATAGAAGCGTCGTACCCCGTCCTGGGATTGTTACTTGTTGGATTAGTTGTATCGCCTCTATCCTGGCTATCACAGGTGGGCAGGCGTGAGAAGAAAAGGAGGTCGTAGGATGATTATTACACAGCAGCAAGGACAAGAAGAGAGTGCAGCCATGCAGTTCTGGCGTAAACTGATGGAGCAGCATCCAAATATTCATGGAATACTTGTTATTATTGGCTCAGTCATGGGCTTTTTCTTTAATGGTCACTTTCTGGTAAAGACAACTCAATGGGCGGTTCGCGTAAGTGGTTATGTGGCTGAGAGTGCCCTGCTCGTTGCTGTTTTGTGGATGAGTGCTACTAGTGTAGCGCCGGGACTGGTGGAACTTTTTATGTCAGAGCAGGCTATGCAGTATTTTGTGTGGCTGTCTCTCGTTATCCTGGCGCTTATTCCAGAACTGATTCTTGCTAATGCGGTAGTTAGTGTTATCTGGCACTGGTATCGAGTGAGATTACAACCAAAAAACATTGTGGGTTGGGCATGGGCCCTTCTTTTCAGTGTGCCTACATGTTTTTTCTTTTATCTTACCTGGGTAACGATTGCTAATCTTGCTAACCATCATGGGAATTTTGTTCAGGCGACTACTGACATTGTGAACCTCCGATGTCTTGCGGGTTGGATCTACGGATTGCTTTCATTGGTCTATGCTGGCGTGGGTAAAAAATTGCAAAATCTCACACCAATTTTTTCTGTCAATTCTGTTGCTTCTGCAGAGGTAGATTACAACGTTCTTGCTGAAAAAGTTGGCGAATTGTTAGCACCTAAGATAGCTCAAATCCAGGCAAATTTTGCGGCTAAAATTCCAGTGGTAGATTATCAAAAAATTACGTCTGATGTCCTTGCTAATTTGCCTCAAATTGCGCCAGTAAGTGAAGAAGAAATCGTTCAAAAAATAGCAAATTCTTTGCAAGAAAATCAAGTTGTTTTGAACGCAGAAATAGATCAAAAATTGTCAAAAGTTCAGGAAGATTTTACTGCTAAAATTGGCGAGATTTCCGCAAAAAATCAGACAGTGCAATCTTCAATTTCCGAGCAAAAAACAAGTGAAAATTTGCTCTGGACACCTTCAAAAAATGTCTCAAAAACTGAGGGAATTTTTGATCAATTTGGGCAAGTTTTACAAGGAAAAACAAGTAAAAAAAATACCGATCCTGAGCTAAAAATTGTTCAAAAATCTCCTACAACACAACCGTTAAATTTATCGGAAAATGCAACAAAAAATTTGATAGGTTTGACTTATCAGGATGCAACAAGATTGCCAATTTGCCAGAAGAAAAACATCAAAGTTTCGGACATAAAAGTCGCTATAAAATCAGGCGATTTGAAAGCAAAAAGTGATGGATCAGTGGCAAAGTCAGCCATTGAAAATTGGGCAAGAAATTTTAGAGAAAAAGTTTCGTAGAAAAGGAGGTAATACATGGCAACAGACGGCTACTATATTAGCACCATTCTTGACATAGCAACAACAGTTAGTGAATGGGTGTCAGACGTTATCAATGATCTGACAAAGACAAAGGAACAGGAAACCGAAGAAGGACAACCGAAAGAGGAAAGAGATTGGAGGGAATAGCATGAGACTCGTTTATGATTTTCCGTGGTCAATGCCTGTTGATTGGCCCGACAATTACAAGCAACTTACTCAGGTTGTCGAGGATGGAGACGAGGAAACGCTTTACATCGATTATCAAGATAAGCATTTTTCACGCCCGATGACACAGTTAGAAGTGGAGGCAGCAACGACAAGGACTTTTAGACAACACATGGAAGTGAGCAGAGAATACGTTACTTTTGACGTATCGCATACAAAGCAAACATGCTAAATTTAAGGAGGCAGGTTATCATACAACCTACCTCCTTTTTACATGGCAACAAAACTTTTATCCACAACTAGTATACACAACAGGAGAGATGCAATGGAGCAGGAAACGGAAGAAATTACGAGAGTAGCAACACGAGAAGAGGTTAATGAACGTTTAGAGATGTTGACGAAGGTACATGTCTTTGATGATCAGGCTAATTATGACTACAGGTGTATTGCCGCAAACAAAGATTCAACCCGTGACGAGATAACTGCAGCTCTTTATCACAGACAGGAAACAGAAGCTCAATATGTAAGACTAAGTAAATGGCTCTGGGCAAATACGCCAAACGGTATTCGTTACGATCACGATGCAAAGAAGTATGTCCTTCGCTGATTTGGAGTCCTGGTTATACTCTAGTAAGATGTGCAGGTTTTTTACGGTTATTCTATGACGCGAAAAAGATTTCACCTGCACATCCACCCCAGACAATCTAATTTTCCACCACAGGGACAATATGTTATACTCTCATTAAGAGTCGATGCCCTAACTAAATCACGAAGACTAAACGAAAACAATTGTCCACAAAACAAAGAACCCCATTTTACATCGACTCTTTTCCTTTTCATCAATCACTTTCACTTTGAATTTCCATAACATGAAACCTGTGCTATACTTGTGTATGAGATGCCGTTGTGGGAGTATGGCAGGTGTGATGGTAGATGTATTACGGTATCTGATGATGTGATCTTACAGAGCACGCTTGCTATACTGTCGGCGTGCTCTTTTTGTTTGTGGTGATGATAGGTGGTCGTGGTGGTTCAACAACTGGAAAAGTTTGAGCAATTTCATAGAGAGCATCCAGACGTGTATAGGCAGTTTGCTACACTCTGCTATGAGTTGTGGCAAAGCGATATACGTCATTTTGCCGCTCACTCCATTCTTACGGTGATTCGATTTAACCACGCCCTTGCACATCACAACACTTCACTCAAGATACCCGCCCCGTACTCATCGCGCTATGCTGAAATGCTGGTGAAAGAGGATGGACGGTTTTGTGGTTTTTTTAAGTGAGGAGAGACACGAGACATGACAAGCAGAAAAGACAATCTTCTAACTGTATTGCTGTGTTGTGTTCCGTTTGTTGTTTCTCCTTTCGTGTCCCTTTCCTTCTTTCTTGTGTGTGGAATGGCAGGTAGACGTACAACTACCTGCTTTCCTCTCAGCTAATATCAATGATATGTAATAGATGAATCATGAATAGTCTGAAGCTAAAATATATACAACAGAATAATAAATCAAGTGGCTTGCAGAGCGGTTTTATATGGACTAAAACACTACAATATGATATAATTGAGGTGTTAAAATTGTTGTGCCATCGCGGTACTGGAAATACCCGATGGCGTGAGCGAAACCTTTCAAGGAGGTTTGCTATGGATAATATACCACCTCATGCATTTTTTCAGCAAGAACTACCATTTGATACTTCTCCTCAATTAGAAAAACAGTGTACAGGACCGTGTAATAGAGTACTTCCAGCAACTAATGAGTTCTTTCATCGATGGGCAGCTAACAAAAAAGATGGATTAAAAAACATCTGTAAAGAATGTTTGAAGGCTTACTCACGCGAATATAGCAAACGCCCTGGATTCAGAGAGCATGTAAATGAGTATCGGAAAGAACGCTATCATCAGGACACAGAATTTCGTGAACGATCTCTTGCAACGCAGAAAGAACGCTATCAACGCCCTGAGGTAAAACAAAAAATCCTCGATCAGTGCAAAGAGTATCGCAATCGCCCTGATATATATGAAAAACGAAGATCATATCAGGAAACTTATCGCAATCGCCCCGAAAACAAAGAAAGAAAACGTGTCTTAAGTCGTCGCCCTGAGTATTTGGAAAGAAAGCGGGAAGCAGATAGAAAGTATCGCAATCGTCCCGAAGTTAAAGCTAGATTGGCTGCCCACTATAAGGACTATCGAAGTCAACCAGAAGTACAAGAGCGCATACGTGCCTATCGTCAGCGTCCAGATGTTCTAGAAAGAGCGCGGGAAAGAAGCAAAAATTATTACCGTGATCCACAAAAACGTCAACAGATTTTAGCACGCAATAAAGCCTATCGTGATCGTTTAGGGAGCCGAGAGAAGCGAAACTCTTACTATTATCGCCCGGAGGTCCATCAGCGGATACGTGCTCAACAAAAATCTCGTTATCAGCGTCCTGAGGTAAGACAAAAAATCCAATCTCAACAAAAGGAATATCTTAGTAGACCGGAAGTCCGAGAGCGTAAGCATATAAACGACAAAGCTTATAGTGATGCCTATCGCCAACAGCCTAAAAATCGAGAAAGAAAACAGATTTGGACTCAATCTTATCTAGATCGCCCAGAAATCCAAGAACAAAGACGTTCTTATGGTAAGGTTTATCGTCAGCGTCCAGACGTTAGGGCAAGGAACAGGGTAAAAGCCTTAACTCGTGCAGCTCGCAAAAAATCTGTTAAGGGAACTTATACTGCTGCTCAAGTTCAAGAACAATTAAAACGTCAGCATTATCGATGTTATTACGCGGCTTGTGGACACGCCAAATTTAAGAGGGTTAAAGGTAAGTATGTCTATCATGTCGATCATACGTTTCCATTGAGTCGTGTTGCTGGTAGTGATATCCCTGCCAACGATATGAGTTATCTTGTACTTACATGCCCTTACTGCAATACAAGTAAGGGTGATAAATTTCCCTGGGAATGGAACAAAGGTGGAAGATTATTATGATTGCATATTCTGTCAACCATAGTAATCAACTTCCATATTAATGAGGCTATAAATGGGTCGAGGGACCAAACAGAAAGATATAAATAGTAGTGAAAGGGCAGCATTAGCCCTTTCACTACGGAAACAAGGACTTACACTAGAGGAGATTGCCCTTAAATGTGGCTACCAAGATAAGTCAGGCGCTTATCGTGCAATTAAGCGATGTCTTGATGAACTGCCTGTGGAAGACGCTGTTGAATTACGTAAGATGGAAGTGATGAGGTTGGATGCGCTTTTAGCAGAGTGTTGGGAATTAGCCATGAACAAAGAGTATCGTTCTCGACTATTTGCAATGGACAGAGTTCTTGCCATAAGTGAAAGACGCGCCCGGCTACTTGGAATCGAGGTTAGCCCTAATGACGCTCCTAGAGGAGCAACGATTGTACGTGAGTATGGCGCAAATATAGGTGACGTATGATAGACACCTCTGAAGTCATCATTCGCTATAATCCTCGTGGCTCTGCTCGTGATATCTTCAAAATGCGTGATCCTGAGCTAATTTTGTCAGGGCCAGCCGGGACGGGCAAGAGCAGATCAATTATTGAAAAGCTGCACTTAGCTGCATTAAAGTATCCCAACGCTCGTATTCTCATGCTTCGTAAGACACGACGCTCATTGACTGAAAGCGGTATGGTTACGTATTGGGAAAAGATACGTCCTGATCTTGATGGTGTCCAGTGGAAGCCTTCAATGCAGCAATATCAATACCCTAATGGCGCTATTATTGCGGTTGGTGGACTCGACAAACCATCAAAAATTATGTCGTCAGAGTGGGATATCATCTACTGTCAAGAATGTACAGAGTTAAATGAAAATGACTGGGAAGCTTGTAAGATACGACTTAGAAACGGGATTTTGCCGTATCAACAATTGCTAGGTGATTGCAATCCTGATTCATCGCAACACTGGATATTACTGAGAGCCAATGCAGGCCGATTGGTGATGTTGGAGTCAAAACATGAAGACAATCCAGTGTTGTTTAATGAGCAAGGCAATAGAACGCTTGAAGGTGATCGCTATCTTAGTATACTTGAGTCTCTGACAGGCGTACGACTTGCACGTTATCGGTATGGGATCTGGGCAAGCTCAGAGGGAATGGTATACCAGAATGAATGGTCAAGGGCCAATAATCTCATAGACCGATTTACCATACCTCGTACATGGGCTAGGTATCTCAGTATCGACATGGGCTATACAAATCCATTCGTGTGTCAATGGTTCGCTCAGGATGAGGACGGGAGATTATACCGATACAGGGAAATATACAAAACCCAAACGCTTGTAGAAGATCATGCAAAACAAATAGCTCTTTCATCTGGTTGGCTTCATCTCTTACCTAAAAATCACCCGAATCATAGAGATAGACCTGCAGAGAATGCTGACCCATTGCCACGCGCTATTATTGTAGATCACGACCCGGAAGATTATCGGACGCTTGAGCGGTATTTAGGTTTATATACAACGCCTGCAAAAAAATCAGTGAGTGATGGTATCCAGGCAGTTGCTACGCGCTTACGCCCTGCAGGTGATGGGAAACCTCGACTCTTTTTTTTACGTGACTCCCTAGTTGAACGTGATCAGAATCTAGCTGCAAGAAAAAAGCCTACTTGTTTTGAGGAAGAAATTGAAAGTTACGTCTTCAAACAGGGAAGTGATGGATCAAAAGAGGAACCTGTAAAAGAAAATGACCACGCATGTCTTGTCTCTGGAACGCTTATAACAACCAATCATGGTGATGTGCCAATAGAACATATACGAGCAGGTGATTATGTCCTAACTCGTACTGGATATAGAAGAGTCAAGGCTGCTGGAATGACTGCTAGAGATGCAGAAGTTTATACTATGCAACTATCTGATGGTAGAACATTAACAGGTACAGGAAACCATCCTATATATCTAAATAAGTGTAAGTATATCCCATTGCATTCTGTAAGTTATGGTGATATAATAGAGGATATCAAACCGTACTTTGACCAGTACACAGAAAGGTATCCTCTATTATGCCAAAGTTTACAACAAAAAGAGTTGAGACCGTTGTTTACAAAGGGATTACATTTAGACGCTATCCCCAATCACCTAATTGGTCAGATCGAAACTATTATCGTCCAGGTTCTACGGACATTCTGCAAGGGGTTGGTGCACTCCATCAAGAAATCTGGAAAGATGCTTATGGACCTATTCCAGAAGGGTGCCATATTCACCACAGAGACGAAAATCCGTCAAATAATGACTTGGCAAATCTCGAATGTCTCACTTCTGAAGAGCATTCAAGATACCATGCAGCAAAACTATCAGATGAGCAGAGGGAGTGGAAGAGGGCACACATTGAAGAGATACGCCCTCTTGCGTCTGCTTGGCATAAATCAGAAGAAGGTAAAGCATGGCATAAGGTCATTGGTGCAATGGCTTATGATAATGCAGAGTATAGAACATATACCTGTGAGTATTGCGGAAACGAATTTCAATCACGTGATTTCAGACCAGACCATGTACGATTTTGCTCAAGCAACTGCAAGGCTTATGCACGCAAGAAGTCGGGTGTGGATGACATTGCGTCCATCTGTGGGCAATGTGGACAGGAATTCATCCACAATAAATATGTCAAGGCTAAATTTTGTTCACAGGAATGTTCTCGAAAATCGCGTTACCCTGCCCCAATCTATGAGACGCGGGTATGTCCAATTTGCAATGGATCATTTACAGCAAGAGACTATAGCAAGCAGAAATATTGCTCAAGAACCTGCACAAGTCGTAGCCGTCTCTTCAATAAGCAAAAACAATAATCGTCAGGATGTTTACAATTTGACTGTGGAAGTTGATACCGTTAGTGAAGGTGAGTACTTTGCTAACGGTATCCTTGTGCATAATTGTGATACTACGAGGTACATGGTTGCACATCTGGATTTGCAACCAAATACAGTTTCGTATTTTCGGGGTGGGATTTGGAAATGAGGAGGTGGAACAATGCGACTCTTTGGCATCAAATGTGAAGTATGCTGTCACAAACACATGCAATCTGGCGATATGTGGAAACACGATAGAAGAATCCCTAATGGTTGGCTGCTTGTCTTTAATGGCGACCCACAAGAGACAGAACCATATCATTTTTGCTCGGTTGAATGCTTACATGCATGGACAGAACGATCTATGAAGAGCAATCCAGCGTCAAAGTCATTTGATCCTGACGTGATACTTGCAGAACAAATCAAGGTGAAAACAGCACTACTTTAGAGCGAATAGAGATAGATAGTAGGGAGGTGGAAGAGGAATGATAGCACCAACGCAGATCAACAATAACACTAATCAGTTAACATCAATGACCATAGCATCGCTTGCGCAAGCACCAACACCACAAGTTGATGTTGAGCGTAAGCACAAGATGCATGAAGCAATGAAAGCCTACGAGGGTGACTTTCCCAAACCTCTCAAAATCTCCCCAAATCAGCCTGACGACAACGCTATTGTTAACAAAATGCGTACTATTGTCGAGAAGGGCGTAGCATTCTTATTTGGTCCTGAGCTTGGCATCGAAGCAACTGACGAAACAACATCATCAGCTAAAGACTCTCCGATACAAGACTTTGTTGAAGGTCTTTGGGGTGACAACGATCAGAAAATGACGCTACTTTCAAAGGTTGCGACGAATGGCGGCTTATTTGGTCAGACATTTGTAAAACTCATTCCAGCACAGTCAACGATGAAATATCCACGTTTGGTTAATCTGAATCCTTGTAACATTCGCATTGTTACCGATCCTGAAGACTGTGATCTTCATATTGCGTATGTGATTGAGTATCCAAGTGCCAATGACTGGCAAAAGAAGCAGATTATAGCCCGTGTTGATCCTGATGGATTAGCTGACACTACTGGACAGTATGATTTAGACGATACCTGGACTATTGCTAATTATGTGCGTAAAGGTCAGGATAGCGCATGGATACAGGCGGGTACTCCTGTAGAGTGGCCTTATCCGTTTGCCCCTATTTTTACCTGTCAGAATACCCCACGTCCTAATGATAACTGGGGTGATCCTGATCTTACAGAAAATCTTATCCATCAAAATAAAGTGCTTAACTTTCTGCTGTCTAATCTTATTCGTATTGCAAAATATCATGCCCATCCTATCACCTACGCCACAGGTCTTAGCGCCTCACAGATACAGCTTGCTATAGATGATCTTATTTGCCTCCCATCACCAGAAAGCAAGATCGAAAAGCTAGCAGCAATGGATAACTTTGGCGGAGTGCTCCAAATCATTGCTAATGTGATGAGTAACATAGATGAGTCGTCACATGTGCCGGGAGTCGCATTAGGACGACTAACAGACCTTCCTAAAGGTACAATCTCAGGTGTAGCATTACAACTGCTCTTTCAGCCTCTCATAGAGCGTACAACGCAGAAGAGGCGATTATATGGCAGCATGATTAGAGACATTACACGAGCTGCTATGGTTGTGTCTAACATCATCCCTGTTGAACAATATGAAGACTATCAAATTGATCTCCGGTGGGCTAACTTGCTCCCCATTGACGATTTAGCAGCCGCCCAAACCGCTCAACTGTTGCAAGCAATCGGTGTTTCACAATCAACGTTAATGCAGCAATTAGGCTACGATCCTGATAGCGAGTCAGATAAGACAGACCAGGAAAATGCAAAGAAGGCAACAGCGTTTTCTCGTGGGCAAGGGATGCCTCCATCATTGCCTAACATGCAGCAACCATCACAAGCAATGCAGCAAGATAAGCAAATGGCTCATGAATCAGGGGAGGGACAGTAGATGATTATTGAGTATCATTGCCCCGTCTGCGAAAACAAACCAACAACTTGCATCCCTATCCTATTCCCACGTAGACCGATCATTGTGCAATGCCCTTTCTGTTGGACAGAGGTTGAGATTGTTGCACGTCAACAACTAGCTGAGTTGAATGTGAAGGATGTCATGAAAGAAGTTGAAATGATTCTCTCAGGCAACAAGTAACTATAACAATTGTCAATATAGCATCAAAAATACCGGGTTGAGACAAAATAAACTTCGATGTAATGAGGTAGCGGAGTGGAAGAAGAGAAGAAACGTTATTACGGATATGCACGCAACTTATTTCAATATGTTCCTCATTGGCATAAGCCAGTTGATGTAAACGCAGCTCATCTACAGAGCTTTACTAGTTTTAATGACAAGATAGCTCTGACAGTAACAAGGTGGCTTGGTTCCATGTGGGCGGCGTATTTGTTCCTCTTACTTGCCATACTAGGCTTTCCTGGCTTACATGCTACTTTACCTGTCTATGTCCAGTGGACTAGTCAAACACTCGTGCAATTGGTTGCATTGGCTGTACTTGGCAATGGACAACAGATCGCAGATAGGCATACTCAACTACGATCTGAGGAACAATTCAATTTTATCCAGAAGTCATATGATGACACTGAGCAAATGAAACAGCATCTTTTGAGGATAGAAGCAAAGTTGGGAGGAAGAGACAATGAAGGGCAAGATCACACCACAAGACCACTACCACCAGCAGCCTAAACCGATCCTGCATCATGCTATGAGACTCATTCTCGTTTCTTACAACAATCGCAAGAAACACGGTGCAAAGCCTTTAATCAATAAGAAGGTAGAAGGCGCTATATCATCCAAAGGTGAAGTGGTTCTATTCTCTGAGGAACTACCACAGAAGGGCTATAGAAGCCTGATCGAGATGAATAATGTTCTGGGAGAATATGGGGATGTTGTAGTTGACTACATCGATAAAGGTACTCAAGACGCAATACCTAATCTCTCATTGCTTACTAAGATTGTGTTACGTGATCTTATTCAGGGTGGATTACACGAGCATAAAGTACATGACTTGATTTGGTATTACGCTTCTAAGTATAGAGACGGTGACACAGAGCAAGAACTAAAAAATCTGATGGCATGGCTAGAGAGTGAGGAAGCATGAGCAATTATTTGGATGCAATTATACCTGATGGTACTATGATTTTTCTTGCTCAACTTTCACCTGAGAACATGCAAGAACTAGAGGCAATGATACGACGTGTTGTGGCTGAAGAGTTGGCAAAAGTGTTGCCAGAGGAAGACCAGGAAGAAGAGATAGAACCTGAATCGCCATATATTGGGAGAGATTAGTGAACACACTTTTTGAGCAGTACGACAACATAGAGAAACCAATGAAGAGTAACGAATGGTACTCCCCTACTAAGTATGTTGATGCTGCAAGGGAAGTGATGGGGGCAATTGATCTTGATCCAGCTAGTTGTGAGATGGCTAACAGGACAGTTAAGGCTACGCGATACTATACACAGGTTGATAATGGATTAATACAGCCTTGGTATGGTCGTGTATGGTGTAATCCTCCATATGGAAAGATATATGGTACTGAAGGAACTACTTCATTTGTTTCAAAGCTTATACAAGAATACAAACAAGGAAACATACAACAAGCAATCATTTTAACGATGATGGGTATGTATGCTAATTGGTTTTTCAGACTATTAGAGTATCACGTTTGTTTCCTAGAAGAGAAACCTATTTTTTATCGTCCAGATGGAACAAATGGAAAACTAGGTTTTGCTGCATGTTGTACCTATCTTGGTTCTAATGAGACCAAATTCATCGAAGTCTTCAGCCAATTTGGGCGCATTGCTAAAGCCATAGACATCCCCAAGCCAAAGATAACGCCTCTCAGCTTATGGGAGGTGTCAGCATGAGTCGTATTCAAGCAATCACCCAACAGTACAGAAAACAACTACTAGCACGTGAGGCTCAAGCAGTCAAAACGCTAGAGGCTTCGTACGCTCACACACTGGCAACCATTCAACCACAACTAGACAAGTTGTACAAAGAGATTGCAGACAAACAAGCCAATGGTGAGACTGTACCGCTATCTTATCTCTATGAGCAGCGAAGGCTTCAAGCACTCAAGGCATTTATCACAAAACAAATCAATCAATATGCAATGCTAGGTTTGACGCAGACAGGACAACTACAACACGTAGGAGCAATGCTAGGGCAGCAATCAGCACAAGCCATGTTACAAGCATCCAAACCACCTTCTATTAAATATTCTTTCGGTGTACCTAGTCCAGAGGCAATTACTAACATGGTTGGTGTAACTCAGTCTGGAAGTCCATTATCTGATCTGTTCAATGGATTTGGTGAAGAAGCTGCTAATGGTGCTAGCAAGGCACTGATAACAGGGGTATCACTTGGCTGGAATCCACGTAGGATAGCGCCACAGATAGAGCAGGCGCTAGGAGTGTCACGCAATAGAGCATTAGTGATTTCGAGGACTGAATGCTTACGAGCATACAGATCAATGCAATTCGCTAATTATCAAGCAAACAGTGATGTACTCGATGGATGGGTTTGGGTTTGTGCATTGACAAAGAATTCATGTGCTGCATGTGTGGCAATGCATGGAAGCCAGCATCCATTATCGGAGGAACTTCAAGATCATCCCTGTGGACGCTGTGCTGCTGTTCCATTGACTAAATCATGGTCAGATATCCTCGGTCCATTAGGAGTCAACACTGATAGCATACCAGATACTAGTATCAATATACCTAGTGGATCTGATTGGTTTGATAACCAGGATGAGGATACACAAAAGGCGATATTAGGGAACAAGTATCAGGCATTCAAAAATGGTGATTTTGATTTATCCGATGTGATCCATGTTCACAATGATCCCGATTGGGGTAAATCTATAAGTGAAAAGCCACTCAAGGCATTAGTAAAATAAGGAGATTCATGCAAAAACCACCTGAGCAACCTCAATTTCCAATGACGAACGCAAACGTTACCCCAGACGGTGTAGTACTCAGCATACTACTTGCACCAAATTTTCAGTTTACAACGATTCTCAACAATGAAATGATTGATGAGATTTACCATAAATCGAAAGAGACGCGCAAGCAAGCCAAGGCTAATCTTGAAATTGTTCGCAACACGGATATTGTCAGAAACATCAACAGTAAACGAGGAGGCTGAAATGATCAAATCACTAGTAGTTGCTAGTATCGCTATGTTGTCGCTTATCTTATTTGCAGGTGGACCACCTTCTAAGGGTACTCCACCTGCAAATAAGACTGAAAGAAAACAAACCAGGGGCAAGCAAGCCAAAGACTATCAAGCCTGTGGTAACACAACCACCAAAGAAAGGATAGCCCATGACAAATAAACCATCGAAACCTAGCCGTGATGCCGACATGCGCAAAACGGCAAGCAGAAAGCAATATGGAACCGTAGACAATCGAAATAAGGTTGTACCATCTCATCTGCCTCATCCTAAGAGTATGCAATCAAAGGAGGAAGCTAAAGTTGACAACACTCAAAATGACAACACTCAAAAATAGGCCAACTATGGTCATCTCACATATCGAAAACATGGCAACTAGCGATCTGTATGTCCAATGCCGTTTAGCCAATGGCGAAGATGGCTATGTGTCACTTAGCGAGATTGTAGCGATCGTAGGGCGTGAGTTAGCACATGAGGTACGTGTTGCAACTGGCATAAGACAGGAGGCTAACAATGGCATCGACAAGTAAACCTTGGGATGGGTCGGCTTCTCGCTGGCCTGATACTGCTAGTTTCTGTGATAGTTGTGCGTACAATGGCAATACTGGCGATAGGGCCGATTGGGTACAGGCACAATGTAAGCTACCATTCAAGGAACCTAACGGTGATATCAATACCAATGCATTAGGTGCTGCAAGTGCAGCTTTAGCAGGGGCAAGAGGCGGATTAGTTGGCATGAGTTCCGCAGACAAAAAGAAAGCGGCAAAGAAACTTATAAGCGCTTATTCCTCCTGTCAGATGGACCCACCTGATTCGCTCAAGAAGATAGCAGGCTAATAGAAATACAGATGTATCAATGTAAAGTCAACCTATTGTAAATATTAGAATTTAGGATTATACTTAATGGAAAGTACAACAACAACTGAAGCAACCAATGATGAGACATCAACTACTTCAGTTCCTCAACAGTCCGAGACGGACATAACAACTACGCAAGATTCTACTCAAGTCACATCTGACGAGACGACAGATAATCAGCAACAACAACCATCACTTGATACGCTGCAAGCTCAGATTAAGCGCATGGAAACGGCGCTTAAAAAGGCTAACACTGAAGCTAAGAACTATCGGCTGGAGGCTACTGAACTCAAAAAGTTCAAAGAGCAGGTTGAAGCCGAAAAGTTGACAGAACAGGAAAAGCAAGAAATTGCCAGGAAAACACTAGAACAGAAGCTTGCTGAATCGCAAAAACTCTACAATGATACAGTCCTTGAGAAACAGGAGATCAGAGTGAGGCACGCGCTACAACTACAAGCTGCAAAACTAGGTGTTGAGCCTGATGTAGCTGAAAAATTGATTGATCGTGCTGAAATTGAACATGATGAGGACGGCAACCCTACCAACATACAGACGTTGCTAGCTGATCTAATCAAATCGAAGCCGTATCTAGTCAAGTCAAATGGTAGGCAAGCATCTACAAGTGGTGGGGCTACCAATCCTCCCAGGTCGACAACAAGCGCAGCAAGTACGGCGTCTGAGTATATCAAGCGGATGGAACAAGGCAAACTGAGCGATAGTGAGTATAGTATTCTGCCAGCCTCTATGAAACATGAGATTCAGGCAGAGTTGATCAAGACTCGCTCTCGACACAGATAAACATAAATTAAACATAATCTTTTGTATCTCATGCTCAGGACACACTATAAAGTGCATCTTGTGCTTGGGATGATAGGAGACTACTCAATTGAGCCTGTCTAATTTTATTCCAACATTATGGGCTGATACGATCTTAGCGGCATTGCAAAAAAATCTCGTATTTGGTGCATTATTTAACACCGACTACGAGGGAGAAATAAAAGCTTACGGCGATTCAGTTAAGATCAATGCCATTGGTGATATCACAATTAGCTCATACACCAAAGATACAGATATTAATGCTCCTCAGTCATTAACAGATGCGCAAACGATGTTGACTATATCTCAAGCGAAATATTACAATTTTGCGATTGACGATGTAGATCAGATGCAAGCGCATCCACAAGTCATGAGCGAAGCTTTGCGGTGGGCTGGCTATCGCATGGCTGATACGATGGATCAGTATTATGCTGGCTTCTATGTTGATTGCCCTTCTGTTAACGCCATTGGCACTAGCGGTTCTCCTGTAGTCGTGTCTGCTGGTACTGCTGCAAACGCAGGTGCAGGTACAACAGCATTTGACTATATCGTCGCTCTTAACCAGTTGTTGACTCAATCCCTGGTTCCCAAGACTGGTAGGTGGGGTGTGGTTCCTCCGTGGATTGCGGCTCTGCTCACTCAGGACGTACGCTATACCGGATTTGGCACACAGCAATCTCGTGCAACAATGATGGATGGTGATCTTGGTACAGCCGGACAGAATGAAGCCTATATTGGTCGTATCCAAGGAATGGACCTCTACGAGTCAGTCAATGCTCCTCACATCGGTGGTACTCTAGGCGCTAGTGGTTCTCAAGACGTAATTTATGCAGGTCATAGCATGGCAATCACGAAGGCAGAGGGACTTGTCAAAACCGAAGCCTACCGACCTCCAACCCGTTTTAGCGACGCTGTGAAGGGCCTTTGCTTGTATGGTGCAAAAACTGTAAGACCATATGCTGTGGCAGTGGCCTATGTACAACATCCATAAGCGGATAGAAGGGAGATATAAGCTATGGCAAGAACTACTCTAACCCCAAAGACTTTATCATTCAATGGTGCAATTGTTAATATGTTGAATGATGGCACAAATTTCACCGCTATTGACAATACTAACGGTATGAGCATTCCTATTACCTCTACAGGTATCCCCGCAAACAGCAATATCGATCGTATGATCCTGTTGGTTTTGAACACCAACAGTACAGGCAGAACTGTAACAGTACGCTGTGCAACTAGCGATGGTGGAGCAGCGAAGACTGGAGCTGGCACTGGCAATGGTCCTGCATACACATATCCAGGCTTTGAAGGTGGGCGTGGCGATCTGACAACCTCTGCTATGACAGGAACTACGGGTATTGGTATCATTGGCCCTTTTCCCGTTGCCAGATATATGCAGCCTGATGGGTCGGTTTCGGTGGATTTTTCGGGGGCAACGGGCTTTATTGCAGCTCTCATCTTACCTAGAACATATTAGCATAATAAAGGTATTACGCTATGTCTAGTACATGGATGAGACTTGCGAGTGGTCGTGAGGAATTAATTGTACATCCCGACCACATTGCAAGATTGCTTGATGAAGGTGGGGTAATTATCCCTGATCCTAGAGTCCCTGTCAGTGAACAGGTTGAGATAGATAATCCAGTGGTAGAGGCAACTGAAGCCGTAGAACCTGCTCAAGAAGGCGATACTATGGCTTCAGAGACGCCAGTTCGTAAGCGTGGTAGACAAGCTAGACAGCAATAGTTAAGAGGTAGTATGGCAGTACGTTCGTCAATGTCAGCGTTGATTTCAAAAGTAAGACTGATGATTGCTGATCCTTTAAGTGATAGCCCGTATTTTCAGGATCAGGACATTCAGGATTACTTAGATGCAAACAGAGACGACATACGCTATGAAGGCTTAACTATTGCTCCTAGCATTGTTAGCAACTCTCATACCAACAATACGCCACAAACTATCTTTGCAGACTATTACAGCAAATATGGTTGGTGGTCGAGTGATGTTGTACTTCAAGGTACAAACTCAAGTGGTAATCCCTGGAAGGTGCTTACGCCTGTTGCATCAGAGCTTCTACTAGATATGGCTCATTGGCAATTTGAACTTGATGTGTACAACACGGGTACATCAGTACCGGGACAATTGCCACCAATCTTTGCAACTGGTTTCACGTTTGATGTATATGCCGCTTCTGCTGATTTACTAGAGATTTGGGGCGCTTCTCTTGCGTGTGCGTATGACATTACGGTAGATGGGCAAAGTTTAAGACGTTCGCAACTCATGACCGCAAAACTTGCACTTGCTGAAAAGTACCGAATGAAGGCAAAACCGAAGCTATCCAAGATAGTCAGAGAAGATGTACGAGCACCTATCTCTAGTAAGAAAATACGCTTACTTGATGATGAAGATATCTATCGTGGTTTCTAAATGGAGGATGATGGAAGATGACAGCAACTCATAAGCATCACCATACAGCACATAAGGCACATCATCACCCAAAACACCATACTCATCCGAAACATCACAAACATCCTGCTCATCATCACCATCATGCAAAGAAGAAATAGCGAGGTAGAAAGTTGTCTTGTGGTCCTACGGCTGCTGAATTGGCACAAATACAAGCCGATGTAACTAGCCTTGTCTGTGATAAGACATGTTCTATCTATCGCAAATCTCGTGTGTCTGATGGTATGGGTAGTGCTACGGAGACATGGGGACTTGTCGAAACAACAGTTGTTGGTATGGTGCAACCTAGCTCTGGACTCTTGAGCAACTATGACTATTTAATAGGTAGCCTGTCAGCTTGGCAGCTTCATTTCCCAGTAGGCATAGATGTGCAATATCAGGATCATGTAGTCGTAGAAGGTAACACGCTTGAGGTCCACGTTGTCCTTGAACCTCGTAGTTATCAGGCTATGTTAGTTGTGTTGGCTGCGGAGATTAAATGATGTCTGAAGACTTTAACCACTTTCCACAAATAGCCAAGCAGTTAGATAAGGCTCTTAGTCAGGTGGTAAAGACAACAGCATTCAAAGCTCAGGCTAACATTCAATCTCAGATACAAGCAAACGGACAAGTAGACACAGGTTTCATGCTGAATTCAGTGTACACAGTGACTAGTGATGGTAGTACGTATAGTGGTGGTGAGCACGCATTGCCAGAGGTTGAAGCGCCTCCTGACGATAAGACAGCTTATGTAGCAGTAGGTGCTTCGTATGCCATTTTTCAAGATATGGGTACTAGGTTTATACCTGCTAGGCCGTTTTTTGAACCTGGAATAGATGCAACACGATCAGACTTTGAGGCTGCTTTGTCTGCGGTTGAATCACAGTTAGGCGGTAGTTAATGTCCACAGAAGCGGCTATTGGTTTCACTTGGCTCTATTCGACGCTTTCAAGTGATCTCCAATTGACAGCATTAGCACCTGGGGGAGTATGGAGAGGGCTAGCACCTCCCGAAAGTCAAACACCATTTATTGTTATGAGCCTGCAGAGTGGACTTGACGTAACAAGCATGAATGCATTCAGAATCCTAGTTGAATGTACCTATCTTGTTAAGGTGGTAGGGCCAGCTTCAGAGACAACAACCATTATGAGTGCTGCTGATAGGCTTGATGCATTGATAGGCAGTCCTCCTACATCGGGTACAACAAGTGATGGCGCGGTGTTGGCATCATACAGAGAATCGCCAATATCAATACAAGAACTGGTAAACGGTGAATTATTTGAAAACGCAGGTGGCTTGTATCGGCTACAAATAGAAAAGAAAACAAGCTAATAGCTTTAATATAGATGTGTAAGTGTTGAGGAGGTGGTTTAGATGACATGGACGGCTGAAAGAAGCTCGGTTTCACAGAAAGTACAAGTGGGTGCTGAAGCAACAAGTGCTTTGGGAACTCCAGTAGCAGCAAATAAGCTATTAGAAAATTACACGTTCCAATTCGGTGTGGAAGCTGATGTACTGTTTTACACGCCAACAGGTCGCAAGTATCCAGCCGTTCAAGAGGAGAATAAAGAGTGGACTGCTGGTACAATGTCAGGCACACTTGACTACAACTCTGTCATCTATCCTTTAGCGAGTGCAATGGGGTCTGTTGCTCCTGTGGCACATGGCGCATCCTCCACGGCTAAAGACTGGATATTTACACCGCCATTGACTGGAAGTGTTGTACCTCAGACTTACACGTTTCAACAGGGAGACAGTGTCAGAGCACATCAGATAGCCTATGGTTTGTTTCAACAGTTCGGATATAAAGGCGATAGAAGCAAATTTGAGGTGTCAGGGAAAATCATAGGACAACTGTTATCTGATGGTATCACAATGACAAGCAGCCCTACGGTGGTTGCTCTTGCCCCTGTGGTTGCGAAGCAAGTAAACGTGTTCCTTGATCCTACCTTTGGCGCTTTAGGTACAACTAAGCTTACTCGTGTCCTCTCGATTGATTACACAATGGATAGCATCTATGAACCGTTATGGGTGCTTAATAGATCTACTCCGAGTTGGACAGCACACGTTGACATGGCCCCAAAGTGTACAGCCAAACTAAAGGTAGAAGCTGACGCTAACGGTATGGCATTGTTAGGCTATCTCCAAACAGGTGCTACATATTTTATGCAAGTCGATGCTCAAGGCTTAACGATTGACTCGCCAAACAGCATTGTGAATGAATTCAAACATCAAATGGCAGTTAAGGTAGGCAAGCCTAGCACTTTTGCAGATGACCAGGGGGTGTTTGCGATTGAGTGGGAACTAACGATTGTCGAAGATGCAGGATGGACCAACAGCCAGATTTTCACTGTAACCAATCTCATCACTGCACTTTAAGAAAGATCATGTATGCCAATATCATTTAATCAAATTGCCAATAATATTGCTAAAACTACGTTTCAATACGGTGAAGATACGATCACCATTGAATATTATCCAGGTCGCATTACAGAGAAGACATTTGCACAACTTAATATGTTTACAAACATTGACGAGAACTCACTAGCATCTTCGTTTGAAGCGTTCAATGAGGTGCTATCGAGTCTGATTAAGTCGTGGGATGTCTACGATGATGATGCTCAGACCGTCATGTTTCCTACAACTCCTGATCGTCTCTCAGAACTGCCTATCCCGTTCCGTTCGCAAGTGCTGCAGGCTATTCTAGGAGATGTAAAGCCTGAAAATTTTCAGACGGCACCAACGTTGAACTAATAGCGTTACGACGTTACTTGGTGCTAGAGCAGGAAACAGAGACGGCATGGTGTCCAGACTGGTATGCACATATACAAGCAGCAAAGTATTTAGGCATCGATCCTGGAAAACTTTTAGAGTTGCCAATCTGGTGGAAACAAAAAGCGTTTGTAGCGATGACAGCCGAAAATGAGGCCCGCAGGATCTTAGAGAAACATCAGTAGTGAGAGTGTAGAGGTGGTGGAATGACAGTACCAGCAGGTACAGGGGCATTAGAAGCGACACAGCAATCAGTGCTATCTCAGTTGCAATCAGGCATCAATGTAAGCGTAACAGGAAACACGGTTGCTGATACGGTTGCTACAGGCACTATCACGGCTGCACAACCAACAGCAGGAACCGTAGTAGCAGGCGGTACAGTTTCCATCACGCTAGGAACTGGTCAAGGAACCTGGGAGGCTCAACTCACAGGGACATTCTCATCAGGTACTACGATTGTCTTTGAAGGGACCGACGATACAGGCACTACGACTAACTGGTTTGCAACGGTAGGCTACAATACTACTCTTACCAACCCGCCAAATATTACCTCTGTAGGTGGTCCTGGTCCGTTCGTGGTTCGTGGTTCTGCATCAGGCTATCAGCAAATCAGGATGAGGGCTAGTGCTCTTACTGTCTCGGATAGTATAGCAGTACGCTTGATTGGAAGTAATGCACCTCTGGGATTGGGCGGGCTTTCAACGAATGATGGAAGTTTTGCTAAGGAAACGGGCGGCAATCTTGCCTCTATCAAGTCCGATGCTGATAGTATTGTTACTAACACAACAGGACTAGCTACTCAGAGTACTCTAAGTGCAGCTAAAACCGACCTCGATAGCATTCTCACTCATGAAGCAAACATTGATACAGCGACAGCGGCATCAAAGACCGATCTTGACACGATTGTTACGCAAACTGCCACACCAAATATATCAGACCGTTGGGCGCGTCAGGTTGGGCAAGTGGACATTGCCCGTGTACTTGGATCGGCTCTTTCATACAGCAATCCCCTTCTTATACAGGATTTTTTGCGGGCCGCCATTATCGCGGGTATAGGATTTGGGGCGTCATTTGCACAGCAAACTTCAGCTAGTTCCATATCGGTTGGATATTCTATCTGGAATGCAGGAACAAACACAAAAACAATTTATCTTTACTCCCTGCGTGTTGGGCAACAATCGAGTAGTTACACATCTATCTATCTTACAACGGCTAATCCAGCACTTACTACTAGCGTTACGCCTGCTAGTACAAAGGCAGGAAGCGGAAATGCAAGTATTGCAACCGTTACGTATCAAAATACAACCACATCATCAAGTGGAACATTTCTTTCTATTGGCCTTGCTCCTGGTAGTGCTCTTACTGAATTGCTGTCTAATGGAGATATTATCACTCTTCCTCCCGGCAACGGATTGTTATTACTTATTCCTACAAGTTCGAGTACATGGTCAGTGTACGGGAAATGGGTGGAAATCTAATGACCCTTAATTTTCCAACGGATGGACATGCTGCCTATGAAACAATCCATACAACCGATCCTACAGCTCATTCTCGATTGGATCAAATAGCATCGGCAGGTTTTCAATATGTCCTCAACTACACGCTGATTTATGATCATGCTAGTGATATGATCTCTTACATTAACTATGCTTACAGTATAGGCTTAAAGGTGATTGTAGCCTTAAACAGTACGGTTATTTGGCGAGACTCGGTAACAAATTCTAATGCTATTCAAACAACATTCCCACGAATGTATGCTGACTCTGGCAATCAAAATACTGACACAGGTTTTACTACGTATATCGTAAATCAAGTTAAGAATTTGCCCGGCCTATGGGGGTATTACCTTGCTGATGAAGTGGTTAGTGCAGATCATGCCAATGTACTTACTCATGCCAACGCAGTAAAGGCGGCTGATCCTAATCATCCACGCCTCATCATCGAAGCGGCTTCTGCGTTTACAACAAGTGCCTGTTTTAACAATACATCCTTGATGTATGATTGCTGTGATGTTATTGGAGACGACTTTTACCCTGTTGGTGATCCTAGTGGATACGGAACGTTGACGACAGCACAGATAGCATCAGGCATTCAAAACTATTGCAATCTTCACTCTCTTGATTCAGCAATTGCCATACAAACATTTAGCTGGTCAGCATATGGGCGGCCTGGACAACCCTGGCCTACACAGGCGCAAATGATGCAATTCCGCAATGATGCCATGTCTAATATGTTTCCTCGTCTCATTCTTTGGTATTCCTATTTTGACATAGCTAATCCTGCAAACAATGCTCCAGCCCTTGAGTGGACTTATGTTCGTCAGGCACTACAAGGACATAGTGAGATTGTTATGTTCCCCAGTGCAGTGAGGAGAGGGTTGCGTAGATGAGTACATATTCCTCTTTGATCCTTGCAGAAACTTCTCTCATTGCTTACTATCGCCTAAATGAAGCAATGGGAAAACTTGCACATGATCAATCAGCAAATAAATATCATGGAACAATCAACAATAATAATGGTCAGCTTGTGGGAGTTACACTACAGCAACAAAATGCCATTATCTCAGATCCACTTGACTATGCCATGCTTTTTAATGGAACCAACGGCTACATCACTCTTCCATCAGGTTTGAAAACAGACGGGCTATCAGCATTAAGTGTGGAATTCTGGGTGAATCGTTCAAGTAATTCATCTTCTTTTATGTTCGTGCTGTCAAATGATAACAATCCAACAAGCTCTCACCTTGGTTTTCGTGTTATATTGTCTCTTCCATCCGATGCTAGTATTGGATATTTTGAAATGGGGAACGGTACAATAGGGGCATCAAGACGCATAGGCTCATCAAATCTTAGTGTTTTCTATGGGAACGTTGTTATTGGTTCCTGGTATCATATCGTCTGCGTTTATGATGGTACACAACTACTAGCCTATGTAAATGGAATCCTTGATCAAAATAGCAATCCAGCACTTACAGGTACTATTGGAACAGCCACCCATCCTCTTTACATTGGAGCTAGCCCTAGTTTAGCAAGTAATTTCCCTGGTTTAATCGATGAAGTAGCTATTTATAATGCGGCTTTATCTGCCTCAGATGTACTTGCGCACTACCAAGCAGGAACATATGGACAAAGCGGTATGGCACTTTTCCCCTCTACTTCAAGGAGGCAATCATAATGGCATATCAGCCCTGGTATGTTGGGCAAAATTACCCAACCTGGGATATTCCTTTGATGACAGATTTGGGACCGGATGATCTCACTAGCGTCAATGTCAACACTTTCCAAATGATCTTCCGAGATGCACGAGGAAATGACACGATAGGAACAGGGACATTCACAATAAAGATTGTCTATCCTGCAGAGATCCTATACAAGCCATCTATAACAGATGTATCTCAAACCTTCAATGGCACTCTTATTATCAAAGCATGGTTTCCACCATCGGGAACCTCAAGCGATACCGTTGTGTGGGACCCTATCCCTTTTCAAATTTCACCAGCATAAGGGAGACAATGTAGATGCCTGTAACGGCTGCAAGTTTAGTTGCAAAAGTAAGTGTTGATGGAGCAGACAAAGCTAAATCAGACCTTGTGAGTGTTGGCGGAACCGTCAATAAGGTTGGAAGCTCTTTAGGTACAGTCCTTGCAGGGGCGGCTGTGGCGGGTGGTGCTGCCCTTATTGGTATTGGTGTAGCATCGGTAAAAGCGGCTGGCAACTTTCAAGAGGGCATGACCTCTTTAATTACAGGAGCAGGGGAAAGCCAGAAAAACCTCAAGGCCGTATCTGATGGTATTCTCAACATTGCAACTCAGACGGGCGCTAATACTAAACAACTAACTGATGGTATGTATATGATCGAGTCTGCTGGTTTTCATGGTGCTGCAGGCTTATCGGTCCTACAAGCGGCTGCTGAAGGTGCAAAAGTTGGCAATGCTGATCTAGGAACAGTTGCAGGTGCCGTTACTACGGTAATGCATGACTATGCCGCTAGTCATATTTCAGCGACACAGGCTACCAATGCTCTCATTACAACCGTAGCATCAGGTAAGACCCATATGGAAGATTTATCTAGTTCGCTTGCTGCTATTCTTCCTCTTGCCTCTTCTCTCCATATTCCCTTTGAGCAGGTAGCAGGTGCGGTGGCTACTATGACAAATGCTGGTATGCCTGCACAACAGGCCACACAAAATTTAGCTTTTGCTGTACGTGCTCTTAATGTAGAAACTCCGAAGGGGGCCGATGCACTCAAGCAGTTTGGACTTTCGGCAGAGGAAGTACACAATACGCTTGTATCTAAGGGTTTGCCAACTACCTTACAAATGATTGAGGACCACATAGGAAAACAATTTCCACTGAGTTCTATGCAAGGTCAGCAAGCACTGAAAGATATTATGGGTGGTGCTGTAGGTTTGAATGTTGCTCTTATGGTGGGTGGAGACCACATGAAGGAGTATACATCTGATATTGACTCTATTGGCTCTGCATTGAAGTCAGGTAGCAAAGATGTACAGGGATGGGCTGATGTACAAAAAGATTTCAACTTCAAGATAAGTCAGGCTAAAGAAGTAATAGAAACACTTTCTATTAAAATAGGTACTGCTTTATTACCAATAGCAAGCCAAGCAGTAGGTATATTTACAACAATGGCAACAGTACTCTCGGATAGGCTAGGAGCTGCATTTAATTATGTCTCAAATGCTATAAAAACGATCCACATAGACTCTTTAGCAAATGCATTTCTTATCATGCATAATGCCGTGTCATTCGTTGCACTTGGATTAAAAGACCTTTTCAATGCAAATGTTGCTCCATTTTCTAATGCTATATCTTTTCTTAAAGATGAACTGGGCGCTCTTTTCAACATAGTTGGTAAAGTTATCGGGATTGTTGTTAATCAATTTGCCTCATCATTTTCAGATGCTTCAAGTTCAGTCTTATCATTTGCTAGAGGTATGACAGACGTTCTTTACAATGCCTTAGTTAATATCACACAAGGCATGATGCATCTTAATCAATATTTAAATGGCCTGGATTTAAGCAAGATTTCTGGTGATATCAGTCAACTCGCTGGTTTGCTAGGAGGACAATTTAGACAAGCATTGCAATTTGTTAGTGATGAAGCTAGACAAATTGGGCAATGGTTCCAATCAAGTGTTGTGCCAGCTCTCAAACAAGCTGAACCTGGATTCGCAAATTTAGCACAAGTCATTTTAGGAACCGTCCTACCTGCATTGATACAGATACGCGGCGTAGTTATGGACGTAGCAGAACACGCATTCAAGGCACTACTCCCAATTATTGAGATGCTTATACCTCCTCTCATTGTGCTTGCTGGCAATATAGCTAATGGTTTAGCTGTAGCATTGCGTGTCATAGCTCCTATCGTTGTTGGGGTCGTCAAGGGAATAGGCGATCTAGCTAATTTCCTCATAGGCATCCTAGCACCTGTCATCAAGCAAATTGTCGTAACATTTAACACGCAATTGTTACCAGCCATTATGGGATTGATGCCTGCATTTAGAGCATTACAACCACTACTGACAGGAGTAGCCGTTGTCATCGGGGGAGTGCTAGCAATTGCGCTAGGCTTACTTGTTGGGTTGTTTGTGGGGGTTGTCAAAGGGGCGGCTGCTCTCCTCACAGGACTAATACAAGCATTTGGCGGTATCGTTCAGATGATCAGTGGTGCGGTACAAATCATATCAGGAATAATTGGGTTGTTAGTTGACATATTTACAGGCAATTTCAGTCACATCAAGGCTGATCTCCAATCATTTGTTAGTGGTGTACTTTCGCTATTTACTGGTTTCGGCAACGTATTTATGGGTATCTTTGGTGGGCTATTCCTCGGTATCTGGGGACTCGTATCTGGCTTCGTGCAAGGGGTAATTGGCTTCTTCATGCATCTTTACGATACGCTTGTTGGACATTCTATCATTCCCGACATGGTTAACGGTATCATTTCATGGTTCCAACAACTACCGGGCCGGGCCCTAGCTGCCATCTCCTCACTTGCTAGTTCCATAGGTGGCTTCTTTTCCAATTTGGCAGGACAGGCTCTAGCGTGGGGGTCTGATCTTGTCAACGGGATAGCTTCAGGCATCACTTCATCGATTGGATCTGTTATATCGGCTGCATCAAACGTCGCATCGGCAATCTCAAGCATCCTGCATCATACAAAACCTGAAATCGGGCCATTAGCTCACGACGATGAATGGATGCCTGATTTCATGGAATCTCTAGCAAGTGGCATGAATAGCAATTTAGGCAAGGTAAAAAATGCATCTCTGAATGTGGCAACTACTATAGCAGGATCACAATCAAGTTTTGCATCTCCAACAGGAGGATTAGGAGGCTTGTCAGTTGTGCCAAGGAATGTGCAGGCAGGTTCAGGAAATGTACAAATTACAGTACAACCTGCTCCAATTTACTTAGATGGTCGTGTGTTGGCTAGCTCATTGCTTCCACATACTGTCAATGCTATCAGGTCTGCGACAGGAACGCGTAATTTTTAGCCTACGAGTCTTTAGCGAGATGAGTAGAGGAGAGGAAAACTACAACGACAGATTTTTCATTAATTAAGATAGAGGGGAATACCAATGCCTCTACACCGTTTGGCGAGGGTGGCGGTTCCACTACCTGGACCTCGCTCCAATTCTCAGGATCAAGTGGGGCAAATGAATTGCGTTTCTGTTCAGCAGGGGCAGTATCAGGAACATCAAGTAGCACACCATCAGCTTCATGGCCTTTTACGACGGTTCCAAGCAGCACAGGTGTTATTGCTGATGCATGGCTGTTCACTACGGATACTTCTGGATTAGCTATTAGCACATATGACGGAACAGGTGCGCATTACTTACAATTTCGTTTTAGCTGGACTAGCGACGGGCAATTTGCTAGCGCTCCAAGTTATACCATGTATGGCTCTGGGGTCACACACGCATCGGCTGTACCAGGGTCAACAACCATTGTTGGTGCTGGCGATCCGATAGTAAATGGCAATAATACTGATACAGGAACAGGTTCATCAGGAACAGGAACATGTTACTGTAAATCAACGGTATATGGCTATGGCATCGATGCCAGTGGTGTCCAGCAAACACCATCGTCAACCGCAGGAAATACCGGGTTATCAGTAACAACGGGGTCAAATGGTGCTGTAACAAGCGCATCGGGTGCATGGTCAAGCTGGCAATCTCTCCAGGCCGATCGACAATTTATCGTCAACGGAATCACACCGCCCACGGGACACGCTGGATTATGGTACTTTTTGCTTTCCTTATACTCTGGCCCTGGTATGCTTACATCTTCCGCAATAACACCTGTTTTAACGTTTAGTTACACATGGGTTTAGAAGTGGTGGTATGTGGGAGTAGCTTCATCCTTGAATGCAATACAATCGGTCATCAATCCAAATAAAAGCTTGTGGTCAGTTGTACTTACTACAGGCAAGATTATTACAGAAGATCAACTAGTCCTTGATTTTTGTAGAGGTGGCTATCGTCAAATTGATTGGGCGCTTGATCTCAATAGTACTGGTGACTTGCTCAAAATTAAAGAATTATGGCTTGTAACTCCAGGTGGACATAGGACGGTGTATCAAAACGGCGTAGAAAGGCCGATTGTGCTACAAATTACCGAACCGGGTACAGCATTTCAATTTAAATATGGTTGCCGTGATTTTCTTGGTGGAGTAGGGCAAAGCGTAGAAGCTCAGTGTATCGGCAAGATAACAGATAAAGACACAGGTAATTGCGAATGTTGGATCTGGGATCGAGTGCAAGGCTTGATCGAATACAAGTCTAATATCAATAACTTTGGCATGTGGCGTAAAAACTCAGGATTAATGCCATTGACAAAGTTAAGTCATGATGTGACAGGGTTAAGATTAGGATAATCGTAAGAGGTCTTTAAAGGGGGTGGTGGTGGTTTGCCAAGTTTAACAACATATCTTACTAATACATCAGATACATTAGTAACCACAGCAAATACAATGGTTACAACAAGTGGAGCAGGCAATACCAACAAAAATACACAGGTGGGTAAAGCTACAGGCTATGGGGAACTTTACTCCCACGGTACTACTGCGGCATGGCCCGCTTCAGGTTCCATAATTGCTCCTGATGGAAACGGCTGGCTCTGGGATGATACAACCCTGGCAGACAACAATGCATCATTTAGTCCTGGTACATGGACTGCTACCGTTCGCTTAAATCTAAATGCAAACTCTATCACCGCAAACATCCATGTAAGAGTATATCGACGCTCAAGCACAGGAGTATACAATACAATCGTGTTAATGGTGCTAAATTCGCAAACAATCACAAGTACCCTGACCAACTACACGCTAACAAATACCACTACCTCCACAAGTGCTCAGTTCCAACCGGGCGATCTTTTATATGCTGATGTGCAACTGCAAATTACAACAAATACCACAAACAGCACTACAACGGTATGTAAGATCAATATTGCTAACTCCTCAACTCTGGGGAGTACAGATGCTCAAATTGTTTCACCTGGATATACCACCATTACACCTGTTCAACTAGATGCATCTACACGATTCAAGCTCTCATCACAGAAAATATTCAAAAATGCTCCATTAAGACTTCGCCTGTCTTCAGCAGCCAATTTTGTCTTGAAAGATGCTCAAATGAGGCTCAATTTGATTGGCAGAGCACAAAAAGACGCTGTTTTTAGATTGCGAACTCAGGCATCAGGAGGCATCAAGCTCAATGCTCCTTTCCGTTTACGTGCAAAAAAAGCAACACAACTAGATGCGGCTATGAGATTTAGGCTGTCTATCTATGCACATTCGGCATTGTTTCCATCTGCTGTAAGACGAACAGGAAGATTTACCCCTGCAATTAGGAGGCAAACGGTATGAGCAATATTTCATATCAGAAGTGGCATCAACATCAAACATACCCAGTTTGGGATATTCCTTTGATGACTGACGAAGGGCCGGATAATATCACAGGATTGTCTACTAGCAATATTTCACTTTATTTTCGTGACACATCTACAGTACCACCAACAGATACCATAGGTACAGGCACAATCACAATTCTAAGCACAAATCCAGCAGAGATATATTACAAACCATCTACAACAGATGTTGCGTCGATATTTAGCGGTGCAATTGTAATAAAAGCGTATTTTCCATCTGCATTTGATACAACAACAGAAGCTGTATATGATGAGATAGCTTTTTCTATAAGCTATTAGGTAGGTGGGATAGAAGGGGAAAATATCGATGTCATTTAGCAATCAGCCGTTAGACTCAAATGGAGTCCCGATAGCAAACCTCTATGTACAAGATAGTGGTTTCATTGCAACTGAGGGCAGTACTACAACAGAAACGGACGGGCTAGGAAATACGTCAACCTGTGTTAATGTCAATATTCATCAGGTCAATGATGCTCTTATCACTACTTACATTGGAACTGACGATATCTTAGGTAATGGAATACTTAAAGTTATTGCAGCAATGAAAAATGGTGATGGTGGATATGATGAGCCACGGAATAATCAAGATGGCATTACGCTCATCAATGCTAGCAGTGTCACTACGACGCAGACAAGCACACAACAAACCAATTACAACGGACGTGGAGCAATCATCATTTTCACAATGATTGATGCTTCAGCAAGTCCAAGTGTTACACTCTCAATTACTGGTGTTGAGCCTGTCACCGGGTCAACGTGGACAATTCTCACAGGTTCAGCTATCACAGCTAATGGTGTTCACGTCTATCGAGTCTATCCAAGCCTGACAGCCGTAGCCAACACAACGGCAAGCGATATTATACCCCGCACCTGGGAGGTAACGGCAACAGCAAACAATAGCAATAGTGGTACGTACAAAGTAAATGCAATTATTATGGCAAATTAGGTGATTTATGATTTATGAATACACAATAGCATGTTTAAAATGTGGGCATAAGTTGGCTAGTGGCAATTTCTCGACACAGGTGGGCTTGTCTAATGCAGATGTCATGAATAAAGCAGAGCATAATCCGGGCTGTCTTGTACCAGCAAATCGAGATGCAGGCAAAATTAGGATAACAAGTTCTCTCAGCGAACATGATCACGCAATTGTAACTGAATATTCCATTGAATACAGAAATCAATAGCTTATGACAAGATACGTAGTTAGGACTCTTGGCGGAACACTTCTTGATTATCCAGAGACGTTAGGACTTGTCAATTACAAAGTGCTTATCTCTGGCAGTGAAGTTTTTTCTATCGCTGGACAGCTAAAAATCGATTTAAACATTGGTAGACGCTCACAAGCATCTTTCATGGTACACAGTGATGCAAATACGCACTTTCAGCAATATGAGCGCGTTACCATCTTCAATCAAGATGGCACTCTTGTATTTAGCGGATATCTAACCAACCCTCAAGAACAACAAATAGGCTTCCAATCATCGCTTATTCATACCTTGACTGCAATAGATCAACACTTTCTGGCTGATAAGAGGATTGTTGCAGGAATTTATCAAAACAAAACGTGTGGGGCAATTGTTGTTGATATTTACAGGAAAATTCTGGCACAAGAAGGCGTACATATCGGCGCGATCTATGATGGCTTACTGCCTAGTCCTACACTTTATCCTAGTTCCACACTCTATCCTAATGGCAATATTGGCGCTATTAGCTCAATAACATTCGCATTTTGCACTGTAGCAGAAGCATTAGATCAGTTAGTCACATTAGCAAGTAGTGCAGGTATTCCGTATTATTGGATGATTGACGAACAAAAAAATCTTTTCTTTGTTCCATACACGTATTTCACGAATAATATACCTGTTGATGGTACGAACGTTGACCAAGAACACAATCCTTGCAAAGTGCAAAGACAGAATCCGAAATACAGAAATCGTGAATGGCTTACGGGTGGAGTCTCCCAGACACCCGTCCAAACACAGGTATTTATTGGTGATGGCAACTCTACTAACTGGACACTTAAATATGCGGTTGCGAGTGCTCCACTTATTTTACTCTCTACATCAGGAGCAGGCCAGAACCTCTCACAAATTGTTGGATTAAAAGGCACAAATGGAAGTGAGTACTACTGGACGCCTGGAGATGCCACTATCTCACAAGATAGCGGATTGCCAACGCTTGAGCCAACACAAAAGCTCACGGTTATCTACACTGGACAATTCCCAACTGTTATTAGCACACAAAACAATCCTCAGATAGCAGCTCAGGCACTATTAGACGGTACATCGGGTATCATTGAGGTTGTGGATGATGACAAGAATTTAACTGATGCTAATAGCGCCATATTGGAAGCCTCACAACTCCTTACAAGATATTCCGTTCCTGGTACGCAATGCCAATTTACGACGCTAGAAGATACTTATCGTCCTGGTCAACTCATCACCGTTGATCTACCAAATCACAATCTCAACAATGCTCAAATGCTTATAGAATCTGTGAGCATTATAGATAGCGTGGACAATCTCAACATCTGGTATCAAGTTACAGCAATTCAGGGGCCATACGATAACAATTGGGTGTCTTTTTTCTCTGATCTGCTCAGAGTGTCACATCCTGCAACAAATATCACGGTTGGCTCTGCCTCAACACCACCAACAGCACCAACACTACTCCTCAAGGATGCAGCAATCAGATTTAGGCTACAAACTTCAGGTGGAGGCGTAAATACGCAGGTACTTCAGGATGCAGCAATCAGATTTAGGCTACAGGCACAAAACACAACATCTGTTTCAGCACAATTCACAACTAGTATTCCACTTACAATTACAATGACACCAACAGTCTCGACAGGTGGCACATATCCAGTCTTTAGTGGTCCTAGTTCCGGTTGTCCTAGTGGCACAAATGGTATTACGAAATACGCAACAACATCAAATCAAGCAATACGTGTCATTGTGTTTAGCGATAATTACAATCAAGGTTTACAAAACACAACTGCAGGTGTTTATGGTGGCAATGTTCTTTTGTATTGGAGTGACCTTGAAACAAGCAAAGGTGTGTATGACTGGACACAATTAGAAACGGCTATCAAAAAATGGTCCGATCATGGCAAAAAGGCGATTGTTCGTATTTCAACTTGTGGGCAAAAAGGATGGACATCAAGCCCTCCATCTGGTTTCTATGCACCTAAAGCAGCACAAGGTACGCCTCAATATGTGTTTGATGCAGGCGTTTCAAAATATGTTGTCAAGAATTCAACTGTTCCTCAATACTGGAATTCGACATTCGTTTCTAATTTCCAAAAATTTGTTAAGGCATTTGCTGCACAATATGATGGTGACTCTCGAATTGAATTTATTCAAACGGCGGTTGGTATGGGCGGAGAGTGCAAGCCAGACACGACAGGTAAATCAGGAAGTGAACCACTTACAAGCAATCTTAAGAGTATTGGCTTCTCTAATGATATTTGGTTCCAATTCATACAAAATGTAGCCGATACCTATCATTCAGCGTTCACAAGAACTAAACTTTGTATGATACCGGGTGCATTCTTTGATAGCACGAATTTTTCAGGCAAGCATTCAACGGCTGATGTTGTTAATTATGTGAAGCCTTTAGGATTCGGTTTGCAAAACGATGGTATTGGTGGTGGTAGCGGTTCTGGTACGACTGTTGCTTACACCCCACCTGATTCAAATTGGGCAGGCGCAGCATTCATTTCGGCTGAACAGCGTGACCCAACAAGCCAAACAGGAGACAATTTTGAATGCGATATGGAAGCCATGATTTCCTACTGCCAAACAAGTAAGCCGATATATGCACTCTGCTTTGCTACAGATATTGCATCTAATCCAACAATCATACAGAAATACGGTTCAACGAATTGATGGTAGGTAGAAGGAAGGTAGAGTATGGCAACGGTAACCATGACAAAGACAACCGTAGGGTTAAACTTGCTCAGGGATTCTTTATGGGGGCAAAATGGTGCTACATCTAGAATTCTTTACTTTGCAGTAGGAACAGGAACCACGACACCATCAACAGGCGATACAAAGCTAGTTTCTGAGGTTTATCGTGCTATATTCCAAACTCTTACAAGTGGAGCAACTGGCGAAGGACACATGCAGGGGTTTATTGATTTAGCAAATGCTAATGGTTTGACATTGACAGAGGCAGGGCTATGGGGAGGCACATCTGCAACAAGCTCAGCTAATACAGGCATACTCATAGCAAGAGGGTTATTTAACCCTACGATACCTAAGAATAGCGGGAGCACAATCACCATAGATTTTGACCTGACCTTTAGCTAATAGATTAAAAAAGAGTACAATAAAAGGTAGGTATTGCTCTAATACCTACCTAGTAGTGGGGAGGATTGGTGGTTAGAGAAGACGTCCACCTTTGGTCCATTCATGGGGTAACTTATTGTGCTTTTCCTGATTACAGGCAGGACAAGCGAGCACAACATAATTTACATCGTTCTGAGGGTTTTCTTCAGTACGACTTAAGGGAATTGTATGTTCAAGATGATAGACATATCTACCCTTTAATTTCTCGAATTTTTTCTGACAATAATAGCATTTATGCCGTTGTGCCTTTAGTTTTGTTTGGACTTGTAGAGAAGTTAAAGTACCACCTATCGCTTTTTCTTGTGCTCTACGTTTATGTCTACTGGCACGTGCAACTGATTTACCTTTTTCAGTTACATGATATGCTCGTTGGTGTTCAAGTCTCTCTTGGCGATGTGCAAGATAATTCTGCTTACAACGTGCCTTTTCCTCCTCCAGATGATTTAGGCGGTACAGACGTTTATGTTCACGTTCCTGATCTAGATGGTCTTGGCGATACTGCCTACGGCGTGCATTGTCTTCATCTTTGTGTTTTTCATAATATTGTTTCTTACTTTCTGCTACACGATCAGGATAAGTTTCCCTGTAAAGTTTTTGCCATGCTTTTCTTTCTTCTTTTTTCTCCTGATAAATTCGTTTTTGATTTTCACGTCTACAATTTCTACAGTCAGATGCAAGACCTAATTTTCTTCTTTTATCCCCAGGGAAAAAGTCTAGAGTGGCAGGATAAGAATTTGGGCATTTGGAACATTGCTTTTGCGGGATGTCTTGGGGTATATTACTCATACAGCAGAACCTCCAATTCTGTTGTCACGCCGGAGGATGTTAGCGCATCGCTTCGGCAAAACGTTATTTACCCCATCATTATATCATGAATTAGCCTGTAGTACAAGTCTACAGGCTTTTTGTGTGTCTTAAAGGAGATATATAGTTATATGGGATATACTCAATATGGGCCATTCACAGACGCAAGTGCCCCAGGTTTGGACTCAAGCTTCTTAAATGGTGTCGAGTCAGCTCTTTTGTCTATCAACCCTGGTGCATATTCCACACCACTACCACCTATTATCACTCCTGGTACATCAGGTGGTCATGTGTATATCTGGCAATTCAACGGTCCTACAGTTGGACCATCTGCAAACTGTTACAAACTTATTCTCATGTACTTTCAAACATATGAGAATAGTACTGGAGTACGTCAAAACTTTCCATTTCCATCTCCACTCTCAAATGGTGGTATCGTTCAGGTTGGGAGTGTACATGTCCCAACGTCAGGCTTTGGTATATTCGCGGTAGATAGCACTCGCACAGGTCGTAACATCAACGTTTTTACCGGATTTAACACCGTCTCAAATACTGCAAGATGTCCTTGCTATGCTGTTGGTGAATTCACAACACAGACATCATCTATTGACGTGGATGGAAGTACTACAGGCCCGGCTAATGGGTGGATACGAATAGAAGGTGTTTAGTCCTCTTGTGTAATTATCATTGGTAGCTTGTTAGTGGGGTTGTGGAAGGGAGGAATAAGCCTCATATCATCTTCTTTTTCTTAAAAAATAGAAAGCTATTCTTTATGCCTGAGAAGGAGTTAATGTTACTCATTGAAACGCTTGTCAAGCAAATTCAAGCGGTATCAGATGGGCAGGAAAATCTTAGAAAATATGTAATTGAACAATTTGTCTCTATGCAAGGTGAGTTACACCATTATGTACTGAAGGAAGATATGAATGATATGGAGGATAAAGTAGTCAGAATCGAAAAGAAATTAGACGACATGCAACAGAAAATTATTGAAAATCAGGAGCAGAAGTTTAAGCAAACCATTCAAGTACAAGCAACGATCTTACTCTTGATCATTGGTGGTTTTATCACTTCTTATTTCATACCGCAATTATTACATCTTTTTGGACATTAGTTAGAAAGAATTATCATGTATGCCACAACGAATGCTTTTTAAGCGTCTCAAGTTTGCATATGGGTCGGCTGCAACCATAATCGGGGTTCTCATATTCCTGGCTCAATTCGTCATTCAGTCGGCATTATATCAGGAAATAGTTACACGCAATCTAGCCTCTACTATGTCACTACAAGAGTTGCATTCTCAGCATCTCTTGCGTAACTCTTTGATGACATTTGATCCTGGCAACAAAACAATTAACCCTCTCAAGATTAATCCATCTCAACAGATCGAGGGTGATCTTGTTTTTATGGAGAAAACAAATAAACGCTTGCTTGATATCTCCGTTACACCACTACCAATCGTGCAGCAGATTAACAAGATCCAGCCTGAATTTCTAGCTACAGATAATGCAAGTCATCAGTTACTTATTGACGTTCAAAAGCACAACAAGACTGATCAGTCGAAGCAAGTAACTCTGATCTTCATCCATGAGCAGAGCTATTTGAGTGGCGTTTATATGGCGTTTATTATGCTTACACAACAGGCTGATACATATGTTTCTATGATACAAACATTAGAGGTTGTTATCTGCCTTGTGTCTCTGGCTACAATCACGTTTGAAGCATTTGCTGTGGTGATTCCTGCGTTTCACGATTATCAACGTGCGCTTGACCAGATCAATCAGATTGCAATAGAAAAAAGACAGATACAACAATCAGAAAATGCATCAAGTTGATAAAGCAAGAGGGACCACTCAAGTATCTGGGTGGTCCCTTGTTGTTACTCCCTCTCAAAATCGTTCGTAATCGTTCGTATCAAACTCATCATCTATGTGTCGATCTGCCTTCTGACATTCAGGACATGGCTTGTCTTTAAAGTGCCTAATCTGAGGGTAGCGCCTCAGAACGGCTTATCATCGTAAGTCCCTGATTGGCAGATGATAAGCCGTTTGATTTTATGTTATACTTTTCTTGCGATAGTGGTAGCCCGCTAAAGGGTCCGAGAAGCAATCTGATCAACTGCCCACTCAAGTACATACCCTGGAAATCTGACAGAATCCATAACTTAGCGTGTACGCGGGGGAAACGAGATGTACACAAAATGGCACTGGTGTAGCTAGCCAGTGCTTTTTGTTGTTCAAAGCATCATATAAAGGAGCACATTGCATCACTACAATTCGATGTTCCTTGAGGTGTCCAATCTGCTATACTAGCCATGAGAATTTCCTTTCCACGAATGAATGAGCAACGTGGAGCAGCCTGAGCCAGTCTGTTAAAACCTGGCTTTTCTTTATGATGTGAAGAGGTAGAAGGGATGGATACCACATGAGCGTACCAATGCGTACACGTATTGAACAGATAGAGCATAATTTCGCATGGCACGAATTGAAAACGGGACAACCTGAGCGGATATTGCAGATACGACAAAAAGCCAAAGAGCTAGCATATTTAATTGTTTCGTTAACACCAAATTCTAGTGAGCAATCTATTGCTGTTTCGGAGGTGGATTCAGCAGTCTCATGGGCTGAGAAGGCAATTATGAGGAATGAATAGCTATTATGACAATATTGCAAAACTTTCCAATGCTTAGTCAACTAGATAATGATATTAACGCTCAACAGGATTGTGTTGCTACCTGTGTAGCTTCAGCTCTTAAGTATCTCACTCATAATGAGTTTACAGGTGGACAAGTAAAAGATGCTGTCTATGGAGCCAACTATGTAGGTCCAACTAATCCACTAAGCTATGTGAAATACTGCTCTGATTACGGCGTACAGATGACAGCCATCAATGGAAGTCCAAACTATCTTGTTGAAGTGATACACAATCATCTTGTAGTAGGGGAACCATGCATTGTAACGGTGCCTGACAGATATGCACCTGCTAGCCTTGGGTGGACACACGTGCTTGTAGCATTCGGGTGTAATGGTTCATCTATCGGTACAGGCTCTATAACGCTGCTTGATCCATATATAGCAAAGCCTGTTACCTATGGCAATGCAGAACTGGCGGGTTTATTGCGCTTCGATCAAATGTGGGTGTTGAGTGGAGGTGAAATGGTGTTATCAATCAATCAAGCTAGTCAATTCTTCGAGGAAGTACAACCTAATGAGGTATGGAAGTGTAAGCAAACAGGCTTTACCATATCTCACGGCAATTTAGCATATTATCGATCTTGCACAAAGGAAGGCTTGAATGGCATTAGTATGTTTGGCCTGCCTTTATCCAACGAAACAGCCATACCAGGATACACAGGTTGCACCATTCAGCGTTATGAGCGTTCTTGTGTAATTTATGATCCTGAACATAAAATTGATCGTGTTCCAGGCATTGACGGTCCTTGCTATCCAGCTCATATCGATAAAGGGGCGGGTCGTGATCCTGTCATCGCTCAACTCCTCTCGGAGAACTCACAACTGGTTAATGAGGTAGCACAACTCAAGCAGCAATTAGCGGAGGCTAAACTACCTCCTACCATCTCGACAGAAAAACAATGATAACAATTTAGGTTGTGTAACATGATTATCGAAATAATAAAAAGACCTGACACCATCAATCATAATGATCTATGCTTCTCGCAAATTAGACAGCGTATACTTTACAACAATGGCTCAATTTGGCTCTGTAGCTCATGTGGAAAGGTATTTGAGGATGATGCCTTTCTAGACACAGGGGTGTTACAAAAAGCCCACAGAAAGCCATCCTATCGCCTAAATTTGGACAATCTGAATTAATCTGTATACTTATTAGTGGAAATGAACATCCGCTTATACTTCTTCGGTTTAATTCACTAAAAAGCAGGTAGCAACACTCATCCTCTGCTACCTGCTTTTCGCCGTTAGATCACAATTTATTTATGTGATGTTCCATGATATGGACAATCTCACTATATTGATATATAATAAATATATCAACTGTAAAGTTTCGAGACTCCTACAGTTGATGAGTTCTACTCTGTTACCAAGTTTGAACGAACCCCTTACTTGATAGCAAGGTAAATAAGGCTGTCGGGTCTGGGGAGACATACGACAGCCTTATTTTATCTGGAAAATGTTAAATTTTGGATTAAGAAGAGATTAAAGTATCATCTTTTCTTTGGCTCTGTTCGCCAATGCCCTCATAACTCCCAACGTATTATTCACGTCTCCCAATGCGCGATGATAGCCGCTAGCCTCCACGCCTAAATCCTGACAGGCAGATGCTAATTGTTGCCATTTATAGCTTTCGTGGTACTCACTCCAATCTCCATAATACTCAGCATACGCCTCCATCATGCATTGCCATTTTGTAAGTGTCCATTTTTTACCTTTGGGTAACTCAATACCGGATTTATGAGCACTTGATATAATAGCGTCTAAATCGAATCTGACATTGTAGCAATAGATGGTGTATTGCTGAAATATCTCCTCTAGTTTAGGCCAAATCTCGCTAAACGTAGGGGCATTGGCAACCATCTCATCTGTGATACCATGCACTGCTGTAGCCGTTGCAGGAATAGGGCAATCTGGCTTAATGAGGCTATCAAATAGCACGTTGCCCAATTTATCAACAATGCTAATTTCAACAACCTGGAAGTGGTCATGACTAGGTAAGCCTGTCGTCTCTGTATCGAGAATGGCAATTTTCTCATCACTCTCTAGCAACTCTTTCATGTGCATCTCTAATATAGATCGTTGTCTTTCCCACTCGATATTCTCAATGCAGTCCTGACAATACAACTTTTTCTCTCCGTTGATATCAACAGATCGAAGGCGTGTGTACTTGCTTTGCCCATGCGATCTATCGTAGTAGTGGCACTTCTCACAACTATGATTAGCCTTCAGCGTTTCTTGTGCTTTCTGTAGTGCAGCTTCTTGCTTTTTCGTCATCTCTGGAATAGGAATAGCTTCATCAATCTTATAGAGATAAATGTAGGTGTTACCCTTTGCTTTGTAGTAGCAACCATCAGGCTTTTTCTTGTTTTTCGGCTTCAGTCTCTTTTCTCGGAGTTGGGTAACGGTTGTCATTGTCTCCCACGCCACGGTATCTTTTCATATCCATACATCTTGCAGCCTGGACACTCGCTAACTGGTTCCTTTTTCCAACTAACACCACAAACAGAGCATCTACAAGTTAAAACGGTATCTTGTGTTATTTCGATAAGGTGTTGCATATTGTGTATCTCCTCTCAAAAAGTTTAATTGTTAAGAGGATAAGTACCATATGATTTTTAGTTTGTCAAGAGGCAGAGGCAAAAGAAAACCACCTGTATTGCAAGGTGGTTGAGGTGTACTAATTATTAAATTGTTAGTTATGTGTACTTTGTTCACTCTCCATTCTCAACTGCTTCCTCACTAAAGCTCTTCCTTGTGTTGTCATACGTACCCATACAGCACCGTGATACTTGATCAGGATAAGCCCTCGATCTCGCAACGCTTCAAAAGTGCTCCCTGTTCCCTGATCAACTAGGCCCTCATCAATCAATCTTTTCTTGAAGGGTGTATACCCAATATATATATCAGCATATTCTATCCATCTCCATCTGTCGGCAGGAATAGAACGCATTTCTAGACGCATGAGGCTTTTAGCGTTGCGTTCTTGTATCTGGTCTGTCAGGTAGATGATACGCATGTATTGCTGTTGGCGATTGTTGAGAGAGTCCCAAGTAAGCTTGTTCATTTATTTTCTTGCTGTTCCCTCATGTACCGATAGAACGTAGACCGTGAAACACCTAACGTCTCGCATATGTCATCAATAGAATGCTGATTGTCTGCCCAGAGACTCTTTGCTAGATTTGCTTTACCATTCTTAATCTTGCGTGGTCTTCCGCCTAAGTGTCCTCTAGCACGTGCAGCCTTTAGTCCTGCGTTAGTACGCTCTCGGATAAGGTCACGCTCAAACTCTGCCAACGCACCCATCACATGAAAGATCAGCTTACCGCTTGGTGTGGTAGTATCAATGTTTTCTGTTAGGCTCTTAAACTCGATATGTTGGCTCTGTAGTGTGGTTAGTATTTCAATAAGATGTTTCAACGATCTACCAGCACGATCTAATTTCCAAACCACAAACACATCACCAGGACGTAGATAAGCCAGTGCTTCATTTAGTCCTTTCCGTTCTGTCTTTGCACCACTGATCTTATCAATAAAAATCTTCTCGCAGCCTGCGGTTTTCAATGCATCAACCTGCAGTGCTTCATGTTGCTCAGTCTTTGAGACACGAGCATATCCTATGTTTGCTATAACTTCCTCCATTTGTGTCACTATCTCGTTAAATGTACATTCAATTGAGACTTTGATTATAACATAAGTTTTGATACACGATAATAGAGGGTTTATGAGGTTTTCAAGAGAGTGCTAAAACTTATCAACATTTGACCGTTTTTGACACTGCTAGCTTGAGACAAAAAGAAGAGGCTGGATAATCACTATCCAGCCTCTTTTCTTAAGCCGTTCGTTCTTCTCTTTGGCGTTTCTCTTTGACCGCTTCGAGAATCCACTGTGTACGGTTCTCAGTTACGCCAGAGATGTAGTTAAGATCATCAACAGGTAACTCAACATGTATCTCTTGGCGCTCACCATGTTTCGGCTTTGGTCCTGGTTTAGTTTTTGTCTTTGCCAAATTGCACCTCTTCACCAGTTAACTCATTGAGGACATTTGAGGCTGCTCTCTGTCGGATGTACTCTTTTGTATATCCAGGCACGTACACAAACACACCATCCTCGTTTCTCATCCTCAGAGCGAACTTATCATTAACCTTGACCACAGCAACACCATTGATCTCTTCAACTATGTCATATACTGGTGTTTCTTCCTCGACAACCTGCCCAATCATCTCTGCTGTAGGCTCAACATACTTATACGCAGGTTGTTTTACTCCGTCAGCAGTGCCAGTGTAGCTTTTGCCGCTAAGGAATCCCTCCATGTCCAGTTCTTGAACAGCGCGTTTGACATATAGAGTTTTACCATCAATTAAGCGAGTCACCGTTACCGATTGGTTGTAGACATCCCATCCTTTATACTGTAAGCGAATCCACTTAAACCGCACCACCTGATAAAGTACACAACTTATTGAAATGATGTCACCTACCTTAGCCTTGTTAATATCGTATGCTGTGGTTGGGATTTTCTTCTGTCCTGTGGGAGCACAGGGAACTTTGCCCGAACCCCCACAACCAAAGCACTTCGTACCAAATCGCTCACAGTAACTATAGTGGCCTGTCCCTCCACAACGGCCACAGTCACGTGTTGCAATGATCGGTGTTTTTGTTACTGCCTCTGCCATCATCACACCTCCTAAGCTGCAATAGCTTTCCATTCACGTATACGTCTTTCCATCGTTACTAAATCCGACTTAGCTGCTTTAATCGTTCGCTCATATTCATATTTTTTATTGTCATATGCGTTCTCATACGTGTACATTCGTACATAATATCTATCTTTGTTAAACATCTCCGGCTTTTCGTATACAACCTCTTTCCCAGGTTTCCAGGCAGAAAGACGCTCAAGAAAGGTTATTGTTTGGGGCGAATTTGCAAGAAATTCGGACTGCTCCTTTTCCTGAGTAGCGATGAAGTTTCTTACCATTTCCGTAACTTCGCGGAGACGATCACAAGATACCTCATAAGGTTCATATCTTGCACCTTCACATGATGCCGTTTGCCATCCTTCATATGGGCGCTTATAACCATGATGGGCAATAAACCCGGTAGAGGCTTTGATCGCACGCCCGCAAACTTGACAAGTAGCTTTTTCCATTTCTGTATCTCTCCTTGTTTGTATTTCGTAATCTCTCATCTACAAACAATTATAATCCAGTGGATGTTAATTGTCAACACATAAACATCAATCTAGACATCAATTTCTCAGTTACACAATAATTCACAAAAATAAAGCACTGGCAGATCGATCATACCAGTGTTGTTGAGTGATTCTTATTGCTACGATGAAAAGTGGTTATTCCTCACTACAAAGAGCCACCTGTGTAGTTACTCAAAAGTGAAGTAACTACACAGGAAGTAGGGAACCATTCAGGCGACTCCGTTAGCAATCATATTAGCTCAGTGAATGAAGCGTTCTGCTGTTCTTTGACTGGAATCAGATCAGATTTCAAACCAAATGACTTTTTAACCGCAAGCAACTTATCTATCGCATCTGTTATTTGTTGCTCTTGTCCCTCTGTGTGTGCAGTGCGTTTCATGAGCCACCAGGCCGTAAGAAGCGCAGACTCTACATCGTCTAGTTGTTGCTGGATAATCGTCAGATCTATAGTTGTTTTTGTAACTATCTTAACACTACAATCGTCTTTTTGCTCGCTCATAATTCACTCCATTGATTCGCTATTTTCCTCTATCCACTTTTCAAGATCAATCGGACGTAACGTTAACTCCATATTTTCACAGACATCCGTTTCGCAGAGAAGCAACCCGTTTTCTAGCCTCCGTCCTGTCTGCGAGATCTCCAGATACATTTGAGGTTTTAGCCATGAACTATCAGGCAAGTCAAAGGTTTTACATGCTCTCATCAATGTACCAAGTACGGTGTATTCTCCTTTTACCTCAATTTGCGCTCGTCTGCCTGACCGTTCAATAGTCGCATTTTGAATGGTAATCCAAATTGGATGATACTGACCGTCTAATTGCATTACTTTAATTTCCTGATATTAATTAATATTTAGGCGTTCTTTGAGCAACCTTACAATACAATCTTTACGGGATTCACCCTTTTTCCTTTCAGCATCGAGAGCGTTTACAACGCTCTCAGGAATATTCAGGTGAGTATCAATAGTTGGCTCTTTTGCCTTACGTTGTTCTTCCGTCATAGGAGGACGCCCAACATTACGCTTCATCTGAGACACTACAATACCTCTTTCTGCTCAGTATTCCGCCATCGAGCATGTACCATATCAGCTAATTGCTTTCGCCAGTTTCGCTCTGTGCCGAGATTCAAACACTCTCGGCAGTAGATATATTGTCCAGCAAATGTTGTTTTGAGAGGGATGCAGTCCTCGCATATAGATCGCCTACATAGAGCACAACAGTGTCGCATCTCAACTTTCATCTGATTACAAAATGCACATTGCCATTCCATGATAAATCTCCTTTGGTAGAGGCTAGCCTTTGCTAGCCTCTAGTTCGGAACGCTGGAGGAGAAGTTTTTGACGGTCCTCCTCTGGGAAGTAAGGGTTATCGATAAGCCTTGTTAATGAAGCAATTTTTTCACGTGTTGAGAGGTCTGTAAAACTGTAAACCCCAGGAGCCAGAGGTGACTGTTCCTCTTTTTGGGGTTGTGCCTCTACATACTCAATAGAGGCTTGCCCGTAGAAAAGGCGATCTGCCTTACGTTGGATGAATTTTTCTGCATTGCTGCGGTTGGCACGTGTTACCATTGTGCCAAGTTCGGTAAAAGACTCCCAAGTAGAGCCGTTTTTGAAGAGGGGGACGAATCGCCCACCACGATTTTTATAAACACGAAATTTTGTTGTGGTGTAAAGTTTAAATGCTGTCATTGTTTTGTTCTCCATTTCTTTGTTTGTGTTCTCTCATCTACAAGTATTATAATGGATATCCAAATTAATGTCAACAGATAAACATCAATCTAGACACCAATTTCTCAGCAACACAATAATTCGCAAAAAGAAAGCACTGGCAATCGATCATACCAGTGCTGTTAAGTGATTCTTGTTGCTACGATGGAAAACGGTTATCTGAACAAGGTGTTCTTTGTGATTTGCTCTGCCACCAAATCATGGCTAGGAACCTCGTAATATTCAGAAGCTTTCTGCAGAGCCTCCATCATCGTATCGGCTTGCATATCTCCCAGATACTTACGTAGTTCATCAGTGTCAGCGTTTTCGTAGTAAATCTTGAATGTGTGCATTGATTTCCCCTTTCACTGTGTTATACATCGCTCATATGAGTTTTTCACATCGCTACGATTGGCAAGAGACGGCTTGTCTTTACTCTGCTGTGTCATTCACCCACTAGAACTTACGAACCTCTCAGCCTCATTCTACGCGCAAATCGTTAATTTACGCTCTCATTTCCTGTTCTACAAGAGACGCAGGTACAAAGAACAGCTTAAAAGCTCCAGGCACTTTCACAAATGGTAGTGGTTCTATGTTAGCCAATTGCAAACCGTATTGCCCCCATACCTTCCAATCGTCCTCTATACCCCCATGCCAATCCAGTACACCAGTCAGATCACACTGTCCTACAATGCCCCCAGATGGATATTCCACCTTGAATTTCGGCATAATGTCATAGAGACGACGCGCTAGATCAGGACCAATGAGCCGTTCAAAGAGGTATCGTGAGTACTCTGATAACCTCTTGCCTTCAAAGAAATCAGTGTCATAGTTGCCGGATCTGAGTAATAGCTTTCCTTTGTACTCAGTTGTCCAGCTTCTATTCTCGACTAGCTTACGTGGTATATCGTTAGCTTCAAGCAGATTACCATTCATGATAACCCATGCCCACGGCTGCATAATGCTGATACACGGCATCATACCTGCAGGAATATAGAAGCCAGGTTGTATCACCTCAACATCTGGCATGTACTTGAGTAGTTCATCAATCACTACTTTTCGATGACATGTCTCGTACAAAGGGCATGTACACAAGAGAATGAGCGTATAACCTCGTTTCAATCCATTTATCAGACGAGCTAAACCTACCTTCAGATCGTCTATCTCGATAGGTGTACCATGCGCAAAGTAGTTACGGTTGCCCAATGCCCTGATGTGAATATATTGCTTGTCGTATCGTCCTCGTAGGCTGTCGCCACTCCATTCGGGCTTCTTCTTGGAGACATTGCTATATCTGATGTCAACAAGCATTGTGCTCTCATCTTGTAGCAGGCTATCTAGATGCTCCATTGCACCCGGTACAGAGTAACCAAATGGTATCACCTTCATCTCTCTTCCCTTTCCTGTGTAACTTTTAGCAACCTAGCACTCATGCTGTCACCTTCCCTTTCTTTCTATTTTGCAACTCACGCTTTACCCTATCCGCCCACTCATCCATAGAAACTTTTTGAGCCTCATCATACATCGCCCCAAACACCCAATCACGGGCCTTCAATGATGAATGTATTCGGGATAGTCGTACTACATCTAAGCTTGCCAACTTCTCAGTGATACTCATGTTCTCTTCTCCCTCGGAGCGGGGTAGTACCGAAGCACTACCCCGCAAACTACAACTACGATGCTTTACTTAATGGCTCTGCCTCATCAATTGCACCATCTAACTGTATGCGTTGATCAGGTGAGAGTAACGTGTTTTTATCAACAGACACTTTCAACTCTTTAGAAGCAAAAGCGAAGAATCCTTGTTGATCCAACCAAACGCCTTTTTGTTTGCCCTTATTGTAAATCTCTATGGCCTTTGGAGATGCATCCACCTGTATCCTTCCATCTCCGTATAAGCCGTTGCCAAACTGATCGCCAAACGTACGCAGAGCACGCTTTAGGGCATCGGTAACTGCTCCTTTCTCTGCCATCTCATGGGCATCTACGATGACAGCACGAGCATTCATCTTTTCCTGTTGAGTAAATTCAGAATCGTTAACAGGTTTGTTGTTGTATTTGGCATCGCTCAAGCGACGTTTCATGATCTGGTCTTCAACGTTCCACGAAGCTACAGGCTGAGAACCAACTTCAACGATAGGAGCAACACAGCCACGTACAATTAATTCAACTTGTGCTTTGTAGCTGATGCCGACAGCCTCACCAGTTATCGCATCACGCAGTACACATTGCTCGCAGGAGAGTGGACGATATGACCAATTTCCGTATCCGAATATTCTATTGGCCTGGTCTATGGCGTCGTGACCCTCAATATATTTAAGATTGGTATTGCCCCCACCCTTGCGCGTGCTCACAAAACGAGGGTCTAGAGGTGCATCTAATAGTTTGATTGTCTTTTCATCGAATACTTGCTCTGTCATTGTCTTATTCCCTTTCAACTAATCAGCACAATTCAAATTACGCTCTACTGCCATCTTCTCCAGGTTGCTTAGCATCTCAGAATAGCGTGTGTGATACATCTGCTCATACGCACTTGTATACATCGCTTCTAGTACCTTCATGTCGTCAGTCAGGTTGTCCACTTCCTGACTCTCACAGAAGGCTCTAAACGCAGTTACAGCGTGATTGTGAACTTGTTCATCTGTCAGAACTATATCGCTAAACAAATCACAGATTGCATTGCATCGGGCCATAGCTTTAGCAATACCACAGACAAGCGGGCGCGTGTGCCTAGCTTTAACCGGATATAAAGTCACTTCCATCTTGCCACCTCCTCTACTTTTGCAGTAGCCACGTCCTAAGTGCATCAGCTCCGAGACATGTAGCACAAATCGCTATAATGCTAACCAGTCCTTCTACAATGGCTATGTACCAAATGACATGAACCAGGATAAACATCAACGTGACACAGGCACCAAACACGACAAGAGAGCCAACAAACAGGGAAATCTTATTCATCATCCACCTCCCATGTGGGACAGCCGAAACCATCCCACTACACTATTACTAAGCCATTACAATTTCATATGCAGCGACAAGTCTATGATGCATTTCTCCTGTATAAGTACTTTGTAGTTGATAATAGGCTACGCTATAGAGCACGCCATCTTCATACTCTGGACGAAATTCTTTTCCAATGATCGTATAAACAGGCTTATCTGGCTCGTGGGCATAAGTTGGACGTACGCGTGCTCCTATCGGCTCAGGATCAAGAACAATAGCCTTTTGCTGTTCCATTGCTGTAGCTTTAGCTTCGATGCTCTGTAACAACCTATCAATCTTTTTCATCTCTCTACCTCTCAGTTCTTCGAGAAGGGAGGATGTAGAAACCTCCCCATCTCCTATTCTCAACACATCATTCACTATGCTGCAATCGCTTCTTGAGGTTGTAGCATTTGCTTGATAACCTCATTGCTTAGATGAAACTGTTTAGTGTAGGCTTGTTTTGCCTTCTCATCTCGTTTTTGTACGGATTTCCAGTACTCACGAGTACCATGTGCTTCATTAATGGGCAGTCTCATCACTTCCCTATATGCCTCATTGCACTTTACTAACTCACAAGCAATCGCATCCCGTACGGCTCCCTTCTCAGCATCAGAGAGGCTAGACTGCTGTAGCATTTGCTCAACACGTGTATTTGCTCTGTAGTCCTGCTCTGCTGTTGTGGCTACTTCCATGTGGCTACACGGTACTGCAGGATGATACACACGATGTAAGCAGGTAGCACCAACCTGATCGATGCAATTGGACGCTCTACCATTCACCATCTGTACCGTGTGGTAGTGCTTCTTGCAGCTACCAAGAACGCTGTACTCTACTCTGTTGTTCTGACTAGCGATAACGTTTCTGACTGTCTGTGGCTTCTCTTCGCTGTCCTCTTTGGCGAAGATAGCAGCAATTTTCTGATAATAGTAATTGGTTGCCTGCATTGCATCACAACAACCCGGCTGAAACTCATGATTGTTGCAGATAATAGCGCGTGGTGGTTTCTGTGTCTCATCTATGACAACCATTGAGCCATCAGCGTAAAACGCACAGGCGTAACCGTTCTCGTTAAGATCAATGATCATATCCTTGAGAAGCCCCTCGTATTTCTCGACTTGTTCCTTAGTGATACACATGGTAGAATCTCCTTACTAATTGCGCTTGCTCTCCGACTTGTTGACACTGCGGAAGAGGCGCTTTTTTGTTGTCTCGTAAGTTTTCTTACACTTCTTATTATAATCATGTGTCGCTACTTTGTCAATACTTTATACGCCAAACAATGGCAAGTTTACATCACATTGAAATATTTGCTATTACGTGTTACTATAGTATTGACATCGCAACTTAAAATACGCAAAAAGGAGGAAAAATGCCTAGATTATACACAAAGAAACAAATCAATGAGGCACTAAAAGAGTTGCACATTAGACCGTTGGAAAACAGGGTAACTAGTAAAGAGGCTGCTAGTATACTCACGTGGAGAGCAAAACAGGAACACCAAGTAGACTACGAATACACTGATTCTACAGTTCGTAGACATGTTACACTTGGCAACCTAAGAGATATCAAACGTATAAGCACACGGCAAAGTCTTTATAGTATAGACGAATTGTTAGATATACCACTAAAGCCACGACGTAAAAGATTAAATGGTGTCTAATTTAAAGTATTGACAAAGTAGCGACACTATGTTACTATCTTCTATAGAAATTTGTAACATGTGAGGTCACTATATGGCGTGGGGCAATTGCTATATCTACAAAATTGTCAACGTAGTAAACACAAAAATATATGTTGGTAAGGCTGCAGATATAAGAATTCGTTGGCAACAACACCAAAGAGAAGCTAGAGCTAACAAAAAACGTCATCTTCCCTTATATCGGGATATGCATGACTACGGCATCGACAAGTTCTCTATTGAACAAATCGATGTGTGCGTTTATGACCATACCCATCTTGTTAAAGAGCTGTACTGGATAGAGTATTACGATTGTGCTTACCCTAATGGATACAACATAGAAGTTACAGGTAGGCGAAAAGCGTACAAACAATATCCCGAATATAGATGTCAAGATGAACAATGGAACACTTTGTAGAAGGGGAAAACAACCATGAGCATACACGATATGGACAATCAATCATTCTGGACACCTGGAAGTATTGTCAAACTACAATCGCCATACAAGCCTAGTGAGCCACCTAACGCGCTACTCAAGGCTATAGCGGGTGCGGGTTCAACGTATCATCAGATGATTGCATATGACAAGTGGCATGGCTTTACACATGGCATCATTGCTCAAGTCTATGCTCACGATCATCAAGGTAAAGTAAGCCATTTCTCACTACACTTGTACGATCCTGATCTACACATGATTTACATTGATAATGCAATAGGTATCCCTACGTACGTAGACTACCATGTAAGCGAGTTGACGCCGTATAAAAATGGTTCTCTCGTGGGCTATGAGGTAATACGGTAAGACAATCGAGGATGAGGGCCAATCTCATCCTCACAAGTCGAAAGGGAATAACAATGCAGCAAACGTTACCAGAACGCTTAACACTAGTTGAGGATGGTGAATGGGCGATGCCCTATACAGGCATGACTACAATGAATGTCAATCATGATGATATGGAATGGACAAGTTACGGATGGAAGGCAGTTACCTACGATGGACATATCCACTTCAGACACAAAGAGAAGTCTATTGTTGAGCAATGGCTAGTAGATCACAATTTCTATGATACAGGCGATGGAGCACATTACCAGCAACATGCATTTCCACTTGATGAAGTACCAGACACGCTATTGTTTAACTTCAAACAATTTGATTAACCCCTATAGCCACTCTTAACCGGGTGGCTTCTTCTTGTCCATCCCCATTCAAGAATATGATTTTCCTCTTCGTGTAAGATGATATTAACACATCAACAGTTTTGAATCATTCGGGGAGGTTGGAAGATGGATACCATACTTTGGCTTATCATCCTGCTATCACTCATTTCATTACCGTTACTCGTTGCCTCATTGCGACAT